>Ga0315334_10002020_pt1 | contig 12660 bp, 12 predicted proteins | sample M150034915metaG_FD_205555 | JGI IMG/M metagenome (GOLD analysis project Ga0315334, IMG submission 205555) | Ammonia-oxidizing marine archaeal communities from Monterey Bay, California, United States - M1 500m 34915 | ecosystem: Environmental > Aquatic > Marine > Intertidal zone | place: USA... | reverse complement strand
TACAAAGTTCATTGAACTTTCTGAATACCCGGAAGAAGAAGAAGAAGAAGAAGAAGAATATCAAAGAAAAATTGCTGCACTCAGAAAGAATAAAATCCTGGAATTAAGTCCACATTATATACAAAAAGAAGCGAGAAAAGAAAGGAAAAGACTCGACCGGTTTTTTGTGCATCCTATCTGGGGTTACCTCTTTTTCTTGTTGGTTTTACTATTGATCTTTCAATCTATTTTTTCTTTTGCAAGCTATCCTATGGACTGGATAGAGAGCCTGTTTTTGCAGCTTTCCCAAATTACGTCAGAAGTGCTGCCTCCTGGTGTTCTCAACAGTATAATTAGTCAGGGAATCCTTCCCGGTATTGGAGGGGTATTGATATTCATCCCTCAAATTGCCTTGTTATTTTTCTTTATTGCCATTCTCGAAGAAACAGGGTACTTATCCCGAGTAGTTTTTATTATGGATCGGATTATGCGTCCTCTTGGTCTTAATGGCAAAAGTATTGTCCCCTTAATGTCAAGCCTGGCCTGTGCTATTCCGGGCGTAATGTCTGCAAGGACAATATCTAATTGGAAAGAACGCCTGATTACAATCCTGATTGCCCCTTTAATGAGCTGCAGTGCCAGAATCCCTGTATACACCTTACTAATTGCGCTAGTGATTCCTGAAAGCTATGTATTTGGATTCCTTAATGTACAAGGGCTCGTATTATTTGGATTGTACTTTTTGGGGATCATTGGGGCCCTCCTAACGGCATTGGTTCTAAAGTTTTTAATCAAAAACAAATCAAAGGGATTTCTTTTATTGGAATTGCCGAATCTAAAACCACCAGTATGGAGAAATATAGGATACACTGTACTCGAAAAGGTCAAAATTTTTGTATTCGATGCAGGGAAAATAATTTTGGCCATCTCAATTCTTTTATGGTTTCTGGCCTCTTACGGCCCCGGAGACAAAATGAGTGAGTCTGCACAAGAACTGGTCAAAACTAAAAAGTACATTGAATTATCTAAAGAAGACCAAATGAGCCTGAAATCTTCAGTAAGTCTGGAAAATTCGTATATCGGTCATTTAGGTAAATATATAGAACCCATAATCCGTCCTCTGGGCTATGATTGGAAAATTGGAATCTCGCTCATCTCTTCATTTGCGGCCAGAGAAGTTTTTGTAGGTTCACTTAGTACGATATATGCCGTGCACGACGAGCATGAAGAAAAAGAAAAGCTCCTTGACACCATGAAAAAAGAAAAACGTGCAGACGGTACTCCAACCTATAATTTTGCTTCCGGACTGTCCCTAATGGTGTTTTATGTATTTGCCATGCAATGTATGTCTACTCTTGCTGTTGTTAAAAGAGAGACAAAATCATGGAAATGGCCCATAATTCAGCTGTTTTTTATGGGAATCATGGCGTATAGCCTATCCTATGTCACTTTTTTGATATTCTCTTAATTTGACTTAATTTTAACATATGATACAAGAGATTTTAACATATGCCCTTCTTTTATTGGCGATAATTTACATATGTAAAAGGTCATACTCTTTTATTAGAAAAGACAAGAAATCCTGCAGCAGTTGTGCTTTTCACGAAACTAAAGAATCAAAGTAGTTTTCTATTTATTACTCATTTGTTAATGTTCTGTTAATTATTTTTTTGATGGAAAAGAACTTCGTATTTTCGTTTCATATAAAACAAATCAAAATGAAAAAATTATTAATACTACCATTGCTATTCATCGGAGCAGTTTCCATGAATGCTAACGCTCAAACTGAAGTCTCTAAAGATACTGGAGCAAAAATTGAATTTACTAAAGAAGTGCATGATTACGGAAAGCTTAAATATGCCGGTGATCCATTTTGCACTTTTGATTTTAAAAATACAGGGAATGAACCTTTGATTATTTCGAATGCCAAAGGATCATGCGGATGTACGGTTCCTACCTGGCCAAAAGAGCCCATCGCTCCTGGTGCAACTGGTACCATCAAAGTAAAATACGATACCAAAAGACCTGGTCCAATAAATAAGAGTGTCACCATTACTTCTAATGCAATTAACACTCCTACAAAAGTCCTTAGAATTAAAGGAGAAGTAGGTCAGGCACCTAAAAGCGGAGCTCCCGTCAATACTTCCGGAGCACCTGCCAAGCAATAGAATTTGAAAAAGATTGTACTTATTTCTATTATGTTAAAAACCGCCCTTGTCCTCGGACAAGTGGCGGTTTTTACTGCTAAATATAAAACCATTAAGTTCCCTAAAACTCCAGAAGGAAAAGAGCTGAAATTTAGCTACGAAATTAAAAACAAGGGAAAAGCACCCTTAGAAATCTACTCTTCAGAAACAGAATGTTCCTGCACTCATGTCACACTCCCCAAAGGGAAAATCATGCCGGGAGAATTTGCTACGATAGATGTGATTTTCGATACCAAAGGGAAATCCTTTTTTCAAAATAGAATCATTTATATCTATACCAATACCAGAAAGAAAAAAGAGCTGCTTAGATTTAAGGTTTTTGTTGAACCTAAACCCATGGAACAAGAACCTGTCCCATAACTAATGCAATTCCATATATGAAAGTCAGCTTATTGATTATTCTGTGTTTATCAGTTAAATTCATTTGTGGGCAACAACCGAGTAAAACTAAGGAAATACAAGCTCAAATAAAGGCTTACAACAACAACATTGATAGCCTAAAACTCATTCTTGAAGACATTCAACTTGATGAAATGAACCAGGAGCTGCGCTCTTTATTTCTTCCAAGAATAGACTCCTCTGAAGACCTTATAGCACACAGGGCTTTATTTCTAGTATACGACGAAACTCACGAGCAGGCGAAATGGGTATTGCATAAAATCTCTACAAATATTATAGAAGGGAATGTCGGTCGAACCAATGATTTTAGGATAGACCCTTTGGTAAAATCGGAAACAGCCGAAGAAAAAGATTATTTTTTAAAAACCAAACAAGAAGACGGGAAATACGATTATGACGGATTTGGATATGACAGAGGCCATTTAGCACCTTCCGCCGACTTTAGATGGTCTCAAAAAGCCCTTTCTGAAACTTATTTTTATTCAAACATCTCACCACAAATACCTTCCTTTAATCGAGAATGCTGGGCCGATCTCGAAGGCTTGATTCGTGGCTATATTTATGAAAACAATAGGGCGCTAATTGTCTATACGGGGCCAGTACTCCATGACAGTTTAAAAAAGGTCTCAAGAAGCACTAATGGCGTTTCCATCCCTGAGTATTTCTTTAAAGTGGTTGTTGACTTTGAAGCAAAAAAAGCCATCGCTTATTTGATGCCCCAAGAAAACACCAGCTATCCTGTTGAATACTTTGCTACGACTATTGACGAAATTGAAGTCCTAACCGGCATCGATTTTTTACATCAAATTGATGATAAAACCGAAGCGCTACTGGAAGACCAAAAAGACATTGCTTATTGGTTGCCGGAAAAGCAAAAATCAGATGTTACTCCCATTAAAGAAGGAAGCCTTGGCAAAGGGAAATTCAATACGGTACAGGCCAGTTTGTTTGTCGATTCTGGACAAAAGAAAGAGATTTGTGGTAAGGTAGTCAGTACTCATTTTTCAGAAAACAAACACACTTTTTTAAATTTAGACAAGGCTTTTCCAAACCAAATTTTTTCGCTAACCATATGGAACAGTAACCTTCATAATTTCAGCTACCAACCTCACATCGAGCTCAAAAACAAAAAAGTATGCGTTCGCGGAAAAATATCAGAAAACAAAGGAGTACCTACTATGAATGTTGAAAATGAAAAAGCCATTACCTTTCTGGATTAAGCTCTAATTGAATTTGAAGAATTTTGTAGATGCCGCTCCTTGTTCACATTCAAAACTAAAGTTATAGTACCCTGCCTTTAGAGGCTCTATACTTCCTTCAAAAATCCAACCATCAATGGTCTGTGTTGCAACAAAATCAAAATCAAATTCTTTACCCGTCATATCTGAAATTTTTATTTGATAATCCTCACAGCATATTCCCCTTAATCTAAATCTGACATCATCTAAAACCGGATTTGGTACAACTTCGATTTCCGGACTATCTGGTATAATTGGACTACATATTGCTTTGCTTATTAATGATACAAATTCATCTGGGGACACTACACGGACTCCTTGTTCTAATAGAGAACGGACATATAATAAGCTATCTACGGAATTTGACCATGAGTGCACTGCCACAAGGGAATATCCATCTTCAGAATAAGGATCCCGAATTTCTGCATTCAATTTTTCAGCAAGACTCTCACATGTTTCAAATCCACCCCAGAGATTATACTTCGCTGAGATTACGGGTTTCAATGCAAAACAATCCATTAAGCCCTCCAGCTTACTGTAATTAGAATAGTCATAATAGAAAAGGCCATCAACGTGTTCATGTTTAAGGTATTGATGAAAAACAGCCTCGTCAAATTCATTTCCTAATATATTTACAATCGATAAATCCGATTTATCAAGATACTCGTTCATTAAATCACAAGATTCTGCAAGAGCGGGAAAAAGTTCCGGGAAATGATACGAATGTCCTGATGGACCAGCCACAAAATAATCTTTTCCGGAATCGGTGTTCTTTGCCATCGAATAAATCTTACTCATTACTGTTGGTGCGATTTCTGAAAGCGCAGGAGGAATCGTCCAGCCAATATCCATAAGGCCTCTGTTTGAGTTTCCAAACCAACGACTGTCTTCAGCAAAGGAATTGAGCATCCACTGCACATTATCCCCATCCGACATCAGAAAACACACGGTATGAGTCCCCTCTTCAGTTACAGGGTCTGTATCGGCCACCTGCTGAGAGGTTTCAGCATTAAAATTCGTCAGAGTAGAAATATTAAATCCCCAGTCTGCAGGATGGACTCCTATCGAATAAGAGGAGGCTTTTGAAACAGTTTGATACTCATCATCTCCCCAACCAAATAATATCGAATTAGGCCCCATCCTTGAAAATGCATTTTCGGTAGTCGAACTATGGATATCGTCATAGAAATGTAAGGCATCCGAAAAAATAGAATAATCACCAAGAAATAAGGATTTGTCTTCTCTCTGATACGTCAAGATCTGCTTGTTTAGTAGGGAATCGCAATTATCTAAAACCCATTGCTCATCTTTATCCCTGACATCATACAACATAGATATACCAAGGGCTTCAACCATGCCCTGAAGCTGTGGTGTTACAGCAATTGCATTCAGCGGACCACATAGTGAATTAGCCACATTAGCTGAATTGTCATCTAAATTACAAAGGATATACCCAGTTATTTGAGAATTATAGAGTGACAGCAAAGGTTCAATATTTCCGTCAAATTCATCCGATACAAACACAGTATAATTTTCTTCTAAATCATTGATCCATATGGAGCTTCCTCCTCCCCTATCCCTAAATATCCTGGGCTCCGTCTTAGCTAATACACCCTGTATACTTTGTAACAGCAAGGTCTCATCATGTGACAATAAATTATCGTGAAATAGATACAACGTATCCGATTGACTCGATGAAGGATATGGACTCTGGTTTACCCTATGAATAGAATTTTGACCAACACTATGGTATCCAGATAACATCATAAGAAAAATAATAATAACCCTCATAACCAGCTAATTCACCATAATATACATATCTCTAAAATAATTCCTGTAAGACTTTTGAATACAATCTGCATCATCGATACTAATTACTGAATTTGCAATTGTAGAGGCAGTCACAGCAGCCATTACTATTCGATGATCACCATACGTAACTACATTCCCGCCTTGAATTGACCCGCTTCCATATATACAAAGTTCGTCCGCTTCAACTTCGTACCGTACTTGAAATACCTCGAGCATATTACAAATACTCTTCAATCGGTTACTTTCTTTATTTAATAACCTACTAATCCCTTTTAATGTAGACTTCCCTTCAGCGCCACATGCCAAAACGGCGATTGCAGGAAAGAGATCTGGTGCATCTACAAGTGATACATCGACAGGACTTCTAGCAGAATTTTTTACGCGTAATCTATTCTTATTGAGGTCTAGTATGGCTCCAAAATCTTCAACTATACTCAGCACCTTTTCATCAGCCTGTTTAGAATTCATTGACAATCCTGAAATTTCAATTTGACCATTTAAGGCTGCGCCTACAATATGAAATGCCATATTGCTCCAGTCACCTTCCACAGATATTCCATCTGAATATAGGTTTTGATTCCCCGAAATATTGAAATCGCTGTAATTCGTTTGATTTATGGAACCATTGAATTGTTCAATGGTTCTAATAGTGAGATCAGTATAGGGCGTACTAGTTAAATTCTCCACTCTAATATACGTATCGTGAGTTAGAAAGGGACATAGCATAAGCATTCCTGACAGAAATTGAGAGCCCTCACTTCCATCAATCAGTATATTAGATTCTAGTTTTTTAGTTGCCGAAATAACAAGAGGTAGACCAGAACGCGTTGAACTAACCTGAAAACCAATTTTTTTAAGAGATTTAATTAATTCCAGATGATTTCGTTTTAGGATTGTTTTCGTTCCATGTAGTTCGTATTTGTCAAGAAATCGAGAAAGTACGGTCGAAAGCGCTCTTAGTGCAAATCCTGATTCTCCAATTGAAATTGATTCAGAAGAATATACAAACCCGTCTGAGGGAGCTTTCATATAGGTTCCTGTTTTTTTTTCAATAAATTCTTGGCCTAACTGTGTAAGAACTGTAATCAGATTTCTGACATCTTCACCACTCTCTGATTGAAACAAATTTTCAATAAAAACGTCCCTTTTTGAAAGAAATCCAAGAATTAATATACGTTGAGCATGACTTTTTGAGGTGCATGATTGAATACTTCCAAAATATGTAAATGGATTAATCTGTTTCATCCGGTTTCAAAAATATTTTTGACTGTTTCACAATAGACTCCTGATGAATTATTTTAAATAGTTGTGAAGCAAATTCTTCTGAAAGATCCGATTTCAAGGCATTTTCGATATTATTTTTAAATGCTTTTTCCCATCTGGATTTCTGAAAAATAACCAAATTCTGTTTTTTCTTATATGATCCAATCTGCTCAGAAATATCCATTCTCCTTTTCAATAACTCAATCAAATCTGTATCTAATTCACTTAATTCCATTCTGAAATTCTGTAATGGTTCATCTACAGATTCACGCCGATCCCTCAGCTTTAATCTAGAAAGTAAATCGATGAGCTCTGTCGGAGTGAGCTGTTGCTTCTTATCGGTCCAGGCTTCTTCGGGGTTAATATGCGTTTCTATCATAAGTCCATCATAGCGAAGATCCATAGCCTTCTGAGCAACATCATACACAAGATGTTTGCGACCCGAAATATGTGATGGATCACAAATTAATGGCATCTGTGGCAATTCTTTTTTAATATCCAGAGCAATCTGCCAATTTGGATTATTCCTGTACAGATGTTTGTCATACATTGAAAAGCCTCTGTGAATAACCGAAATATCCTGAATACCATTATTCATAAATCGCTCTACTGCACCAATCCACAATTTTAAGTCTGGATTTGTTGGATTCTTAATCATAACGGGGATTTCAACCCCCTTGATGGCTTCCGAAATTTCTTGAATAGTAAAAGGATTAGCTGTAGACCTCGCTCCTATCCAGACCATATCGAATCCCGCTTTCAATACAGCTTCTACGTGCGTAGGATGAGCAACTTCGGTACATACTTTTAAACCAAATTTCTTCTTTGCTTCAATCATCCAAGATAAAGCAGGAAGGCCTGCACCTTCAAAAGCTCCTGGCCGTGTTCTGGGTTTCCATATTCCAGCCCTAAAAAAATCAATCTTAACGCCTGACAGATTTTTAGCAGTTTCCATCACCTGCTCCCGTGTCTCGGCGCTACAAGGTCCTGCAATCAATTTTGGTATACTATTCATCCTTTTGAAAACACAATTGCAAATACCTTAAAATTCCAGCCTTTTATTTGGCATAACTAACTGCTCTTTTTTCACGAATTACAGTTATTCTGACCTGACCTGGATAGGTCATCTCTGTTTGTATTTTTTCCGATATCTGAAATGATAATTCTTCAGCTCTGTTGTCGGACACTTTATCCGCTTCAACCATGATTCTTAATTCTCTACCAGCTTGTATTGCATACGCGCTTGCCACACCATCAAAAGACATTGCCAGTCCCTCTAGGTCTTTTATCCGCTTAATATATGCTTCTACTATTTCTCGTCGCGCACCCGGTCGCGCACCGGATACAGCATCACAAACCTGAACAATAGGTGAAATCAAAGTCGTCATTTCAATTTCATCGTGATGTGCTCCAATTGCATTTAGTACATCAGGTTTTTCACCAAATTTTTCTGCAATCTTCATCCCTAAAACAGCGTGCGGTAATTCTGGCTCTTCATCAGGAACTTTTCCTATATCATGCAATAGCCCTGCACGTTTTGCAATTTTGGGGTTTAATCCTAATTCCGAAGCCATCGTGGCACATAAATTGGCGACTTCTCGTGAATGCTGGAGTAAGTTCTGTCCATATGACGAGCGAAATTTCATGCGACCAACCATCTTCATAAGCTGAGGATGAAGATTATGAATACCCAGGTCAATACACGTTCTTTTTCCTGTTTCTGCAATTTCTTCATCCAGCTGTTTCCTGGTTTTTCCGACAATCTCTTCAATTCGCGCGGGGTGTATTCTACCATCTGTAACCAATTGATGTAATGACAATCTGGCAATTTCTCTTCTTACAGGATCAAAACAAGATAGCATAATCGCCTCTGGAGTGTCATCAACAATTATTTCGACACCTGTTGCTGCTTCCAGGGCCCGAATATTTCTTCCTTCTCTACCGATAATTCTCCCTTTAACTTCATCCGAATCAATATTAAACACAGAGACTGCATTTTCAATTGCTTGTTCCGTTGCCACTCTTTGAATCGATTGAATAACGATTTTCCGAGCTTCTTTATTGGCATTGAGCTTAGCCTCTTCTTGAATTTCTTTTAGCTGGACCATCGCAGCTGATCTCGCCTCGTCCTTTAATGCCTCCATTAGAAGTTCTTTAGCATCTTCGGCGGACATCCCACTAATTTTAGACAGCTCACTGACTCTCTTTTCCTGAGTCTTATCCAGCTCCTTCATTCTGATTTCTAATCCTTGATATTTTCCGTCATAATCAGAACGAATTTTTTCTATTTCCTTTTCCCTTCTCCCAATTTCAGATAACTTGTTTTCAAGTTTATTTTCTTTGCCTTTAATTCTATCTTCTGAGGATTGAGCACGTCGATCTCGCTCTTTTATCTTGGATTCATGTTCTTCTTTAAGCTTTAAAAAACGTTCTTTTGCTTGTAGAATTCTCTCCTTTTTAATATTCTCCCCTTTTGCCTCAGCATCCTTAATTACTTTTTGAGATTTACTTTTAAGAACTACTTTCTGAACAATCAATGAGCCTACTAAACCCGAAGCCAAGCCGGCAATTAAAAATATAATATTCATATTTCAACACAATTAATTAGTTAAATAATTGTGTTATTGATTCTTAGAGAAGAAAATTATAATTCCAACTGTTTAGACAAGTTTGCCAAAGCTTTTTCGATGACATCAAAATCCTCAGTAGAGGATTTTGTACCAGATTTCACCTTACCGGAATTGGAATCGCGCTTCATGACCAGCTGTAACGCTGACATGGCAATTAAATCCTGGGGATCCTTCACGGCATAATTTTTCTTTAACTTGTCAATTGAACGATTAATATCAGATACAGCCATTAGGACGTCGTCCTTCTCTTTCTCATTAATATTTAATGGATATGTCCTCCCCGCTATAGTAACTTTTAATGAAACCTTACCCATATCATCGTTTTAATTGGTCTATGCAGTTTTCAATTTCTCTAACCAGTTGATCTATCTCCTTATTATTATCTTTTGAATTAACAGAAGAAGAAGAATCAATAACACCTTGTTTAGACGATTGTAACAATTGATCCAACTTCACATTTTCCATCTTCACATGTTTTAAATTCTTTTCACTTTCAGCTAATTTTAAGGCTAACTCATTACTGGTTTCCTTTAGCTTTCCATTTTCATTTTTCAATTCAGACATGCTATCAATAAGCTTTTTAGCCTTATCAGAAATTTCATTTATGTGAAACTGAATTTTTTGATTCATTACAACCATCTTTCCTCAAAGTTAATAATGTGTTCAAAAAGATTAAAGAAATTACCACTTATTTTTAAAAAATTCTACGTCTGCCAAACAATGTGAGTTTTAGTTTGCACCAAATTCTTTTAAATATATTGGTTTACAGTACGCTAAATCTTCAAAATCTCCATTTCGATATTTTAGAATGGAAGCCGCAATTTGTCCTCTTGCGCTTATTATAATATCAGAATCTTCAATAAGATTTCTTTCAGACCAAATTTTATTCAGTTTCGAAGAACCGTCTCCAAAATAAACAAATGGATCGCAATCGATAAAGGATTTTTCATCAATGACCACAGCTTTTTGCTTCAGCAAAATTTCACCTTTTTCTGTTGCTATTTTTGAATACACTTCCATTCTTCTTGCATCCATAACCGCACATAGCGTATGTTTCGGATATTTAACCCTCCCCAATTCCAATAAGCAATCCAAAGAACTGATAGCAATTAATGGGATTTTCAAACCGTAACAGATCCCTTTTGCCACTGAAAGTCCAATTCTTAAGCCAGTGTACGATCCAGGTCCGATAGAAACTGAAACGGCATTTAACTCATCAATAGACTTTTGAACCTGTGTGAGTACCTCTTCAATAAACAAAGTCACATACTCTCCGTGAATATATTCATCCGGATTCTTCTCAATCACTGCAATGCATTCACCCGAATTCGAAAGTGCTACAGAACAAACTTTTGTAGAAGTTTCAATATGTAAAATTAGTTCATTCAAGAATTGGGAATCTGAAATTTAAAACCTACCCCATGCAGATTCGAGATAATTATTCTGGGATCTTCTTTTAAATACTTGCGCAATTTGGTAATAAACACATCCAAACTTCTTCCGACGAAATAATCATCCTGTCCCCATACCGCCTTAAGAATTATTTCACGAGTAATTACCTGATTTTTGTACTTATATAAAAGATTTAATATTTGGGCTTCTTTTTTCGTCAATGTTTTTTCAGATTTTTTTATGCTCAGTATCTGATTTTCGATATCATATATATAATTCCCAATGTTGACCTCTTTCAGAACTTCCTCGCGAGAATCCAGATTAACCCGTTTAAGTAATGATTTAACCCTCAATTGCAGTTCCTCCACACTAAAGGGTTTGGTCAAATAATCGTCTCCGCCCGCTTCAAAACCCATGATTTTATCTTCAGTCATAGATTTTGCGGTTAAAAATAATATAGGGATATCAGTATTTAATTTTCGTATATCTTTTGCTACCGAAAAACCATCTATTTTAGGAAGCATTACATCAAGAATACATAAATGAAATAGCTCAGAATTAAACTTAATCAATCCTTCAGAGCCATCATCAGCAATAGTTACCTGATAGCCATTTGAGTTTAAATGGTCGGAAATAACCAATCCTAAATTCAAATCATCCTCAACCAATAAAATTTTGATTTTCATACGACGAAGTTATAAAAAAAGAGCCCAATAAAGCTGAGCTCTTTTACTAAATTAACCTAACCTACCGTGTTTTAAATATACTAAGAATAATTCCCCGGTTTTTGACAGGATATAATAATTTATTCACAACTTATTCACATTTTGTAAAATTATTCATTTATTCAAAGTCCTTATATTTGTTAGTATGACACAATATAACATCCTTATTGTAGATGATGATGATGACATACGGCATTTACTTAAATACAATTTAGAAAAAGAAGGATTTATTACTCATCAAGCGTCAAATGGTATAGAATGCCTTGAGAGAATTCAAGAAATCAAACCTAATTTAATACTACTTGATGTGATGATGCCTGAGATGGATGGAATTGAAGTTTGTGAGCGAATTAAATCAGATCCAAAAAACAGGGACATTCTTATTTGTTTTTTAACGGCTAGAAATGAGGATTATAGTCAGATTGCCGGATTGGAGGCTGGCGGTGATGATTATGTCGCTAAGCCCATAAAACCAAAAGTTCTAATCAGTCGTATTAATGCTATTTTAAGACGTTTGCATACTGAAAAAGAAAGTGATAAACTCATTGGTCTACAAATCAATTTCGAAAAATATCTAGTGACAAAGGATGGCATGGAAATTCAGCTTCCTAAAAAAGAATTTGAGCTTCTTTCTCTTTTATATTCGAAACCTAATTTTGTATTTCGAAGAGATGAAATACTGGAAAAGGTATGGGGTACGAATATAATCGTTGGAGACAGGACAATTGACGTACATATCAGAAAATTGAGGGAAAAAATTGGTGAAAATTACATTTCTACTGTTAAAGGTGTGGGATACAAATTTATCGCTTAAGAAAAAAGCACCATTGCTTTGGTGCTTTTCTTTCTAGATAACAGTTTCATAGTAGTTTGATTAATAGACTCCAGGAATCCTTAAAAAGTTGCATCGCATTTTAAATTAAGTGGAATCAATTCTAAATTCCAAAAAAAAAGCACCATCGAAGTGGTGCTTTGTTCAGATAAGAGTTAAGTATCTTAGAGTTTCATAGTAGTT
>Ga0315334_10002018_pt1 | contig 12661 bp, 11 predicted proteins | sample M150034915metaG_FD_205555 | JGI IMG/M metagenome (GOLD analysis project Ga0315334, IMG submission 205555) | Ammonia-oxidizing marine archaeal communities from Monterey Bay, California, United States - M1 500m 34915 | ecosystem: Environmental > Aquatic > Marine > Intertidal zone | place: USA... | reverse complement strand
TTAAATTCTAATAAAGGAAAATTTTGGAAGAGATAAAATATAATGAAGAAGTAACTGAGGCTCTGTCAAAGAACTTCAAGGAAGTAATAGATCAATTGGGCGAAGATTCAAGTCGTGAAGGTTTAATAAGAACACCGGAACGCATTGCAAAAGCGATGCAATTTTTTACTCGTGGCTATGACAAAAAACCAAATGACATAATTTCTGAGGCAATTTTTCACGAAGAATATTCGGAAATGGTAATTGTAAAAAACATTGAAGTTTATTCACTTTGTGAGCACCACATGTTGCCGTTTTTTGGTAAAGCGCATGTTGCCTACATACCGGATGGAAAGATAGTTGGCCTGAGTAAAATTCCACGTGTTGTGGATGCATTTTCACAAAGGCTGCAGGTACAGGAAAGATTGACTATTGAAATTAGGGATTGTATTCAACAAACACTAAAGCCGAAAGGGGTTGCCGTAGTTATTGAGGCCGCTCATATGTGCATGCAAATGAGAGGTGTTCAAAAACAAAACTCTGTAACGACTTCAAGTGCTTTTACTGGAATATTCATGACAAACCCGGCAACACGAAAAGAGTTTATCAATCTTGTGCAGGCAAAATTGCATTGACATGTTCCAATTGAACTAGTAAGGGGGGGAATCGTTTATAATTTTTGTAACTTTGAAAAAACAAGTAAAACATGTCGGATAATTATTTTGAAGAATCAACAGCAGCACTAGGAACAATTGTAACAATTGTATTGATTGTATTGATTGCTCTGATGGTTGGCTTTGGCTAGTTTAAAAAAAGTCAAAGTAATTCTTTTTTCCTGTCATCCCTTTTTGGTTGATGGGTTTTTTTGTCTTTAATAATAAATTCTAAAAGATGCCATTTAACTCGATTTTTGCATGGAGGATGAAAAAGAGAATTCATCAAATTGAGTTGTTTCGCAAGTATCCCCATGAAGTACAACAAGAGTTATTTCACACACTTATTGAAAAGGGGCGAAAAACGGTTTATGGCCTAGAGAATAACTTCGATAAAATAAAGTCCTATGAAGATTATAAGAAGGTTCCTTTGCAATCTTATGAAGATGTAAAACCGTGGATTGACAAAGTAATGCAAGGGTCCAAGGGCTTGTTGTGGCCGTCTGAAACCAAGTGGTTTGCCAAATCTTCGGGTACGGCAAGTAGAAGTAAGTTTATCCCAGTAACACGGGAGTCTCTCGAGGATTGCCATTACAAAGGCGGAAAAGATCTTCTAGCGCTTTATTGCGACAATCACCCAAATAGAAAGATTTACAATGGAAAGCACCTGATCATAGGGGGAAGCGCTAAGGTCAATAACTTAACGGCTGATTCCTATTTTGGTGATCTCTCTGCAATTATCGTAAAAAACCTTCCCTGGTGGGTTGAAATTAGGCGAACACCTTCGAAAGAAATAGCACTGATGAGCGAATGGCAATCCAAAATTGAAAGAATGGCCAAATCTACCATAAAGGAGGACGTTTATATCATCGCTGGTGTACCCAGCTGGACGATTGTGTTCATGAAAAGAGTTTTGGAAATATCCGGTAAATCGAATTTAAAGCAAGTCTGGCCTAATCTTGAATTATTCATGCACGGAGGTGTTAATTTTGAGCCGTATAAAGATCAATTAGAGCAGCTAATACAAGATCCAAACATGAATTATGTTGAAACATACAATGCATCGGAAGGTTTTTTCGGTATTCAGGATCAGGTAGATTCAGATGAAATGCTTCTGATGCTCGATTATGGGATTTTTTTCGAGTTTATTCCAATGAATGAATTTGATGGTGTACATTCAAAAAATGTGCTTGTATTAGAAGAAGTTGAAACCGATACTAATTATGCTATGGTAATTTCTACTAATGGTGGGCTTTGGAGATACATTGTTGGCGACACAATTCGATTTACGTCTCAACACCCCTATCGATTTAAGATAACGGGACGCACGAAAAGTTATATCAATACATTTGGAGAAGAACTTATTGTTGAGCATGCTGAAATTGCGATCGCTGAAGCCTGCAAAAGAACAAGGTCGCAGATTCGTGAATTTTCCGCAGCTCCTTTTTATATGGGGGAAAGCCATACGGGAAAGCATGAATGGGTTCTTGAATTTGTGAAATATCCGGATGAAATGGATCGTTTTGTTAGCGTTCTGGATGAAAAGTTGCGGGAAATCAATTCAGACTATGATGCCAAAAGATATCATGATATTATTATAGAAAAGCCTATCTTGAACGTAGTTAAATCGGGAACATTTGATTCCTGGTTAAAAGAAAATGGGAAACTTGGAGGTCAGAACAAAATTCCAAGGTTGTCAAATGATAGAATTATTTTGGAACAGGTATTGAGAATATCGGAACTAAAGATGCGTTAAATGAAGGCTTTACTTACCGTAATAATTGCACTATTCATAATCCAGTTGGGTCAAGCTCAGGATTCTATTAGGTATACATGGGAAAAAGTAATCTCGTATCCAGTGAATTCTGGTGAGATATGGAATGTGGATATAATGGAAAATTTTTATGCGTCCAATGAAGGAACCATAAATAAGTACAATAAAGCAGGAAGCCTGATGTTTACGCAAAGTATAAAGTCTTTGGGAAGGACAAAACAGCTTGTGCCGCTCAACATTATGAAAATAATTCACTTCTCGGAAGAACAACAGACATTGTGCTATTTCGATAATACTTTAACTTCTCTGGACGATTGTGTTGAATTGGTCGATCGAGATATTCTAAATGCCACAATTATCACGGCTACTAGCAAACCGGGTCAGGTGTGGGTATTGGACAACATCAATTCAAAGATCCTTTTGCTTTCATTACAGGGGCTAAATCAAGGTCAGGAAATTGAAAATTTGGGAGGGATTCTTTCTATTAACAATATTTCGCAGATGCTGGAACGAACGAATCGTTTGTACCTGTTGGATAGAGAGAAAGGTGTTTATGTCTTTGACTTGTATGGTACATTGATCCATCACAAAGACGTCCAAAAAGTAAAAGAGCTTGATGCGTATGAACAATCAATATTTTTATTAATGGAGCATCGTTTGAAGATCATAAGTCTGGATGAAGAATACGAGCTGGAATTTGAATTACCGGTAAAGGATATTTTGGAATTCAAATACATGAATCAGTTTTTTTATTTTCGAACTTCTACCGCTGTTCATAAATTAACTTTGCAAATAGAGAAATAGTCATTGTTTCTTTCGTCAAATATTGTAATTTAGTCAGTCCAAAAAACGATGTAATATGCATATTGCTGTAGCAGGAAATATAGGAGCCGGAAAAACAACTTTAACAACTGCTTTAGCAAAGCACTTTGGATGGGAAACCCATTTTGAGGATGTTGAGCAAAATCCGTATTTGAATGATTTCTATGAGGACATGCAACGTTGGTCGTTCAACTTACAGATCTATTATTTGAACAGTCGTTTTACACAGATCCAGGAAATTCAAAAAACAGAAAAAACGGTAATTCAAGATCGCACAATATATGAGGATGCATTTATTTTTGCTCCCAATTTACATTCTATGGGTCTTATGACTACACGGGATTTTGAAAATTACTTCTCACTTTTCAATTTAATGGATTCGTTTGTTTCTGCACCTGATCTGTTGATTTATTTAAGAGCCAGTGTTCCAACCCTTGTGAACCAGATTCAACGCAGAGGTCGAGATTATGAGGAGAGTATTCGTTTGGATTACCTTAAGCGATTGAACGAACGCTATGAAGCCTGGATTTCTACATACGACAAAGGCAAATTGCTGGTTATTGATATAGACAATAATAATTTTCCCGAAAGCCAAGAAGATCTGGGTGAAATCATCAATGCTATTGATGCTGAAATAAACGGATTGTTCTAAAAAAAAATAATTTCCATGATTGTAGTTACAGGAGCAGCGGGATTTATAGGGAGCTGCTTGGTTAGCCGTTTGAATAAGGCTGGGTACAACAATATCATTGTAGTTGATGATTTTTCCAAGACAGAGAAGAACGGGAATCTTGAAGGAAAGACCATCGGTGCAAAAGTGGGTAGAAACGATTTTATTTCCTGGTTGGAAGGCTTTGGTCGGGAAATAGACTTTATTTATCATATTGGTGCAAGAACAGACACTACAGAGTTCGACAAAAGTATTTTTGATGAATTAAATGTCACTTATTCAAAGTCGATCTGGAAGGCTTGTGTGAAGTATAAAATCCCACTGGTATACGCGAGCTCTGCGGCTACATATGGTCTTGGAGAGCTTGGATATGGTGACGATCACGAGATAGTCCCTAGATTGAAACCGCTTAATCCATATGGTGATTCGAAGAACAACTTTGATATCTGGGCACTGGAGCAAACAGAAATTCCTCCTTTTTGGGCTGGCTTGAAATTTTTCAACGTGTACGGGCCTAACGAGTACCACAAGAAAAGAATGGCATCGGTAATTTACCATGCATTTAATCAAATTGAAAATACGGGAGGCATGAAATTATTCCGGTCCCACAATCCGGATTACCCCGATGGGGGACAGCTTCGTGATTTCGTTTATGTCAAGGATGTTGTTGAGGTTTGCCTCTTTTTGATGGCTTCACCTCCCGCCTCCGGGATCTATAATCTGGGATCCGGAAAGGCAAGGACCTTTAAAGACCTCACTGTAAACACATTTATGGCGATGGGCGTGAAGCAGAACATTTCATTTATTGATACTCCAGAAGATATCCGTGATAAATACCAGTACTATACACAGGCTGAAATGTCTAAATTAATCGGTGCTGGTTTCGACAAACAATTTCATTCACTCGAAGAAGGTGTGACCGATTATGTTCGGAACTATTTGGCCGAACATAAGTATTATTGAGAAAGCCCTGAATGGGGATCTTACATTTTAGAGTAAATACCTGAATTTTGACGCTATAGTTGATTTTTTTAAATCTTGAATGGTATCGATATCATTTAAAGGCAGTAAGAGCTTATAGGAACAACCATTTTGTTTTAAATCTTCCATTGTTGTAACCAGCAATGATGGGTCGCTCCATGGTTTATTAATGAAAATCTCAGGAATAACCTTTTTCATACCTAACAGATAATATCCGCCATCTTCGGCCGGACCAAATACAGTATCATTAAGATCAAGTGCCTTAAGTCCTTCCGAGATGATGCCCGCATTCAAATCGGGAAGATCGGAACCGATACCTATTATTTTTTTGTATCCCGAATTGAAACCATTTTCAAATGCGTCCAACATTCTTTCTCCCAGATCATCTCCCAATTGAAGAAACTTCTTGTTGTTTGGCCAAAACGTACTTTGTTCCTTTTCTGTAAAATATACATGTACCTCACAATTGGATAACTTTAGTGATTCCCTCTCGGTTATGCGCACTAAATGAATATAAATATTCAGGGCTTGTTCATCACCAATTGACCGCGCAAGTCGTGTTTTGACTTTTCCACGAATTGCATTTTTTACAAAAACGATGAGTAAATTTTCAGCCTTCATTAATACACAACTGTTCCGTGGGTAATCCATTTTCCCCACTCCTCAGAAAACCCATGAATATTATTTGTGCTGTTCCCGGAGGCATCAACTATTGGAAATTTTTTATTGCTCCATAAAAATAATCCACCGTATAGATTTTTCACATTTGCGTATCCTCCCTTATTTAGTTTTCTGCCAATGTCTTGACTTCTGGCTCCAACACTACAATACACGATGATCTTAGCTTCCTTCGGGATGTTTTCTACCGCATTTAACTCGAATTTTTCGTAACCAACGAGCTTTGCATTTTTAATATGACTTATTTGGTATTCAGCCTTGCTGCGTGTATCAAGTATGTATACATTTTTCATTTCCATCAGTTTTCGCATTTCTACTACACTAATGGTTGGGAAACCATCGTAATATTGCTCAAGCATTGCCTTGTACTCTTCGCTCTGTGCGGAAGATACGAGTGTCTTGAGAACAAAAAGAGAGATAAAAATAATTCGTGGCATTAAACGATTTGTTTCGATTAATTGTGCGATCATGGTGCGCAAATTAAAGTGTCAAAAGACGGTGAGTATCCTGCCCAGATTCCCAGTGCTCCGCCTTCAATATTTGTAGGAATATTGGTTGGGGTTGCAAATGGGTTTCCTCCTGTTGCCAGCTGGGTATATTTCTTTTCCATGAACTCATAGACGTCTTTGTCCATTTTGGAGAACTTAATAACAATAGTATCCCCAATGGGATAGAGACCCGAATATTCGTTGAGTACACCGTCCTCATATCCATGAGGGTTATCGTAAAAGAAATCGAAGGTAAATCCATCAAAAAAATCATCGTTGAAGACAGGACTGAACGGTTCTGTAAAGTTTGCATCTATTGGATTACCTGTCGAATCAGTATTGATGCGTTTTATTTCCCATTTATATGCATCGAATTGACCCGGTGGGTCTGATAAATTTGCCCAGGAGTACCCATAATCGCTTAATGCACCGTCTGGTTGCCAGTAAACCGAATTTAGCGGGGTTGGAGGGAGTATTTGCGTTGAAGAGCTGTACGTATTCCCCTCAGCGACTACATTTAGCGTATAGGTCTTGCCTATCTCTCCAAAAATCAACGGATCCAGCGAAACGTAACCGCATATGTTGAAATTCGCAAGGTCCTCAACAGGTATACCTAAAATGCCAGCTACAATAGCTTCCGTTCCGGGAGGAATATTATTGGTGCATAATTCATTAAGCTGAACGGTCGTCGTACCATTTGAAACCGTTACAATTGCGCCTGATACGAATCCATCAATAAAGGACTGAAGATCTGTGGGAGCATATATATCTTTGGTCCTTGAGATCAATACGAAGGGAGGTTGCCCAGTTTCAATTCTTCCGTCAATGACCAACTGCTCTTCATATCCGGGTATGTCAATTTCAACTTCTTTTGTGCAAGAGTAAATCATGCAGGGCAATAATACTGATATAAATAAAATAGTTCTCATGTTCAAAATTCAAAATTCCATGTTACGCTGGGTATGATCGGAAATAGTGTTACTTGTTTCACTGTTATCTCAAAATCCCCTTCTAAAAAGTCACCGTCATTATCAACATATAAAAAGTAGGGGTTTGATCTGTTGTACACGTTGTAAACAGAGAATGCCACACTTGTTTTCAATTTCTTTTTCACCTTAATTGTTTCACCGGTCGTCTTGTCCTTTTTTTCTTTGTATTCTTTACCGTACCATATAGCGGAAATATCAAGTCGATGATAAGGAGCCATACGCGTTGAATTTTTTTGTCCATAATTGAAGAGAAGATCCTGATTTTGCACGTACCAGGAAGTTGGCAGAGTCATAGTGTTGCCGGTTGCATAAATGAATGCGGCGCTGAATAACCATCTTTTGTTTAATTTGTACGTTCCAACGATAGCCAGATCATGTCTTCGGTCGTATTTTGCAGCAAATACCTCTCCATTATTTATATTATCAAATTTTCGTTCTGTTTTGCTCCAGGTATATCCAACCCAACCTGTGAATTTCCCATAAGATTTTTTCACGAAAAATTCTGCACCATAGCTCCAGCCTTTACCAAAGGTCAGTAAATTATCCGTATTATCGTTAACGTTGTCACTGGGTAATGCCCCTTCCTTATACTCGATCAGGTTATCCATACTTTTATAGTATAGCTCGACTGAAGTTTCCACTTTGTTCTCAAAAAAGTTGCGAAAATACCCCAGTGATAATTGCCACCCCTTCTGCGGTTTGGCCAGATTTGTTGTGGGATACCATATGTCTGTGGGAAGTGAAACTGCACTTAAAGATGTGAGGTGTACGAATTGATAATTGTACGAATACCCTGCTTTAATTGAGCTACGATCCGGTAGCATCCACCTTAATGCAATCCTTGGTTCAAGACCATGGTAAAATTTTATTATTTCACCCTCGTTGTATTCCACTGTAGAATCTGGTGTGCTAATATCGCCATTAATGTATCGCGTAAACGGGCCCACATGTTGAAACATGTTATAGCGTAGTCCAGCATTGACCCTAATGTTCTCATTCAGATCGAATTCATCCAAAATATAAAAAGCGGTTTCATGACTGTATAGCTTTTGTGCAAGTCCGGTATCAAAAACGGTTTCATCGTTTTCTGCAGAAACACTAAACGGCGTAAATGTATGATAGGTATAATCAAGCCCCCATTTCACTTTATTCCTGGTGTTTGGGAAATAAGTGAAATCAACTTTACCTCCCAAATCTCTGATTCCAGAGTTCAGCGCAAATATAAATTGATCTTGTGACGACTGAAAAGTGAATTTATAATCGGTAAAGGTTGCTGTAACATTCATGAAAAGCCGGTTCGAAAACAAGTGGTTCCATCGTAATGCGGCTATACCATTGCCCCAAGGCATATCGACCTGAAAATTATCATCGAGATTGCCAAAACTAAATTCATCTTTCCCATAATAACCGCTTAAGAAAATTCTGTCTTTTTCTCCAAGCGAATAGTTCATTTTCAAATTAAGATCGTAAAAATAATAGCTTGTTCCTGCAAAAGGGGAGTCATCCGGTATGGCTGCTTTCATTATAAGATCCAAATAGGTTCTTCTGCCCGAAACGATAAAGGAGCCCTTGTTTTTTTTTAACGGCCCCTCAACGGTAAGCCTTGAGGAAATAGCACCAATACCTCCTTTAACAACAAATCTCTTGTTGTTGCCTTCGTCCATATTCACCTCAAGAACAGAAGACAATCTTCCACCAAAATTTGCAGGCATTCCACCTTTGATAAGATTCACACTTTTGACTGCATCAGCATTAAATACGGAGAAAAACCCAAATAAATGAGCAGCGTTGTAAACTACAGCCTCGTCAAGTAGAACAAGGTTCTGGTCGGGTCCACCACCCCTGACATAGAATCCCTGACCTCCTTCAGATGCGGATGAAACCCCGGGTAAAAACTGGATTGTTTTTATAATGTCCACCTCTCCCATGAAGGCAGGCAAGGTCTTTATTTCATCAATACTTAGCTCAAGATGACCAATTTTAGTGCTTCTTGTGTTGTCTTCCGCCTTTGCATTAACGGTCATTTCTTCTATGTTCAATAGTAACGACCCAAGCTCTATGTCCAATCGAACGTCCTTGGTCAAGTCAATTTCTTTGGATTTAGTATCCAGACCGGTCATTCTGTATTCCACACTGTACTTTCCCTGAGGAACGGTTAATGAATAGAAACCGTAATTATTTGTTATTGCTCCCTTTCCAATGGAAGGGATGTACACTTTTGCCCCAATCAACGTTTCGCCGTCTGCAGCATCTGTAACGTATCCGCTTAATGTTGCATTAACCTGAGCCAGAACAGAACCTGATACTACAAGAGTGAGTATTAACAGAATGGATTTCATTTAGAAAATCATTTGGGCAAAAATCGTAAAAAAAGAGCGTTATTTCAAGGTGTGAATGTTAATTAAACATATAATGATCTGGCAAATACAGTCACGCAATAACAATTTGAGCAGGCTTTAAATAAATGGATATTTTAATAACTTTGTCTGGTAAAGGTGAATGGTTTTTATCCTGTCCACAACGTAAGAATAAAAAATGAAAATTTCATATAATTGGTTAAAGCAGTATGTTGCTGTAGATCTATCTGCTGAGCGGGTGGCTACAATTTTGACGGATACCGGGCTGGAAGTGGAAGGGATTCAAAAAATTGAAGCAGTGAAAGGAGGCTTGGAAGGAGTATTTATAGGAGAGGTCCTTACATGTGAGCAACATCCCAACGCTGATCGATTGAAGGTGACCAGCGTGAGTACAGGGGCAGAACCGTTGCAAATTGTTTGTGGGGCACCGAATGTTGCAGCAGGACAAAAAGTTATTGTTGCTACTGTTGGTAGTACTTTGTATCCCAATCCTGAAGAACCGTTTAAAATTAAAAGATCCAAGATCAGAGGGGTAGAGTCCTTTGGAATGCTTTGTGCTGAGGATGAGCTGGGACTGGGAAAAGAACACGATGGGATTTTAGTTCTTGATGACACTGTGAAAACCGGAACAAAGGCAGCTGTTTATTTTGATTTAGAAGAAGATTACCAATTTGAAATCGGTCTTACACCCAATCGTGCAGATGCAATGGGGCATTTTGGTGTCGCCAGAGATCTGGTTGCGTATTTGAATGTACATGAAAACACAAATCTTGAGCTGAAGCTACCATCGGTTTCAAAGTTTAAGATCGATAGTAATGAGCTCAAAGTGGAAATTTCTGTTGAAGATGATACATTATGTTCCAGGTATATGGGCACAACGATCAAAGGGGTATCGGTAAAGGATTCACCTGCCTGGTTGCAGAAAAATTTAAGGGCAATCGGTATAAACCCGACCAACAACGTTGTGGACATCACAAACTTTGTGATGCACGAGCTGGGCACACCACTGCACGCATTTGATGCGGCTGAATTGAAAGGAAAATTAGTAGTGAAAACTGCCAAAGCCGGAGACAAATTTGAAACCTTGGATAATGTACAGCGAGAGTTATCCTCGACTAATCTAATGATTACTAATGGGAGCAAAGATCTTTGCATTGCCGGCATTCTTGGCGGTGTGGATTCCGGAATAAAGCAGAGCACTACAGATGTTTTTTTAGAATCGGCTCTGTTCAACCCTGTTTCCATACGTAATTCGGCCAAATTGCATGCGCTAAATACAGATGCTTCTTTTCGATTTGAAAGAGGGGTGGATCCAAATTTGACCGATTACGCGTTAAAAAGGGCAGCTCTTTTAATTCAGGAGCTAGCCGGAGGAAGCATTGCAATGGACGTTTATGACACAAATTCGAATCCGGTTGCAAAAAGAAAGGTATCGTTTGATTATGATCGGTGCAACAGGTTGATCGGAGCGAACGTAGACAAGAAAACAGTAGATGAAATCTTTAAGAATCTCGATATACATATTGTTTCACAGAATGGTTCTTCTGCCGAGCTTGAAATTCCTGCCTACAGGGTGGATGTGACGCGCGAAGCAGATGTAGTTGAGGAAGTGCTTCGCATTTATGGGTTCAATAATGTGCCGGTACCAGAGAAATTGAATTCTTCTATGGCGCATTTCAAAAAACCGAATCTTGAAAAAGTCCGGAATGTGATATCTGAATTACTGGTTGGAATCGGTTGTATGGAGACCTTGAACAATTCACTCACAAAGTCCGGTTATTCTAAGAAATTTGGCGGTGAAGCAATCAATCCAGAACAAAATGTGGAAATGTTGCATCCGCTCAGTCAGGATCTCGATGTGATGCGGCAGTCGCTAATTTTTAATGCCATGGAAATGGTAGCGCATAATCAGAACAGGCAAAATCCCGATCTGAAATTATTTGAATTTGGAAAAACATACCATAAGTTAGCCTCCGGATATAAGGAGAACAGTAGATTAATGATTACTCTTTCGGGCAGCAAGCATAAACAGAGCTGGAACTCTCCCAAAGAGCAAACCAGTTATTATACGGTTAAAGGAGCGGCTCTTGCCGTATTCCAGCGCCTTGGTCTGGATGGGATGCTCAAAGAAAAGGCAATTCAGGATTCATTGTTAGAAGATGGTGTTCAGCTGTATATACTCAAAAATAAAGTCGGTGAGATAGGATGGGCATCTACTGAGATGAAGAAGTACTTCGATATTAAAAAGGATGTTTTTGTTGCTGATCTGGATTGGGACGAAATAGTGAAATGCCTGAGCTATTCGAAAATAAAATTCAGCGAATTACCGAAAACATTTGCAGTGCGTCGCGATTTCTCATTGTTATTGGATGCTACTGTAAATTTTTCAGAGATCGAGGATATTGCATGGTCGTGTGATAAGAAATTACTCAGGGAAGTTGGATTGTTCGATGTGTACGAAGGAAAGAAGCTGGAGGAGGGTAAGAAATCCTACGCTGTTTCTTTTACATTTCAGGATGCAAAGGATACACTCAAGGACAAACAGGTTGATGCAATAATGGATAAAATCCGAAGTGAGCTTGAGTTGAGGTTGAATGCGCAATTAAGATAAATGAATAAGCAGTTTGCCATAACGGGGATAGGTACCGATGTTGGAAAGACTGTTGTAAGCGCAATTCTGTCCGAAGCACTTCATGCAACCTATTGGAAACCTGTACAGGCCGGAGACCTTAATAATTCGGATGCTATTAAAGTTGATGCACTTACTTCTAATGTAACCTTTCATCCGGAAGCATTTAAATTGTCTGAGCCGATGTCGCCCCATGCTGCGGCAAATAGTGATGGCGTGTCGATACATTTGAGCGATCTTGCCTTACCGGAAATTAGTGGCAATTTGATCGTTGAAGGAGCGGGAGGATTGATGGTTCCGTTGAATGATCAAGGGTTGACCTTTAGCGATGTTATCGAAAGCTGGAAGCTTCCAACTATTTTAGTGTCGCGTCATTATCTTGGAAGCATTAACCACAGCCTATTAACCGCTGAAGTATTGCGATATAAAGGTATTCTTGTAGAAGGGATTATTTTTGTAGGAGCGGAGAATAAGGCTACAGAAGAAATTATTTTAAAAGCGACGGGATTAAAAAAAATTACACGAATTCCGCTGACCGAAACACTCGATAAGAATTTCATTGCCGAGCAGGCAGCCCAAATAAAGCCGAGTCTATGAGTGATTTGACAGAGAAAGATAAAAAACACGTCTGGCATCCGTTT
>Ga0315334_10002017_pt1 | contig 12662 bp, 12 predicted proteins | sample M150034915metaG_FD_205555 | JGI IMG/M metagenome (GOLD analysis project Ga0315334, IMG submission 205555) | Ammonia-oxidizing marine archaeal communities from Monterey Bay, California, United States - M1 500m 34915 | ecosystem: Environmental > Aquatic > Marine > Intertidal zone | place: USA... | reverse complement strand
AGTTGCCACATCTCTTTGCAGGTTTTGCGTGAGGTCAGAAACATCAACCGGGCCGAAGGTCCATCCATCCGGTAAACTCGAATCATCATACGAGAGAGTCCAGTCGGCATTCCTACTTCCCAAATTAAGCAGGTCGATCTCGATTGTAGATGTTGTTCCAGGCAATGTCCGAGAGACCACCCCCGGAGTCTGAATCTGTGCAACATATGGTTCCAGTACGACTAGAGTTGTATTGAATGCATCATTATCAGTACGTGTTTGAGTGATGTTGGAATTAGGGTCTAGGATCAATTCGACAGAGTGGATACCCAATGTTGCCTCTACATCGACACTGAAAGTTATCGGGCCACCTTCTCCAGATGGCGCAACGGCTTCGGCAATATTCACTCGATGACTTTTGATAATCTGCCCATCGAGTAGAATGCGTGCATCGACGGGGTCAGGGGTATCAATTACTCCAATATTGGAGAACTGGCCAGTGATAGTTACCATTTCACCAGGGTCGGGGTCCGTTGGGGTGAAACCGAGGCCTCTCCCATCAGCAAGAGGTGCTAAATCGGCCTTTGCTTCTGAGATTAGGGCATCACCAACTAATATGTCCAGATGTCCATCTCCATCCATATCTGCTATTGCAGGAGCAGCCCATGTTCTATGTGGGACATCAATTGGGGCGCTCCATCCATTGGAAATGTCAGCAGCGGCTCCAGTATCACCATCCCAAGCAAAGATTCTGCGGCCGAATGGAACGAGCAATTCAGGGTCCCCTTCTCCATCGAGGTCGATCCAAATCGGAGCAGCTACCGCGATTTCATCATTGTCATTTCCATTTCCTCTTTGCATGGTTCTTGCCCATTCTTTGAATGGCGGATTGATTGTAATATCATGACATCCCGCTAGTCCTTCCCTATCTGTGGAAAAGGAGGAATCCGAGTACCAAGTCGCCCAACAGACTCTGTCAGTAATGCCATTTCCAGTAGTATCAATCGCAATGGGCTCAGAATCAGCATAGCCATTTTGGGCTCTAAATCTCCAAATTTCAGTTGTGCTTGTCAATTCCATTCCGATATATTGTGCACCCATTCCTCCAGTTGCACCATTTTCATCCACAGGCAGAGTCAGAATCATTTCTGGCGCTGCATCAGAATCTAGCTGAGTGATAACAGGCCCAGGCAGTCGTAAACGTGGTGTGTCTGAATCCGAATCTGTATTTTGGATGCCCACTCTTTCCCAGTCCAATGAGCCAGTTGGCCCATCTAATCTCCAGATCCACATATTGCCACTATTGGCATCAACTGTGGTCAATACTATCGCCCCGCTATCATCATCAAGTGCAGCGAAGGCGGGGTCCGAAGGATGAGTTCCTCTATCGAGAGAAACTTCCCAATTTGGGTCCGAGGATTGCAATCCCAGCGACATCGAAATCACCGTGGGTTCATCGGTGGTCACATCGACTACTGCAAGTACCATTTCGGGTGTGCCATCTAAGGAAAGGTCGGCTAGAAGTGGTTGCGTGACTGCCTTATGGTTTGACTGACTTGTGAATACGTGCGGGCTTGTGATTCCCAATCGCAAATCTCCATCTGACCACGACCATAGGCGCTCGTTTGAATGACCATTTGATGACCATCCGGATTCATCACATGAGAGATCTGGCGCCCAAAGGTCGACCTTGAGGGCGGAGCTGGTATCGTAAGCAAGTGCGATTTCCACTTTACCATCACCATCGACATCGACGATTAGTGGCGTGGAGCGGATATAGTCGGCTTCACCGAGGTTGACATCCCATGCGATCTTTGCACTTCCGCCTTCAATAATAGTGAGATGACGCTCATCATTCCCAGGGTCTGTGCGAGTCATTACGGCAAAGAGGTTCCCATCTCCACATCGCTCAAGTGCACCAGGGGGTGAAGAAATAGAAGCGGTCAAGTTTGCGATAGCAACACCGTATCCATCAGCCCCTAATCCCGAATCAAATGCGACCCAGTTGATTGTGGGATTGGTCATAGTAATCATTCCCGAATCACCGTGTGCCGGCATAATTCTAGAATGTCCAGGGTCACGACCGTATTGTGCCCAAGGCTGAGAGAGTGGGTCCCATGTTTCTGACTCACCGTCAGCAGTTGTTGCTGGTACAATGACAATAGTTGATAAGAGGAGTACTGAAAGCATCAGATAGGCTCTACTTCGACTATGCATACGCTACCTCCCTACTCCTATCTGCCGCTTAGGGGTTGTTGATGCTTTGGGCCCGTAGGGCCCATGGGAAAGGCGTTTGAACAGGAGAAAAATCCCACCGAAATGAGATAATATTGGCGAGCCAGAACAGTAACCTCCGGCGCTTCCATTAAATACCGGTCAACGGTCGCCGACTTGACTTCGGTTACTCTTCTCTCCCGAGGCGCTCGCCGGTGAAGGACGGATGAGGCAGAAAAGCCTCCTTCGTCTTCCGATGAGCAACTCTCTGAGAAGTGCTCCGAGGAGGTGCAAAATATGTACAAAATAGTGACCAAAGAGGACACCATCCGTATTCCTGCGGAGTACATTCGAAAAGACAAGTCTCTGGACCAGCACATCGACCGTCTTGCTGCTACAGCATTCGAGGGACGTTTTGATGATGATAACAGGTTCATTCTGGTTACTAGTAATCACCAACCCCTAGGCCGTGGACGTATTATTCACGGTGATGGAGCGATCTATCAGGAAGTAAGATTCGATGCAGTTCTATTCTGCATGGAAGATTACGAGGTTGTCGAAGGTGCGGTTTCTGAAGTCAACGACTTTGGTGCCTTCGTCCGTATCGGTCCAATGGAAGCTTTGCTTCACAAGTCTCAGATTATGGAAGACCATGTCGACATTAACGCTGGAATGGGCGTTGTTGAAGGTCGACAAAGTGGACGCCGCCTTGGTGTTGGCAGCTCAGTAAGAGCACGCATCGTTTCTCTTTCGCCTGATACTAGCGACCCTCGTCGCTCCAAGATTGGACTAACCTGTAAGCAGTCCGGACTGGGAAGCCACGAATGGATTATTGACGACCAGAAGAAGTGAAAAGGAGTTGTGAATAATGCCAAAGAACCCCTTCGCATGCAGTGAGTGCCACCTAATCCTTGCCGATGGCATCGACCAGTGCACTCGTCACCCTTCAGCCCCAGTCTCATCGGACTGGACTGGCTATGTAGTTGTCATGAATCCCGAACGCTCGGAGATTGCGAACCGCCTCAATATCGAGGTACCTGGAAGTTACGCCCTTAAGGTGAACATCCGCTGATGGAGTCGATTGAAATGGAGATCATCAACCGTAAAGAAAACCCACTACTAAACCGTGTCGAAATCGAGTTCCGTTTGGACCACGATGGCGTTCCTACGCCTTCCCGTTCCGACATGCTGAACACATTGGCATCTCTCGAGCCTGGATCTAGCCGTGATTTTATCGTAATCAAGGACGTAGTTACTCGCTTTGGAATGGCATCGACCACCGGTTTTGGACTCATCTATGAGAACGCCGAGGCAATGGCTGTTGAGCCAGAATATATTCACAAGCGATTCAATGAACTTCGCAAAGAACCTGCAGCATCTGCAGAAAAAGAAGCACCTGCTAAAGAAGCACCTGCTAAAGAGGCACCTGCTAAAGAAGCACCTGCCGAAGAAGCACCTGCTGAAGAAGCACCTGCCGAAGAAGTACCTGCTGAAGAAGGAGGTGAGGCTTGATGTCTGATGGTCCAAAGTCTGGTTCCAAGTGGTCCAAGTACACAATAGAAGATGGCACTCTAGTTCGCAAGGCCGAATTCTGTCCTGAATGTGGACCGGGTGTCTTCCTAGCATCTCACGCTGATCGCAAATCCTGCGGTCGCTGTGGATTCACTCAGAATAACGAGTGATTCGAGTTATGCCATGTGGGGGGTTATTCTCCCCTGATTATCGATGACCATCCAACCGTCATCACCGTTGATTAATTGGACACCGAGTTCATCTTTTTTCTTAACTGGTTGCCCGAGAATAATATCCTCGCACCAACTAATCAATCGCCAATTTTCACCATCGTGGACTGCGTCTTGAACAGTACCTCTCAATTTTTGAGCGATAGTGATTATTTCACCATCTGAGGACCAAGCCCATCCACTTTTTGAAGAGATTAGGAAACCGGTATCAGATGCAAAAACTTGTACGATATCTGCCTCTACTGGAAGGCGATGCCTTGTGATTTCTGTCCCATCAGTTCTGTCGAGAATAATATGGAGGCCACTGCGCGTCCAGATGTGTACTTCTGCCCTTACATGTATTGCAATAACTTCATTGGCACGCGGTAACTTTTCCGTTTCAGAATCATTAATCATATGAATACGCCAAATCTCAGTTGCATCAGGCCCTATTGCATAGATTCCCTTTTCCCAAAGTGCAAAGACAATTATTTCATCATCTCCATCCATAGCAAGTGGTTCAGCATCGATACTGTGGCACCATTCAGCACCAGCGACCATTTTGGAGGTCGGTGTCTGCCTTAGTTCACCCTTTGAGCATCCAGATATTAGAGGGGAGTCAAGTGATAGTCGTGCCATCCTTGCTAGTCTAAGGTCATAATCGACCCATATTGCAATGAGGCCATTTGAACTGATAACTGCGTTTGAAATTTCAACCGGGAACGGAGTTGTGGTAACATCATCGATGGTGATTCCACCCTCGACATCTATGGTAATCATTCCATTATCGTACGGAATGAGACGCCAAGGTGCACCTGCCATGTGTGTGCGAAGATGGATTACAACATCATCATATCGTTGAGCATGCTCGCCCGAATATGGTCTCTTTGATATTGGTCTCTGGTGGAGACATCGCTTCAGTCAATCAGGCCGACTCCCTGCTCACGATGGACCAGTGGATTGAATTGGAACCAGTAGAGGGCAATCGTGCCTTTTCATTCAAACATGCGAGAATGTGGTGGTTACCCGATGGCTGCCTTTGGGAAGATGATCTCGATAAAAGATGGGAGATTGCGACTGGTGAGTCCCCGACTGAGGTGATATTCCCTTCACGTCATTCAGCAGCTAGTGGAACTGCATCTCTTACAATTCATCCAATAGGAACGATGCAAGTACCTATTGGAGAAGTTCCTGATTATGGTGGCAGGGCCGGAGATTGCCCTCCACCAAATCCTCGTATCGCTGCTTGGTGGCGCGAATTAAATAGGGTTGGAAATGGAATGGATGATTTTGATTTATCACTTGAAACCACACACCACGGGCCATGGATAGAAACTCCTTCTCTCTTTATTGAAATTGGTTCGACGGATGCAACATGGGGGCATGAAGGTGCTGCCAAACTTTTGGCTGGCATCATTCACCGAGGACTCGGATTAGACGATGGACCGGGTATTGGGGTATGGAAGGGCCATGGCAAAGTGGTTGTAACACTTGGAGGAGGGCATTATGCACCCCGTGCAAATATGCTAGGCCTCGATGAAAATATCTGGCTTGGCCACATGTTGGCAACCTATGCACTCCCCTTCACTAGAACCGATGATGATGTAGTCGGTGGCATGTGGGAGAATAGTATTCGTAAGGCAATTCAGGCGACAAGGAGAGCCTTTCCAGGCGGTGAAATAATCTGTAGTATGGATAAGAAGGCATTCAAGGGTTGGCAACGTCAGGCTATTCGCGATTTGTTGACTGAACTAGAGGTACCACTACTCAAGAGTTCTCAGATAATTGGATGATAAGTGTCAAGTGTTGCCGTCTACGAGAGGGCTGCATGGTCGGACTGTTCTCTCGTATGATTGTCGGGATGACAATTCGTATGCCGAGATGGTTTGTCGGTTGGGTATCGAGGAGATATGTTGCAGGTCCAAGTTTGGATGATGCAATCCGTGTGATGAAGCGCCTTGAGTCCGAAGGAGCTTGTTTTACAATCGATGTCCTTGGTGAAGAAATTTCTACGATGACTGAGGCCACATTTTTCCTAGAGGAATACAAGCGAGTAATTGCTGCAATAACCGAGAATTCATTGGATGCAAATCTATCGATAAAGCCAACAGCATTTGGACTACTCCTCGATAGGGAGAAAGGAATGTCCAATATCGAATCACTGGTAAGGGTGGCAGCAGATCACAATATGTTCGTTCGGCTCGACATGGAAGACTATCGAGCCACTAGCGACACCATCCAAGTCATGCTGGATATGCATGATTCAGGTTTGAAGAATGTTGGTGTTGTACTTCAAGGGCGTTTATTCCGCACCCTCGAAGACATTGAGGAAATCAAAAACAAATTGGGTCCCTCTGCCGATTACCGGATTTGCAAGGGGATTTATCTCGAGCCTGAAGAAATAGCACACACGAGCCGTCAAGATATCATCGATGCCACAAATGCTTGCATCGATTCGATGCTCGATGCTGGAGCATATGTTGGAATCGCCAGCCATGACCATCCAATCATATCTCATGCTCTAAACAGTCTCGAAGTTAGGAGCATGGGTCCTGAATGTATTGACCCTCGTGCTGGAGTGCCTGATGAAAGGCCTCACAAGGGTCCCGGGTATGAATTCCAGATGCTATTGGGAGTGAGAGGTCCACTTCGTCGCCGTTTGCGCAATAAAGGTCATCGAACCAGAGTATACATCCCATATGGCGAGAAGTGGTACGAATATTCCATTAGAAGACTACAGGAAAACCCGACTATTGGTACACAGATTGCCAAGGCATTCATTATGCCTTGGACAAACCGCCCATAATCAACCTCTCTTCTTTTTCTGACGGCGTCCTGGCTTCTTTTTTTGCTTGGATTTGCCAGCTTTTTCAGCAATTGGGACTTCAGGATTGGGGTTGTCCCCTAGCCTGCCTTCTTTCCACGCCTGTCGCCTTTCTCTTGGCGTGTGAGGGGTATTATCCGCAGGTTTTGGAGGTTCATGCAAGTAAATGCGTTTGATGTCGAATGCATCTACACGACCAGTCATGGTGCGTCCTGCACCGGTGTGAATTGCACGAATACGCCATTTTTGGTCCCAATGTTCCATGATTGAGCCAGCTTTGTAAACTGTATCGCGTTCAACGGTAATTGAGTCAGAACTCGAAACTTCTCCACGTGTTAGAGTCAATCTAACCAGTACCATGTCGGATCGAACTGCATTTGCTCTTGCAACGATGTCCACAGTTGAATGAGACATTGCTTGGCCTTTGGAATTCTCAATTCGATTGATTTCCCAATGCGCACCGTCATGCTCGAATACATCACCCATGGTGAGTACTTCGTCTTCGTCAATATCGATATTGGCGATGACAGTATCTGCGCCCTCACTTAACATGAAGGGGATTGTGAGGGATTTTGGTTCACGGACATTGATGGTATGAATTCCATTGCACTCATCGCATTTTACTAAGAAATCCGAACCGCTTCCAGCTTTCTTTTCGCGAAGAACTTCATGACCGGTAACCATGTCACATGTAGGACATTCAGCAGCATTTTCGATTAATATTTCACCGTCAAATTCTTCGATATCATCCGACATAGTGCGTGCCTCCCATTCTTGGCCTGCTCGGCCATCTCCCTTTGAGGCTGCCGGCCATGCCAAGGGTTGAAGACGGGCTCACTTTAGCCCAATACGTGCGTGACGAGGTGCTGGCTGCTCTATTGGCTCCCGCAAAGGAGTTGTCTCGTGATGAGCCAGAGGTTGCTGCTAACATCGGTGTCCAAATCGAGCACATGGGGCTTGAGACATGGTCGATTTCCGTAAGGCGTCGCATAAGAGATGCCGTCGCAAAATTGGAGCCAAAGCGCATCATTGAGACCGGTGCGGGAATTGGCCATCTAACCGCCTGGCTCTTCGACCAGTTTTCTGCGGAATATCATCCAGAAACATTTCAAATCGTCGAGGAAGGTAATAGATTCGCAGTAATTCTTGCTAGACTCCGCGAGAGATATTCCGATTATCCCTCGCGTATTATCGTTGGAAGGCCCTCAACATTGGTCGCAGAAACTAGAGCATGGAATATTGCTGGTGCAGAAATAGGAGATGCACCAATCGGGCCAGAAGCGGACTGCGTTATCGTTCACGCGCCAGTAACAACACTTTCCGAAGAGATTAGCGCACTATTGCCTATGCTTTCCTCAAACGGCGTTCTCTTTACTGTTGAGCCTACGCCCCCGACTGGCGAAAGAGAAGATAGTGACCCCGAAGTAGTTGGATTCAATTCATGGATGGAACTAATCCGCACATCGAATGAAACTCACCATCTCGCATTCTCTCCACTCTTCGGAGGGACCATTGTAGCATGGCTTGCTCGTCAAGATTGACTTCCATTGACAAGTTCAAAGGTCTGAAGCAGACCATATCCATAGTAATCATCGTGTTCGTTTTGGTCTTCCTTCATTCTTGAAGAATCGATCATTCTGTATTTTAGGTCTTCAACCGATTGGGCATCATTGCCCTTCAGTGATGAATCTGATTCAAACAGAATTGCGAATGCCGCCGTTACATAGACGGTAGATGCACTCGTACCTGATGCTAATCCCCATCCTCCACCGGAAATAATCACCGGAACATCTTCTCCTGGTGCGACGATTTCTGGTTTTTCATCTGGTTCATTTCTAGGTAAAAGAATCGGCCAAACTCTGCCGTTATTATCACCGACTGAACTACCTCCCCAGATATTGCCACTAGCATCTACACCTCCGACGCAAATAACCGATGCAACACCGCCAGGTGATGCAACATCTCCATCATCGTCCCCGCCATCATTACCTGCTGCAGCAATTACGACAATTCCAGCATCGATGGCATCATTTGCCGCTCCCTCTGCGGCATCGCCTCCAAAGAATTGAGGAATCACACCGGGAGCGCCTCCCAGAGATAATGAAATGATATCGACGCTTTTTGATCGGCACCAATCTATGGCATCTGCAACCGTTTGGTCACTACCATTGCCCTCTCCTGAAAGTGCCTTTGCCACATAGAGGTCCACACCTCTTGCCAGACCGGTTAGGCCTCCGTCTGCAACCAGAATACCTGCCATCATCGTACCATGCCCATTGTCGTCATAAGGCACAGATTTCCCTCCGACAAAGTCGGTCCAAGATGCCAGTTCGAGATTTGCAAGGTCGGAGTGAGTCATGTCTATGCCTGAATCGACAATGCAAACCGAAACTCCTGTGCCATCATATTGCGGAACATCGTCAAATTGAGCAAGGGAGTCGAAATCTGCCTCTCTGCTGGTGACGATGGATGCGGGTCTGTCATTCAGTAGATCATCACTGAAAACATCATAGACAAACCAAAACACACTAATCATAAATATTCCAACAAAAATAATGGATATTTTCTGGATAAAATCAAATTCATCTTCGGAATCCCTCGGATCAAACCATGCGTCAGAGGCCCCCTCAGGGTCAACCTCTGCCTCTAGAACGCGTGTGGCATCATCCATTTGCATCACCCAAGTGCCTGTACCGCTTCAACAAGAGTATCGGCAAAGAGTCTAACTTCTTCTTCGGTATTGTATAGGTATGCACTTGCCCGTAGTGAGCCGGTATCGATTCCTCGGTCGTTAAACCATGAATGAACACAATGCATTCCGCTCCTAACCATGACACCTACTGCTTCATCTAGCAGAATTGCAACATCGTGCGCATCGATTCCATCTAGGAGTACAGAGCAAATTCCTCCTCGCTTTGCGGCATCAGTTGGCCCAATGATGTTGATTCCATCGACATCTTTGATTACAGAAGTCATGATGCGGTTTAGGTGAACTTCATGCTCGTGCACAGCGTCAAGGTCGAGCCCTGAGATGTAATCCACAGCCGCCTCAGTTCCAAGAATTCCAGCGTAATTACCCAATCCCCCTTCAAAGCGGTCAGGTGGTTTTGCCCAAACTAGAGAGTCATAGCTTGAGGATGTAACAGTTGAGCCACCGGCATGAATTGATCGCATATTTTCCAGCAGTTCCATGCGCCCCCACAGACCTCCCATTCCTGAAGGCCCCATCATTTTGTGAATGGAGAAAGCCATGAAGTCAATACCCAAATCTTGGACATCGACTTTCATGTGAGGGACAGATTGTGCTCCGTCGATGCATACCAAGGCCCCATGGTCCTTTGCCACTTTAGTAGCCGCCTTCACCGGAGTTGAAACTCCATCGAGATTACCTACATGTGAAAGCGATACCATTTTGAGTTTAGAACCAGCATCTGCACATGCAATTTCAAATGCCTCCATGTCAAATGTATTATCGGGATTTGAGCGGATTACACGATGGTCAATACCCTGCTCTTGTTCGAGTTGAAGCCATGGTACCAAATTGGAATTATGTTCCCTATCAGTTGTTAGAACAACATCGCCTTTCGCCCATTCTAAGCCCTTGGCAACTTGATTTAGTGAGTGAGTTGCATTTTGGGTAAATATCATTTCACCAGTTTGTGGTGCATTGAATAATGCTGCAAGTTTCCGTCTCGTAGCAGACACACGTCGTGAAACGGTGGTTGCGTATCGGTGAACGGACCTTCCCCCGCAGCCGGGCGTAACTTCGTAATATGATTGAACTGCATCAACCACGCTTTGTGGACGCAGAGTCATACAAGCATTGTCGAGGTATGCTGGTGGTGAATCTGCTCGCAAAGTAGGGAAGTCATTCCTGCGCTCTTTGAACATCACCATACCTCCGAATTAGGGAGATAATCGCTTACTGGACTATTGACGCCACATTCTGAGCATGCAAGTCGCGTGGGGTAATTCTCTTCGCAACCTTCGCAAACACTTCCTGGCACACCTCGTCGGTTGCAATTTTCAGAAGGACAATCAACTAGAAGTTCTCCGGCGTCATTGACATTGACAGGTGCAGGAGCACCGCATGAGGTGCACTCTCCTTCAGAAGAAATGTGAATGCTGCCGTCAACCAATTCAGCTTCGGCACTTGCTGCAGCCCTTGTTCGGACTCTTGTTCCAGAACCAAGCATACGTTGAGGAAACCAGAGAAGTTGCATTAGAAGGAAGATGACAACGAGGCCGCTAAGTACGTGCAAAACTAGGGCATATATCCGTTCAGCACTACGGTCTGCGACGAAATGTGAACCCGCCCAACCATTGAAAACCGTCAACAATATCCAAAATATCACCATGAAAGTCCATGCGTAAAGGCTGTGCTCAGCCATCGCTCTTTCCATTACTCTAACATCGGTATGGACGTGATGCTCTTGGACGTGCAAATCACGAGTTTCAATAACAGCTTTCCAAAAGAAATATCCAAAGAATCCAGCAACTATCGTTAGAATAATGCCTCCAAGCATGTCACCAAAATTGAATCCCATTGGGAAGTTTGGCATTTTTGAATGGATGAACAACATTCCTGCCATCGCCGATGCCCATACGATCATCACATTGACAACATGGCCTCGCATGATGGGGAAAATCACTGATAATTGTACAACAAACCAGACCCACAGTACGCCAGAAGTGATGATTTGAAAGAAGTCAAACCCTCCGACCATCTTCAATCCTTCAGCGCCTGTTATTGCTGCATCTCCACCCGAAAACACCTCTCCTGAAAGGCTACCAAGAAGGAATGCAGCAAAGCCAGTGGCTAATGCAATGTAATGGCTCGTGGTCCATTCATGGCGTAGAAGTCCAAACTGGAATCTCCATTCTCTTCGCAAGCGGTCGATGCTTGCAAGCATGGGGTGGATGTCGGCAAATGATTTCTTGAGTTCGATATCACGGAGTCGAAACGGCATCTCATCATGCTCGTCTTCAAGGAGTGTTGCTTCCGCAATTTCATCCCCCGCCATGGATGGTGGTGCACATCTCTCCCTTTGAGTTATTTCGGTTGTTCGCACCTCCTATGGAGGTGCTATGTACAAAGCGAGATAATCAGATGCTCTGATTTATTCATTCTTCTATTCCAGAGGTAGCAGTTGTTGAGTATGTTGCTTGAATGGGCCGCTCCGCAATTTGAGGCATTGGGGCCTCAGGTTCAGGATAGAATTCAGCCAATTGACCGTTCATCACATAGAGGCTTGGACCATTGCTTAGGTAGTAAACCGAGCCGCGGCGACTGCGCGAGTCTTCTGGAGTTTTGTTTTCTTTAGTTGCACATTCGTTGGTGCAACCATCTGCAAAACCAATGTACACACGCCCTTCAAGATCTATGTGCAAATCGTTGAAATCAAGCAGATTCCGGTTGGACCCGCCAATATCTCTACAGTCGCCACTGTTGAGGCAAATTGCACCAACCTGGACCGGGTCATCTGAAATTCTTCTAGTATGGAAAACAGGGTTCTCATCAAGTGCATTCAAACTGTAAGTGACGTATAGGTAATGATGAACCTCTCCAGTAGCGTAGTGTGCATTACCATTCCACGGATTACCATCTAAGTCAGACTCATTTAATGCTGAAGCATTATCACTTCCAAGGTAGGTAATAGCGATTCTACCCGGGTCTCCAGCGGAGGTGTGCGGGAATGTTGCAGATATGATTTCAGCGGGGCTAATTCTGGTACTTGTTTGCTCCCAAGTATCGCCCGAATCTATGCTTCGAGACATGTATACGCCTTGGTCTGCACCAACCCACACATTGTAGGCATTGGAATCAGTATGTGTGGCAATTTCGCCATTTTTTCGAGGGTTAGGAGTTCCTACATCGGTACCCATTGTTCTTTCACTCCAAGTTGCACCATTATCATTTGAAA
>Ga0315334_10002015_pt1 | contig 12670 bp, 11 predicted proteins | sample M150034915metaG_FD_205555 | JGI IMG/M metagenome (GOLD analysis project Ga0315334, IMG submission 205555) | Ammonia-oxidizing marine archaeal communities from Monterey Bay, California, United States - M1 500m 34915 | ecosystem: Environmental > Aquatic > Marine > Intertidal zone | place: USA... | reverse complement strand
CCCTTGTTGCAACGATAGTTTCATCCTGTTCGATTCCTTCACGACATGCCAAAGCATTCGATTCGAAACAAGCATTAAAGTCGGCACTAATTGATTCACTTGAACCCAAAACAAAAAAAATTGTATCTGAAAGAAACGTCTCGAGATCGTTAGCTACTCTAATCGAATCAAGAAATCCGGCTATTTCTGAAATAGATCTTCAATGGGTAGGCAGAAAAGAAATCGACCCCATGAATTTTGATAATGTTGTACGCTCAAATGCCGTCATCCGTACTAACTGGTTACAGAAATGGTACCAATCAGAAGGATCAGGAACGTCTCTGATATTATTGAAGAGAACCAGGAAGGACCGGTTCATTAACGAAATAGGTGAAACCCTACCAGTAACCGCAGTAGTAAAAGCCACGGAAAAAAGCCTCAAGATCTTGCTTTATGACCTACTGGATCCAAAAAACGATCAATCCGAAGTCCCTGAAATTGCCCGGGACTATACGGCCCCAATCAATTACATCACAAGGCGAACAAAACTCATTCCAAGGATTCTGGCAATTATCAATGCCAACCGGTACATGAACAGAATAGGTCTGCGCAGGATGAATCCTTATGATCCTAATAAAATACCAGTAATACTTATACACGGTTTTAAGGCAAATCCTCGAGCATGGATTAATCTAATTAACCAACTGCAGGCAGATCCAGAAATCAGGAACCGCTACCAGTTCTGGACCTTTTCATATCCTACAGGCCTTCCTCTGCTTTATTCGGCAATGAGATTACGTAAAGAGTTACAGCAAATGCAAAAAAAATATGACCCTGCAGGTCTAAATCCTAATCTACAAGAAATAGTCTTGGTAGGTCATAGCATGGGAGGAATACTTTCCCGACTCATGATTTCACAAAATAATGAAGAATTACCGCCTTGGTTACCAAGCCCAATTAATAATTCGCTATTATCTAACAATGCAAAGAATCTGGCCACTGATATGTTTTTCTTTAAACCTCAGAAATACATTGGAAGGGTAATATTTATTGCGACACCTCACCGCGGAATAAAAATCGCTTCTTTGAAAATTTCGAGAATGATTAATTCTATTATCCGAATCCCAATAGAAATACAAAATTCTTTGCTCAGTGGATTACGTCTCAACCCTGACATACCGGTTGAAGAGGAGACTGCCCTAATGAAACTAAAAAGTATAGATAATGTGAATCCTAGTTCTTATCTCATACACTCAATGCAATTAGAGCCCATATCACCTAGAGTCCCTTTCCACAGCATAATCGGCATTGGAAAATTCGGTAGAAAAAAACCTCTGAATAAAACTACGGATCTTGTTGTCAGTTATGAAAGTGCTCATATTGAAGGCGCTAAATCCGAACTGACTGTGGAGGCATGGCATAATCTTCACAAGTATAATAAAACAATCACAGAAGTAGGTGAGATTCTCAAACAACACAAAAAGTAAGGTATCGACGATATGTTAAAGGGGAAACTCCTTCATAGCCCGGAAGAAATGGATGGCGCAATGAAGACGTTTGAGACGGTTCTTGAGCTAATCGACTCGGCCAAGGAAAGCATCAAGATACATATGTATGTATGGCGTTCAGATGAAATCGGCAACAGCATTGGGAAAGCACTCTTCAGGGCCGCTGAACGGGGAGTGGAAATAAGCATTACCAAGGATCAGTCTGCAATGATGTATGAGCGGATCGAAATGAACCGGAAATCTTATCTGCCCTGTGAACCCAGTAAATTGAAACGCCTGTGGTGGAAGGTCATTGCCCCAACATTCCCTGACACTTTCGTTGAGGATCAATTCGTCAACGGAGCAGGAAAAAAACTTATCAATCATACAAACGTTCGGATCGACTGGATTAAAGGAGTTCATACTCATCAGAAATATTACCTCATTGACAATCAACACTTAATCACAGGAAGCATTAACATCGAAGACCGCCACCGAAAATATTTTGATTACATGGTTCATTTAGAACAGGACACGCTAGGAGAACATTTTTACAAAAGAGAATCAGGCCAGATCGCTTTCGATCTGAACAGAGAGATTGAATTTATTTTTAACCAGCCAATGAATGGCGCGAGCCGTTTTGAAATTAAACCTCTGTTAATTAGATTATTGAAGGAATCTAAAAGAGAAATCTACATTGAGGCAGCTTACATTGGAGATCCTGACATTGAAGACGCCCTCAAGGAAGCCACAACCCGTGGCGTGCAAGCCAATTTACTGCTCTCAGAAAAAGCTAATATAGGCAACGATAACAATTATAAGCATGCCGAAAAGATAATGAAATCAGGATCAGCCCGTATATTTCTTACACCTAAGATGATACATTCGAAAATGGTCGCCGTGGACAGGGAAATAATTTTTAGCGGTTCAGCAAATTTATCGATTTTTTCAATGTGTAACTCAGGAGAATTGAATTTAATAATCAAAGAACCAAATCTGGTAAAAGATTTCCTCAGCGTTGCTGATTACAGAAAATCCGTCAGCCAAGAAGTTAAGGACCCTAGAATACTTGCAAACTACAATCGAAAAATTGCATTCTTACAAGAATTACACCAAAAACTAAAACTGTGATTTCATATAAACGATAAACTCAAAAGAACTATGCTCGAGTTTAGTGATCTGCCATATCAATTCATCCCTCCAAAACCAAACAATTTCATCATTCACTTAGGAAGGATAGTGAATCGTTTTATTGGGCTAAAGTCTAAAAATCACCGATTGAAGGAAATCAATCTTGATGGGTTAACAGAATTTCAGAAAATTGCTAAAGAAAAGAATGCCAGATTCATTATCCTTCCAAATCATCCGACACACAGTGATCCACAAGTAATCACTGAAGTCTGTAGAAGAATGAAGAAAAAACCATCCTTCATGGCAGCCTATGATGTGTTTGCCCGGAATAAATTTGTCTCTTGGTTCATGCCAAGGATAGGAGCATTCAGCGTTGACCGTGAAGGGAGTGACAGGAAAGCAATGAAGTGTGCAGCCCAAATACTCGAAGAAGGGCAATACCCGCTCGTTATTTTTCCAGAAGGAAATGTTTATTTCTGCAATGACCGCGTGAGTCCTTTCGCTGAAGGCGCCGCTTACATTGGGCTGCGGACTCAGCATAAATTGGGTGAAGATGCTCCGGTCTATGCTGTGCCAATATCCTTAAAGTACACCTTTATTGAGGATGTACGTGAAAGCGTAATTTCCAACCTCGATGAAATAGCTAAGAAGTTTAACACCTCACTATCCTCTGAGAAACCAATCATAGAAGAAATTACCCGCATCAGTATCCTTACGCTCTCCGAATTCCTACAAAAGCACGACTACAACCTCCCAGAAAACAACATCAATGTGGACAACCTCATCAATGACGCAGTAGAACAAATTATTATAAAGCTAGAAAAAGAAATCGGAATTACTGTAAAGAAAGAGCAAAATTTAATTTCCAGAATAAGAAAGATCCGCTCTAAAATTCATTCCATTAGAATCGATCTAGAAAAGCAAAAGGAACATGCCCATGCCGCCGATCTGGCAGATGAAGCAATGTTAGCCCTGCGAATGCTTGGATATTCTGGAGGATATGCAACTAATAATCCCAGCCTGGACAGAATAGCAGAAACCGTCGCCCGCCTTCGTGAAGACATTCATTCAGAAGGGGCTCCTCCGGTCGGCCAAAGAAAGGTATTGGCAAAAATATGTCAACCGATTGATTTAAGACAATATGTTATTCCTAACGAAAAAATTTCGAAGGATTCAATTATTAAGCTGACAGAGGAATTTGAAAAAAGTGTTCAAGGCGGGATCAATGAATCCAACACAAAGATCCATAGTCACGGCAGCAAAGTATTTTAATGTTTTCAGGGTCTGAAGAGAATTAGCAAAATAAAGTACATTTGATAAAAGAGATGATCGTTCATCACATCTATGTAGCCGAAAAACATAATTTTTATGGCCATCACGGTAAAGAGCCAAGCAATTATCCGATGATCGAGCTTGATGAAGCAGCGTGTGAAAAAGGAATGGGAATAATTGGTGACCGTTTCTACAATTATAAATCGGACTACAAAGGTCAGATCACTTTTTTCTCCTGGGAAACATATGAAGACATTGGCAGAAGTTTCAAACTGAATGGTCTATGCCCCTCTATTTTTCGAAGAAATATCATCGTAAGCGGAACGGATCTAAACTCATTAATTGGAAAAAAATTCACTGTTCAGGGAATTGATTTTCTTGGTACTCAGGAAGCTGCACCATGTTACTGGATGAACGGAGCCGTTGCTCCAGGCGCCGAAGATGCGATGAAGGGACGGGGAGGATTGAGAGCAAAAATACTTACGAGCGGAGTCCTACGAAAAGACAATAGACCTAATTAAGTGAACTCCCCTTTCGCAGCAGCCATCATGGCCGGAGGCCGTTCAGAACGATTCGGCACCGATAAGGCCTTTCATCAAATTAATGGAGTCCCCTTATGGCTCCATCAAGTTCACAAAATTGAACAATTAATGCCTTCAGAAATAATTATATCAGCGAATGATGAACAGCATTTTGACACGAATCACAAAGTAGTCATAGACACTGAGCCTAACAGAGGCCCTCTCGGAGCCCTGATCGATTGCTTGAATTCGACAAGGATAGAAAGAATCCTCATTCTGGCCGCTGATATGCCTGAAATGCCAATAAGCTTTTTAGGTGAGCTCGTATGTTCTGGCTGTGGATCAGTGCCCATCCACGAAAATGGGATGAGCGAACCTCTGGCAGCTGTTTACCCGAAGAAAATAATTGAACTAGCCGAAAATCAATTCCTATCAGATTCTCTATCCATGCAGGAACTTGTAAAGAAAGCAATTACGGAAGGCCTTTTGAAAATTCGTAAAATTACTGAGCCAGAAATAGAATTTTTTGCTAACATGAATTATCCTCCAGAAATCTGACCCGTGGCCGATTCATCAAAACTATTCAACATTAGAAAAAACAGCTCAGGTTCTGTTTCAAGCATTGATGACTTCGTTGCCATTGAAGAGCCGCTAGAAATTCGAGTCGAAGAAAAAAACGTAGCAATTGTCATGCGGACGCCAGGCCATGATCGTGAACTGACAGCAGGATTCCTTCTCAGCGAAGGAATCATAAAAAGTAGAGACGATGTGTTTGAAATCTCTGAATGCCAAAGCTCTATCAGTAATGATTCCGGAAAAGGAAATTTTGTGAGTATTTTGTTGTCTAAAGAAGTTAAATTCGAATTTGGGAATCTTACTCGCCATGTATTCACTTCATCGAGCTGTGGAATCTGCGGCAAAGCCACGATCGAATCTGTAATGATTGATTTCCCAAAAATCAAAAGACCAAATAAAATATCCTCGTCAGAAATCGCAAGTTATCCAGACAAATTATCCGCAGCACAGACAACATTTAAAAAGACCGGAGGATTACATGCCAGTGCTCTCTTCAATTCAAACGGAGAAATAGTCGTCATCCGCGAAGATGTAGGAAGGCACAACGCCCTCGACAAAGTTATTGGCTATGCGCTCCTAGAAAATCTCCTACCACTCTCGGACCATACATTACTTCTCAGCGGAAGAATATCTTTTGAATTGATGCAAAAATCTTTAGCTGCCGGAATTCCTACAGTTGCTGGGATTTCTGCACCAAGTTCTTTAGCAATTGAATTCGCTAAAGAATCCGGGCAAACTCTAATCGGATTTCTGAGAGATCACACAATGAATATTTACTCAGGAAATGTCCTAGATTAACATTCCTGATTGGGTCTAATATTCGGTTATATTGAATATGATCAGCATCGAAGATTTTGTTGAAGATATTGTAGGTAAAGCTATGCGCGGATACAAAATATCCGTTCAAGAGTTGGCTACAAAGTCAGGTGCATCATCAACATCAATTGCAGAATTACTTGAAGGTAAAGTTGACGAATCGACAATCACCTCTATTGCTCCGCACTTGAATTTGGATTCTGAATCTTTAATTATTGCAGGACGAAAATCTTGGTATCCAGAACCGGTTAATGTCAAAGGACTTAAAATGTACAACACTAAGTGGGCTGACATGTATGTTAATGCATACCTGATATGGGATAGCTCTAAAGGAATAGCGGCAGCATTTGATACTGGCGCCAATTCGGAACAATTAATTGAAACTGTACGTCTAAATGATCTGACGCTTGAATCCATCTACTTGACTCATACTCACACAGATCACATTGCCGATCTTGCTCGCCTTCAATCTAGTTTTCCATCCATCAGAATCTACGTTAGTGAAAAAGAACCTATAGAAGGAGCCAACCTCATTGGCAATGAACACAATTTTTCGATTGGAAACCTATCCGTTCAGTCTCATCTCACTTGGGGACATTCTAAAGGAGGACTTACTTACGTGATTAATGGATTAGAACGCCCAATTGCAATTGTTGGCGATGCGCTTTTTGCTGGATCAATGGGCGGAGGCATGGTGTCATATATGGATGCATTAAAAACAAACAGGCAATATATCTTTACTCTACCCGATCATACTGTGATTTGTCCCGGACACGGGCCCATGTCATCAATCGGAGAAGAGAAAAAAAATAACCCCTTTTACCCTGAATTTAAAAATAACTAAACATACCTAATCATGAGTCAGAAAATTGGATTTGTAGGAATTGGACGCATGGGCGCCAACATGGCAAGAAACCTTAAAGATCGAGGTTATACTATCTCATCAGTAAATGATATTAATAAAGACGCCGCCGCGGAACTAGCAGCGGAGCTAGGATGCTCCCATGCCGAAAAACTCGCAGAAGTAACCGCGTCATCAGATATCATATTCACTGTCATTACAAATGATGATGCTATGAGAAGCATTTATTTTTCAGATGATGATAACCTCCTCATGAACGCTCAAGGAAAGACCTTCGTGAACTGCGCCACCCTTTCTCCGGGAATACAGCAAGAGGTTGCAAAAGCAGCAGAAGATGCAGGAGCAGGAGCATTAGAAGGTTGTATGGCTTCAAGTATACCACAGGCAAGAGAAGGCAAGCTCTATTTAATGATTGGAGGCAAGGCAGAACTCTTTGACCAAATGAAACCAGTACTTGAAGACATGAGTATTAATCTCAAGCACATAGGTGAAATTGGCAAAGCAGCCGAAATCAAAGCACTCGTGAACATGGTTATGAACATTAATACTGCGGGATTGGCAGAAGGATTAGGTTTGGCCGATTCACTGGGTCTTGATTTGGAAATGGTTTGTGACGTGTTCTCACAGACAGGTGCTAATTCACGGGTCCTTGAAACTGATGCTGAAGATATGATCGCTCGTGATCATGAAGCATGGTTCAGTGCGGAACACGCAGCCAAAGATTCAGGAATCGCCGGCAATATTGCAAAAGAAGTTGGACTTAACTTACCACTGAATGATGCAACATGTGCACAATTTAATAAACTTGTCAGCGACGGTAAAGGTGATCTTGATAAGTCAGGAGTAGCCGAGCTAACCTTCAAGGGGAGGCATCCATAATACACTAATCATTATTAAAATTATTTACTCCTGGATATGGCCGCAACATGACGGTCAATTGATTTTCCCGGATATGAAAGTTCTCGGGACAAGTGATTGCGTTCACTAACTAAAACATTACCTCCGAGCATTTTAAGCAACTCAAGGGCAAGATAATGCTCCCTGTCAAAGTATGATGTAATTATCAAAATTCCGTCATCAGTAAGTCGACTCAAAGCAAAATCGTAAATCCTCTGCCAAGTGGATCGATCATGCCAAAGATTCTGATGTCTAATAAATATCACATTAAATTGAGATGGGATCTGTCCGTACCCGGCCAGATGAATTGCATCATCAGCAATAAATTCAACACTTTGACCACTCGTAGATAATTCACGAACATTAGGCAAAATCACCTTCCTAAATATTTTTTCTGTGAGAGCGTAACGTCGCTTAGCTTTATCAACTTCCGCATCCCTTAAATCTATTGCGAATTGGTGAACCTTTTTACCCGAACGTCCCCAGAAGGCTGAGAGCACAGCACCCTCTTCACAGTATCCACAGGCAAGATTCAATAAATTCATCCGATCTTCATTGCGGCCCGGATCACGCATCGACTTGGTAACAATACTCTCAAGCATAATCCAAAGATGACGCATATCTTGACCGAAAAATTCACTACTCTCAAATTCAAGGCGCATTGCCTTAATAAGCGTAGGATCTAGGTCAGGAACATGCTCATGACCAGCAAAGTGAGCCAAAAGAGCATCAAACATCACCAATCCAAGACCAGAATCCAAAGATTCAGTCAGTCCTAGCGATTCTTTTCCTTTCTGCATCTCATTAACTCTTGTCACAAGAGCTTGCCTCGCTCAAGCCCTAGAGCTAAAATGCTACAAATGAAAATTCTCACATTTATCTCAATCTTAAGCCTATCAATACTCAGCGCGTACGCAGACCACCATGAAGGAGAGGCTGACGGGTTCGCTCCAATATTTGACGGCAAATCATTAAATAATTGGAATGGCAATCCCAAGTTATGGAGCGTCCAGGACGGAGCCATTACAGGACAGACCACCGCACAAAACCCCACCAGAGGCAATACATTCATCATCTGGGAAGCCGGTGAAATTGATGACTTTGAGCTAAAACTCAAATTTAAAATCGAGGGAGGTAATTCCGGAATTCAAATTCGGAGTTTCAAATTAGACGGGAAAGCTGACGAATGGAGAATTGGAGGATATCAGTCAGACTTTGAGGCAGGTGACAATTGGACGGGAACAATTTATGGAGAAGCGTTCGGAGGCGTCTTCGCAAAAAGAGGGCAAAGAGTTACTGTGGGTGAGGACGGAAAAAAGACTCAGGGTGATCCGGTCGGAGATCCCAAAGAATTAAACAAGGCAATAAAAAAAGGCGAGTGGAATGAATTCCACATCATTGCCAAAGGATATAACATTAAACAGTCCATCAATGGTACATTGATGGCAGAAGTTACAGACAATGGCCCCAAAAAGAAAAGACAAGGTCTATTGGCACTTCAACTCCATGCAGGCCCTCCAATGAAAGTGCAGTTCAAGGATATCATGCTAAAGAGGTTGAAACTCGAAGATGCTAAAAAAATATGTTTCTACGCAGGCACCCGGTCACACGGATGGGGAAGTCATGAACATAATGCGGGTAATATTCTACTAGCAAAACGCCTCCGTGCTCATTACGGGGAAAAAGTAGTGACCTCCCTATATAAAAACGGATGGCCAAAAGATCCTACCGCAATGCAGAATGCTGATGCATTGGTTATGTTCTGTACTGGTGGCGGTGGCCACATGGCAAAATTCCACCTCAGGCAAATTGATCACTACCAGAAAAAAGGTATGGGTGTCGGTTGTATCCATTACGCTGTAGAAATCCCAAAAGGAAAGCAGGGAGGAGATAAATTTCTGGATTGGATGGGCGGATTTTTTGAAGCTCACTGGTCCGTTAATCCTCACTGGATCCCAGAATTTAAATCATTCCCTGATCATCCAGTAGCAAACGGAGTCCAGCCATTTAAAATTAATGATGAATGGTATTATCATATGCGTTTCCGCCCTGAAATGAAGGGCATCACTCCAATACTGAGTGCTCTGCCTGGCTCCAAAACGCTAAAGCGAGGAGATGGAGCTCATAGCGGCAACCCTCATGTCCGAGCATCAGTCCTAGAAAGGAAAGAAAAACAGCATGTTGTGTGGGCAACAGAGAACGAGAACGGCGCCGGAAGAGGTTTTGGATTCACTGGAGCGCATGTACACAATAATTGGGGAGATAATAATTTTAGAAAAGTGGGACTAAATGCGGTCGCTTGGATTGCAAAATTAGATATTCCTGAAAACGGTATCCCCAGTGAAACACCAAACAAAGAAGAACTAGAAGCGAATCAAGATTACCCTAGAAGATAAAATCCAAAAATTTGATCCGGCTAAAAGGAATACCTTTTGGATTATTAAACTAATGATAAATGACAGCAATGTCATATGAACCAATGACACTTGTCACATCCGCTATCAGGTGTTAAAGATCGGCTAATATGAGCTCAATAATTGAGGGCCTCATCAAGGCCGCCTTTGAAAATAAAGCCAGCGACATCTTCCTCAGCGAAGGGAGCGTCGCTCGGATGAAAGTCAACGGGCAATTAATGATTGCCGGAGAGGACCCTATAGAAAAGGATGACATCGTGTCTTTCTGGAAAAGGTGTGGAGCCGACCCGGAATATGACGGGGACCGAGACTCAAGTTACGTGGCTCATAATGGGGTCCGTTTCCGTGTCAATCTTCACCGACACCTAGGAAAGCTCGGAGCAGTTCTACGCCAAATTAATACTGAAATCCCAGACCTGGAAAGCCTCGGCCTGCCAGTTGATATTCTAACCAGATGGGTTATGGCTCCCGCAGGCATCATACTGATAACCGGGCCAACAGGGTCCGGCAAATCAACTACATTAGCTTCAAGTTTGGAATGGTTAAACCAGAATTCAGCAAAACACATTGTCACTATTGAAGACCCTATCGAATATTTATTCGAGTCGAAGCAGTCACTCTTCACTCAAAGAGAAGTGCACACTGATACCGATTCATTTGCCAGAGGATTAAGAAGTTCACTGCGCCAAGCGCCAGATGTTATCTTACTTGGTGAAATAAGAGACTCAGAAACTGCCCAGATTGCCCTTCAGGCAGCAGAAACAGGTCACCTTGTGCTGGCAACGCTTCATAGCGCAAACGTTGCCGAAACCGTCGAACGTCTGACCAATTTATTTCCAAGCGAGGAAAGAGAAAGTCAGCTTCAACTCTTATCAAATATGCTGATAGGTGTCTGCTGCCAAATTCTATTACCCTCTACCTCCGATGGTCTGTTCTTGGTCACAGAGCAAGTAGAAAATACAGGTGTTATCCGCAATTATATACGTGAGTCCAGGATCCCTGAAATTGTTGATTTCGTTGAGCGCGGAGACAACCCCAGCAATAAGCTTTTCATGCATGCACTCGTAGAAGCTGCCCAGAATGGAAATTTAACACCGGAAATTGCTGCCGTAGCTTCAGGTAACAAGTCCGACTTTGACCGCGCAATGCGTGGCATTTCCTAGATCAAAAAAATGAGTCAAAAAATCCATATTGTAGATTATCTCACGGAAACACGTGACCGAGGCGGTTCAGACCTTCACATTACAAGTGGAGCCCCTCCCGCATGCCGAATTAACGGTACATTAGAAGCCCTCTCCGATCGAGACATCGAAGCAGATGAGGCCAAAGAACTTGTTCTCGGTGTGATTTCGGAATCTCAAAGAGCAAGACTCGAAGAGGATCTCGAACTTGATTTTTCCATTTCAATTAAAAATGTCGGCAGATTCCGGGCAAATGCACACTACGTCAGAGGATCTATAGAAGGCTCTTTCCGCTACATCCCCACGGAAATACCAAAGCTTGAACAGCTCGGTCATGCCCCAACTGTTGGCGATCTATGCTCTTTGCGTCAGGGATTGATATTAGTGACCGGAGTCACAGGAGCAGGCAAAACAACAACTATAGCCTCAATGCTTCAAAAAATACTCAAGGAAAGGTCATGCGTTGTAGTAACAATAGAGGACCCAATCGAGTATGTATTAGATCACGGTTACGGATTAGTAAAACAACGCGAAATAGGACCCGACACACACAGTTTTTCAAATGCTCTGAGGTCCGCCCTTAGGCAGGACCCTGATATCATTGTTGTGAGTGAATTGCGTGACCTTGAAACAATTCGAACAGCCATAACGGCAGCAGAAACAGGTCACCTTGTAATTAGTACACTGCATACCATTGATGCACCAAAATCGCTTGATAGAATGATTGATGTTTTCCCTTCTGACCAGCAAGAGATGATTATCACTCAATTATCAAATTGCCTTCAGGCAGTCGTTTCGCAAAGGCTTATAGAGCGTCAAGATCATCCAGGAAGAGTCATGGCATCCGAGATCATGAAAATTAATCATGGTATTCGGGCATGTATGATCGAGCGTAAATTTGAACAGCTTATTGGTCTAATTCAGATCGGAACACAGGAAGGTATGCATACGATTGATGAAAGCTTGGCCCATTTATTGATTAATAAGCATATTTCAATAAATGACGCATTACTCCATTGCCGAGACGAGGATTACATTAAGGAAAATTTTGATTCAGCACAAACCTCAGCAAAGTCTTGAAGAACCATTCAATTATTATAAAATAATCAAATTACTAACCTATGATAGCAGATTACTTCTGGAAAATAATCTTTACCGCTGTGGTAATAGTAGGATTCTTCTATTGGAAAGATTGGATGAATCACAATAAAGAATACGAAAGGCACATGAGTGAACTAGTCGAATTACTGGATCACAGTAAGGGAGCAGAACCTAATAACGATTACGAGGCTGCATCAAGAATCTACCGTTCCATTTATCTCCTCCGAAAAATGGAAGAAAACAGAGTAGAAAAGTTCAGCATTGATACTGTTTTTAAAGAATTTCAAGAACAGAGCAATAACACAAGAGGCGTCAACAACCTCATCAGGGATGCTTTTAGGGAAAACTATAAAAAAGCTAAGGAGTATGGATTGTTCGAAGATGAAGATGCCATGTCCAGTCTAATGGATGGAACTTCTACATTAATCATCAG
>Ga0315334_10002014_pt1 | contig 12676 bp, 9 predicted proteins | sample M150034915metaG_FD_205555 | JGI IMG/M metagenome (GOLD analysis project Ga0315334, IMG submission 205555) | Ammonia-oxidizing marine archaeal communities from Monterey Bay, California, United States - M1 500m 34915 | ecosystem: Environmental > Aquatic > Marine > Intertidal zone | place: USA... | reverse complement strand
CGATATGCGGCTGACTCCAAGCGATCTCGCTCGTTTCGGCGAGCTTTACCGGCTGGGTGGAGAAATCGACGGCCAGCGGATCGTGCCCTCCGACTGGATCGAGGAGAGCTGGACGCCGCGCACCCGCTCGCCCTGGAGCGGAGAGAGTTATGGCTACAATTGGTTCCTGAGCCAAGCGGGCGAATATGCCGTCAATTACGGCTGGGGTTATGGGGGGCAGATGGTCTTCGTCGTGCCGGAACTTGACCTGACCGTGGTCATGACGTCGGATATCGATGTCGAACGGGGCAGCGACCATATCGGCGATCTGCGTGCATTGCTGCGCGATCATATCGTCCCGGCAGCCGCGGCAGGCGGCGATTTCACGCAAAGCTAGGCCCGATGCACTGCACCACGATCCTCACTGTCGATACGCCCGGCCGCGCGATGCTGGAGATCACGGGCGACGTCACGGACTGGGTGAGCGGCTCGGGTGTCATTGAAGGGCTTCTGACGGTCTTCTGCCGTCATACTTCGGCCAGCCTCGTCATTCAGGAGAATGCGGCTCGCGCAGTCCGCTCCGATTTTCTCGCCTGGCTGGACCGCATCGCGCCTGAAGGCCCCGATTACGACCACGACGATGAGGGGCCGGACGATATGCCCGCCCATCTCAAGATGGCGCTGACGGGCGTTTCCTTGGCAGTTCCGGTGGTGGGCGGTCGTCTGGCGCTCGGCACATGGCAGGGCATCTTTCTCGTCGAACACCGGGCCCGGCCGCATACTCGCGAGATCGCGCTCCATCTTTCCGGCGATCGACCGGACGAATTAGCGAAACCCTAATCCCCCTCACGCGTAAGGAGAGCGTGAGTATCTCCATCCATACCCGTTTCGCGTTCTGCCTCGACCGGCCGACCGACGTCCTCCTCCAGTTCGAGGCGGCGGAGATTCCGGAACACGAGATCCTGTCGAGCACGCTCGACATGACCGCGGCCGAGCATCGCGCGCATGTTCCCGCTCAGGACGATATCGGCACGCGCATCTGGATCCGCGCCGAGGGCGATTTCGAAGTCGATTACCGCGCCGAGGTTCGCCCCTGCCGCCAACTGGCCAAGCTCGAAACGCTCCAGCCCATCCTGCCGCACGACATGCCGGGCGAAGCGGTGCAGTATCTGTTCGATTCCCGGTACTGCCCGGCGGACAAATTCCAGAACTTCGTCGAGGCGGAGTTCGGCGGTACGACCGGGGGCGCGCGGATCGCGGCGATCAGGGACTGGATCGAGGCCAATTTCTCTTATCAGCCCGGCGTCAGCGATGCGCGCACCGACGCGCTCGACAGTTTCGTGGAACGGCGCGGCATCTGTCGCGATTACGCCCATGTCCTCGTCACGATGGCCCGCGCAAGCACGATCTCCGCGCGCTATGTCGCGTGTTACGCCCCCGGGGTACAGCCGCCCGACTTTCACGCCATCGCCGAAGTGTTCCTGTCCGATCCCGAAACCGAAGGCGGCGGGACCTGGCAATTGGTCGATGCGACCGGAATGGCCGATCCGGCGGAAACGGTGAAGATCGGCGTCGGGCGCGATGCCGCCGATGTCAGCTTCCTGACCAGCTTCGGTCCCAACCAGTTCCGGCGCAGTTCGGTCGAGGTTTCGCGCACGACTTGAAGACAGGCTCTCGGATCGGGATGATGAATATGTATGCGACGTGCTGGTCTCGCGCGAGCCAGACTGATAGCCCGGCGACACAAAATCAGGGGAGACGAGAGAATGGGCTTCACGGCTGACCGGCTGCTTCTGTTCGGAGCCACCGGCGACCTGTCGCAACGCATGCTCCTGCCGTCGCTGTGCGCGCTGCATGCGGACGATCTGCTGGCACCCGATCTCAAGATCGTCGGCACTGCAAGATCCGAAATGACGACGGCGGAGTTTCGCAATTTCGCCCGCGAGGCGCTGGAAAAGCATTTGCCCGCCGGGCGACGCGGCGGCGTCGGCACATTCCTCAACCGTCTGACCTACGAAGCCGTCGATGCGACGACGCAGGACGGATACGATCGCCTGGCGAGCCAGGTCGATGGCGATCGCGAAGGACTGGCGATCTTCCTGTCGACTGCGCCCAGCCTGTTCCAGCCGACCATTTCCGGGCTCGCGCAAGCGGGGCTGACGGGCGAGCGAGTGCGGATCGGGCTGGAAAAGCCGCTCGGCACCGATCTCGCCTCAAGCCAGGAAATCAACGATGCGGTTGCGGCCGAATTCAGCGAGAACCGGATCTACCGGATCGATCATTATCTCGGCAAGGAAACGGTGCAGAACCTCCTCGCCCTGCGTTTCGGCAACATCCTGTTCGAACCGGTGTGGAATTCCAATTATATCGACCACGTCCAGATCACGGTGGCGGAGACGGTCGGGCTGGAATCGCGCGTCGCCTATTACGACGACAGCGGCGCCCTGCGCGACATGGTGCAGAACCACATGCTGCAACTCTTGGCGCTCGTTGCGATGGAGCCGCCGACCAGCTTCGACGCGACCGCCGTGCGCGACGAGAAGGTCAAGGTGCTGCGCGCCCTGCGCCCGGTCGCGCCCGACGACACGGTGACCGGCCAGTACCGCGCGGGCGCGGTCGGCGGGCAGGCGGTGCCCGGCTATGACGAAGAATTGGGCAAACCGTCCGACACCGAAACCTTCGTCGCGATAAAGGCGCATGTCGACAATTGGCGCTGGAAGGGCGTGCCCTTCTACCTGCGCACTGGCAAGCGCCTGCCCGAACGCGTGACCGAGATCGTAGTCCAGTTCCGCTGCATCCCGCATTCGATCTTCGCCGGGCGCGGCGCAAAGACGTTGCCCAACCGCCTCGTAATCGGAATCCAGCCCGAAGAAAACATCCAGTTTTCGCTGATGGCGAAAGTGCCCGGCCTAGACCGCGAAGGGCTGCGCCTGCGCCAAGTCCCGCTCGACGTGACGATGCCGCACGCCTTTTCCGACAAGGTGCGCCGGATCGCCTACGAACGCCTGCTTCTGGATCTCATTGAAGGCGATCAGACGTTGTTTGTGCGGCGGGACGAGGTCGAGGCGCAATGGGAATGGATCGACGCGATCCGCGCAAGCTGGGAAGAAGGCGGCGAACAGCCCAAGACCTACACATCCGGGAGCTGGGGCCCCAGCGCCGCAATCGCCCTTACCGAACGCGACGGAGTGAGCTGGCATGACGAATAAGCCGCTGAACAACACCATCCACCGCGTGACGCAGCGCGTGATCGACAATTCGCGTGATGGCCGCCGCCGCTATCTCGATCTGATGGACCGCGAGGCGGATCGCCAGCCCGATCGCACGCAGGTTTCGTGTTCCAACCTCGCCCACGCCTATGCCGGCGTTCCCGAAGACCAGAGCGCGCTGACCGCTGCCAAGGGCCCCAATATCGGCATCGTAACCGCCTATAACGACATGCTGTCGGCCCATCAGCCCTATGGCCGCTATCCCGAGAAGATGAAGATCTGGGCGCGCGAGGTCGGCGCCACGGCGCAGGTCGCGGGCGGAACTCCGGCGATGTGCGACGGGGTGACGCAGGGCGAGGACGGGATGGAGCTGTCGCTGTTCAGCCGCGACGTTATCGCGCTCAGCACCGGAGTGGCTCTCAGCCACCAGATGTATGACGGCATGGCCCTGCTCGGTATTTGCGACAAGATCGTGCCCGGCCTGATGATCGGGGCGCTGCGCTTCGGCCATCTGCCCGCGATCTTCGTGCCCAGCGGCCCGATGCCGAGTGGGATCCCGAACAAGCAGAAACAGGCCGTGCGCCAGCTCTATGCGGAGGGCAAGGCGGACCGGGCGCAATTGCTCGAAAGCGAGATCGCCAGCTATCACTCGCCCGGCACCTGCACGTTTTACGGCACCGCCAATTCCAACCAGATGATGATGGAGATGATGGGTCTCCACGTGCCCGGCGCGGCATTCGTGCCGCCGGGTGTCTCGCTGCGCCAGCAGGTTACGCGCGCTGCGGTGCACCGCCTGGCGGCAATGGAGCGCGAAGGAGACGATTACCGTCCGATGGCGAAGGTCGTCGACGAAAAGGCAATCGTCAACGCGGCGATCGGCCTACTCGCGACCGGCGGATCGACCAATCACGCGATCCATATCCCGGCAATGGCGCGGGCGGCGGGGATCGCCTTCGACTGGACCGATCTCGCCGAACTGAGCCGTGTCGTGCCCCTGGTCGCGCGGGTCTATCCCAATGGATCGGGCGATGTGAACCATTTCCACGCCGCGGGCGGCATGGCCTATGTGATCGGCACGCTGCTCGACGACGGGCTGGCGCATGGCGACATCCTGACCGTTTGGGATGGCGGGTTCGAAGCCTATGCCAGGGAACCGGTGGAGGCCGAAGACGGCCTCGAATGGCGCGATCCGGGCGACAGCGGCGATGCCGAAATGTTGCGCCCCGCCAGCGATCCGTTCCAGGCCGATGGCGGGATGCGGCTGGTGGAAGGCAATCTCGGCCGCGCCTGCTTCAAATCCTCCGCCGTGGAGCGCGAACGCTGGACGGTGGAGGCGCCCTGTCGCGTGTTCGAAACGCAGCACGCGGTCAGCCAAGCTTTTTCCAGGGGAGAGCTTGACCGCGACGTGGTCGTGGTCGTGCGCTTCCAGGGCCCGCGCGCCAACGGCATGCCCGAATTGCACAAGCTTACGCCGGCACTCGGCGTGCTGCAGGATCGCGGCTATCGCGTGGCGCTGGTCACCGACGGACGCATGTCCGGCGCCAGCGGCAAGGTACCCGCCGCGATCCATTGCACGCCCGAAGCACTCGGCGGCGGGCCGCTGTCGCGCCTGCGCGATGGCGACATGGTGCGCGTCTGTGCCGAGACCGGCGAATTGTCGACCACTGCCGATCTGTCGGGCCGCGAGCCCGCTCCGCATACGGACGATCAGATCGGCGTCGGGCGCGAACTCTTCGCCATGTTCCGCATGAACGCCGATGGGGCCGAACAGGGAGGATCGTCGATGCTGGCGATGGCTGGATTATGACCGATCTCGTAGCCGTGGATATCGGCGGGACTCATGCCCGCTTCGTGATCGCCAGCGTGGCGGAAGATGGCTCGATCTCGCTTGGCGAGCCCGAAACGCTCCACACCAAGGACCATGCCAGCTTCCAGACCGCGTGGGAGGATTTCCGCGAACGGTGCGGCGGGTCGCTGCCGCCGCGCGCGGCCTTGTCCGTGGCCGGGCCGGTCGGCGGCGAAGTGATCCGCTTCACCAACAATCCCTGGATCATCCGCCCGTCGCTGATGCAGTCCAAGCTGGGCGTCGATCAGTTCACCATCGTCAACGATTTCGCCGCCGTCGCCCATGCGGTGGCGCGCGCGCCCGACGATCAGTTCCTGCACATTACCGGCCCCGATCGCCCGCTGGCGAGCGAGGGCACGATCAGCCTGATTGGCCCCGGCACCGGACTCGGCGTCGCGCATCTCTGGCGCTCGGGCAGCGAATATCGCGTCACCGCGACCGAGGGCGGACATATCGATTTCGCACCGCTCGATTCGATCGAGGATGCGATCCTCGCCCGGCTGCGCAAATCGCACAACCGCGTCTCGATCGAACGCGTCGTCTCCGGCCCCGCCATCGGCCCGATCCGCCAGACCCTCGCGGCGATGGAAGGCCGTCCGGTCACGGAAGAGGACGATGTGACACTCTGGACACGCGGGATGGAGGACAGGGACAGCCTGGCCGCCGCTGCCGTCGATCGCTTCTGCCTCTCGCTCGGCAGCGTGGCGGGCGATATCGCCCTGGCGCAGGGCGGGTTCGGCGGCGTCGTGATCGCAGGCGGGCTCGGCTATCGCCTGCGCGACCATCTGCCGCGTTCGGGCTTTGCCGAACGCTTCCGCGCCAAGGGGCGCTTTTCCGAATTGATGGCGGACATTCCCGTCAAGCTGATCGTCCACCCCCAGCCCGGCCTGTTCGGTGCCGCCGCGGCCTTTGCCAAACAGCATTTGGAGACCGTTTCGTGATCTCATCCGACCGCACAATCGCCGATATCATGCGCCTCGCCCCGGTCGTCCCCGTGATCGTGGCGGACGATGTGGAGCATGCCGTCCCTCTCGCCCAAGCGCTCGTCGCAGGCGGATTGCGCGCGCTGGAAGTGACGCTGCGCACTCCCGTCGCGCTCGACGCGATCCGCGCGATGAAGCAGGTCGATGGCGCAGTGGTCGGCGCGGGCACGGTGACCAATCAGGAAGATCTCGCCGCGGTGATCGAAGCGGGCGCGGAATTCGTCGTCTCGCCGGGGCTTACCGAACCGCTGGTCAAGGCGGCGGCGCGCGAGCGCGTTCCCTTCCTGCCCGGCATCGCGAACGCAGGCGACATCATGCGCGGGCTCGATCTGGGGCTCGACCATTTCAAGTTTTTCCCGGCCGAAGCATCGGGCGGCCTCCCCGCCCTCAAAGCCCTTGCCGCGCCGTTCCATCAGGTGCGCTTCTGCCCGACCGGCGGGATCGGGCCCGACAATGCCAAAGACTGGCTCGCTTTCGATCCCGTCCTGTGCGTCGGCGGCAGCTGGGTCGCCCCGCGTGGCAAGCCCGATACGCAGAAGATAGCGGCCATGGCCCGCGAGGCGGCGGAGCTTTCGGCATGAGCATCGCATTGAAAACCGTCGCCGATCTGGTCTCTCGCCTGCGCGAACTGCATCGCCGCACGCAGGAGACCCCGCTGTTCAATCCGGTGTTCCAGCTCTCGCTCGACCTGTCGCGCGCCATCGAGGCGGGCGAATTGTCGCTCGACGAGTGCGAGGTGCTGCTGGGCGAACTCGAATGCGAATCGATCAAGAGCCGCGCCGGGCGGCTGCGCACGCTGGTCGCACCCGTCACGCCCGAGGCGAATGACGACGCCTTGAAGGGCGACAGCGCCGATTTCGCTGCCTTTCGCGAGCGGTGGGAGAACCCCGCCCTCCACGCCGTGTTCACGGCCCACCCCACCTTCCTGCTCCCCCCGGCACAGACCGACGCGGTGGCGCAGGCCGCCAGCAGCGATGCGCCCATATCCGACGCGCCTTGCGCCGCCTCGACCGAGCGGCGGGCGATCACACTGGGCTACGAACACAGCGAAGCGATGAGCGCGATTGCGCGCGCGCAGGACGCTCGCGACCGGATCGTCGGCACCGTGCTGGGCGAAGCGGCGGAACGCTGGAGCGAGGATTGGCGCACCCTCCAGCCGATGCCGTTCCGCTTCGCGAGCTGGGTCGGCTACGACATGGACGGGCGGACCGATATCAAATGGTACCATTCGATCGGCTTCCGCCTGGCCGAAAAGGCCCAGCGGCTCGAACGCTACGCCGCCTCGCTGAAAGCGATCGACAGCGGACACGATTTGGCCGGGAACCTGTCGCGCGCCGCCGATGAAGCGCGCGCCCGTGCTGAGGATTTCGGCAGCGACCTGACCGAACCCGAAGCGCTTTCCGCCGCTGCCAATCGGCTGACCGCCGATCATCCCGACAAGCTGACCAGCCTCGTCCCGATTATCGAGGCGCTCGAAGAAGAGGCTGAGGACGCCGCGACGGACCGTGCCATCGCGCTCAAGACGCTCGCCGCCGCCATGCGGGCGGACGGGCTGGGCATGGGCTGGATCCATTTCCGCGTGAATGCCAGCCAGCTTCACAATGCGATCCGCCGCCGGATCGACCCGGACAACACCCTCGATCTCGCCAGCCAGGGCGCGATCGCGGTGCTGCGCGACATCCTCGCCAAGGTGGAGCCGCTCAGGAGCAATTTCGGCGCGCTCGCGATCGAAAGCAGCACGGCGATCCGCCAATTCCTGGCGATGGCGCAGATCCTCGAACACGTCGATTCCGACGCGCCGATCCGCATGCTGGTGGCGGAATGCGAACAGCCCGCCACCGTGCTGGCCGCGCTCTATTTCGCCAAATTGTTCGGCATCGCGGACAAGGTCGACGTCTCGCCGCTGTTCGAAACCGAAAACGCGCTCGAACATGGTGGGCGCTTCCTCGACGCGCTGCTCGCCGAAGACGCCTTCCGCGAGTATGCGCGGGCACGCGGCCGCATCTGCATCCAGACCGGCTTTTCCGATGCTGGCCGCTTCGTCGGCCAGGTTCCCGCCAGCCTCGCGATCGAGCGCCTGCAAGGCCGCTTGGCCGACGCGATGGCGACGAACGGATTGACCGACACCGCCGCGCTCATCTTCAACACCCACGGCGAAGGGATGGGCCGCGGGGCACATCCGTCATCCTATGAAGACCGGCTTGCCTGGCCGTTGAGCGAATGGGCGCGCCGCCGCTTCGTGCGCGCCGGGATACGGCTGGAACCGGAAGCGAGTTTCCAGGGCGGGGACGGCTATCTGTTCTTCTCAACCCCCGAACTCGCGCTGGCCACGCTGACCCGGATCGCGGAGCTCCGCCCGTCGGAAACCGATCCGGACGTGCCCGCCGATCCGTTCTATCGCCGCACCGATCTCAGCCTCGATTTCTATCGCGCGGTCCGCACCCACCAGCGCGAACATCTCGAAAGCCGGACCTATGCCCGCGCCGTGACCGCATTCGGCCTCGGCCTGCTCAACAGCACCGGCAGCCGCGTCTCGCGCCGTCAGGGCGATCTGTCCCGCGATCGCGAGATGAGCCTGCGCCAGATCCGCGCCATCCCGCACAACGCCATTCTCCAGCAACTCGGCTATCCGGTGAACATCCTCGCCGGGATCGGCAGCGCGGCTGAGGGCAATTACGAGGCGGTGGCCGAACTGCTCGAATCGAGCGCGCGCGGACGCCAGATCGTGCGTCTCGTGCGCGCGTCCAACGCGCTTGCCAGCATCAAGACGATGGCCGCCTATGGCGAGCTGTTCAATTCCGCCTATTGGGCGAGCCGCCCCTATCGCGGGACAGAGCCGCATCTGGCCGCCGCATGCGAGATGCTGGCCGAATACCTCACCAAGGACGATCGCAACGGGGTGTTCCGCCGGCTCGTCTCGCGCCTGCGCGTCGATGGGCTTAAGCTGCATCGCCTGCTCGACATGCTGCCCGACGAAAACCCGCTGGACGATCGCGAGGATACGCGGCGGATCATCGGCGCACTTCAGGCGCTGCGCCTTGCTCTGCTCCAGCACATGTTCCTGCGCGCGGTGGCCATCCCGCCCTTCAGCCGCGCGAACGATGTCGACCGCAACGACGTGCTGGAAATGGTCTTCACCCTGCGGATCGACGAGGCGCTGAAGGAATTGCGGCGCGCCTATCCCACCAGCTTTCCCCGACCCGACGACTTCGACCTCGATGCGACGAGCGATTATCCGGACGGGGCAGGCGAAGGGTACAGCCAGATCGGGCGCGATTACATCGATCCGATCGAGCGCGCGCATGCCCTCAATCTCAGGATCGGGATCGCCATCGCCAATCTGTTCGGCGCGCATGGATAGGTCTTAACCTTAGCGGTTAACCCTCCGGTGGCAGCTGTCCCGGCATAGGCCGCATTCTCGCGCGATCTGGATTTTCGCGCGGGTGAGAGCTATATGGTGCCTATGAACGCAACGGTGAAATGGATCGGCGGCGGAACCCTTGCCCTGGCCTTTGGGCTGGGCGCGCTGGCGTTCGGCAGCACCATGCTCGACAGTCCGGCGGTGGCGGAAGAGACCGCGCCGCTCGCCGCCACGTCTGCGCCTTCCGCTTCGGAAAAGCCCGTCGGCGTTCATGGCGCGCTGGCCGCGAAAACCCTCGCAGATATCGAGCGGCGCGCGAACGAGCCTTTCGTCATCAAGAGCATTCTGCCCATCGAAGGGCCGATGAAATACGGTGAATGGCACTGGAACACCGATGCCGCGCCCGAAACTGGCAAGCTGGTCGTGACAGTGGATCTGGAAGCGCGCACCGTGTCGGTCTTTCGCGACGGTTACGAAATCGGCGCGGCTGTCGCCATGCTGGGGACCGAGCTGCACCCGACGCCGACCGGTAAATTCCCGATCCTGACCAAGGAACGCCACAACGTCTCCGAAAAATACGGTAACGCGCCCATGCCCTGGACGCTGCGCCTGACATGGGACGGGATCGCCATCCATGGCGGGTCCGAAGTCGAAAACGGTTATGCCAGCCACGGCTGCATTGCCGTGCCAGATCAGTTCGTGTCGAAACTGTTCGATATCGCCAAGAAGGGCGACACGGTCATCATCACCAATGGCGAACGCATCGGCGTGGGCGACAGCATCGCCAGCTGATCGCTAGCCGGTCCGGCGCGGCGGTTCGGCGTCAAAGGTCCAGACCTCTCCTTTCGCTCGCGCCATTACGCCCGCCAGAGTGCCAGCCCCGCCCTTTTCGAGTTTGGCGATGAGATCCGCGACTTGCGACAGTTCGGCCTCGCCACCGGATTCGGTGATGATGCGTCGAACCACGCGCTTGCGAATCAGGCTTGGCCCCTTGGGACGGTAGCGCAGGGCGCCTTCGCGCCGCTCGACGCATTCGGCCCATTCCCGCGCCCCCAGGATGTCGAAGGTTTCCTCCGCTTCGGCGATATGCGCTGCGCTTAAGGCCAGAGCGGTGACATCGATCCAGTCGCTATCTCGCAACGCCGCCCGCATGCGGACGCGATCGAAACGCCGATCCGCATTCGAAGGGTCTTGCACCGGATCGACACCTGCCGCCACAACGACGTCCATAAGCTCGGCACGACGCCAGCCCAGCAGCGGTCGCACCAACGCCGCTGTGCCGCCCGGAATTCGAGTGGAAGGCCGCACCCCCGCCAGCCCCGAAAGACCGCTGCCGCGATTGAGGCGCATCAACAGCGTCTCGGCCTGATCATCTGCATGGTGCGCCGTGGCGATCGCCGAGAGACCGCGCGCCGCCGACCATTCGTCCAGCGCCGTGTAGCGCGCCTGCCGCGCCCGATCCTGCGTGTTGCCGGGTGCGACTGCGACAGGCAGTATGGCATGAGGGATGCCCAGATCGCCGCACAGGCGCGCGACGAAATCGGCCTCTTCCGCGCTTTCCGCCCGGAGGCCATGATCCACCGTCGCCGCTTCGACCCGGCTTGGCAGCGCCGCGCGAGCCAGCAGCAGCAGCGCCAGACTGTCCGGCCCGCCTGACACCGCGATACCCAGCTTCGCGTCCGCCTGCTCGACCCCGCTCCAGAGAACGGCGAGATCGCGCGCGAAGCGCTCAATCAACCGTGGGTCGGGCGCGCTATCAATTGCAAGTGACTTTCGCGCGGTTCGAATCGTATTGGCTCTTCAACCGCCCGGCGGAGAGCGCCGGATAGGTCTCGTTGAACTCCGCCAGCGCGATGCAGGCACGGCTCTCGTCATCGAGAGCGATCATCGTCTCGGCCAGATAGAGCAGGCTGTCCCCGGCGCGGGCCGCAGCCTTGTCGGCCTGATAATTGCGCAGGAACCACGGGGCGGCTTCCTTGGCCTTGCCATCGTCGAGATAGGCCCGACCGAGAAGGTTGCGGCCATAGCTGATGCGCGAATGGTTGGGATAGCGTTCGACGAACATCGTCAATTGCTGCTGCGCTTCGGGATAGAAGCCTGCATCCCACAGGCGGAAACCATAGGAATATTCGTCGTCGCCCGCATCATCGGTCTGAGGCTTGGCGATCGCCTGAACTGCGGCCACACGCGCGGGATCTGGCCGCGCAGCGGCTGCCGGAGCGGGCGTGGTTGCCGTAGAACCCGATGCGCCGGTAGAAGAAGGCGCAGGCAGCGCCGCCGAAGAGCCGCCACGGTTTTCGAGCGCTTCAACCCGTTGCGTCAGCTCACGCACGGCGAACGAGCCTTCCTCATATTGCGAGGTCAGCCGCTGGATTTGGCTCTCCAGCGCATCGAGACGCGCCAGGATATCCGTGACGGCGGTGGTCGAAGGCGTTGCGACGGTCGCAGCGTTCTGGCGCGGCTGACCGGTGATCTCCGGCTCGAAATAGCGGCCTTCCGAACCCGGAAATACGCGCCTTTGCAGCGCGCGCACTTCGGCTTCCAGCTTGCGCAGGCGCGCTTCGTCATTGTTGTCCTGCGCGAAGGCAGGCACCGGCGCCGCGAGAACCGCGAGCGCGCCCGCCCCTACAGTAAGGAAGCGCGAAATGCGCGCGATCGTTGCCATCTCAATCCCTCCAGCCAAAATGCTTAACGAAGCGGTGCCGTATCCGCGCTTTGCTGTCGAGGGGATGAAGCGCCTTATCCCATCCGCTCTGCGCGTTTGCGGCCTATTGCGCGCCCGGCTGCGCGGCGATCGGCGTACCAGCCGGGCTCGGCGAAGCGCTCGGGGCCGGGTCTTGTCCGCGCGTCAGCAGCGCTTCGGCGGAAACCGGCACGTCGCGCACGATCTCGTCCTCTTCGGACAATTTCGGCACCGGACGCCCGCCGACCGTGATCGCCAGGGCGTAGGGCCGGCCAGTCCAGACCTGCGGCCCTTCGGCATCGCGCGGGATGGTGAAGCTCTCCCCTTCAGCCATTTGCGCCTGATACAGCTCGGCACCCGACGCATCGTAGAATTTGACCCAGGTATCGGGCATTTCCGACGTGAACACGACCTCCGCATTCGGATCGATCGCCGGGGTGGCGGACGCATCCGGAGCCGCGCCGGTTTCTGCCGCCGCGACCTGCGTTTCTTCCTGAAGCGGTGCCGGGCCGAGGCCGGGCGAGAAATAGGTGCGATAGAAAGCGAAGCCGCCGATCAGCAGCAGGACCGCTGCGAGCGCGCCCAGCCATGCGAGCTTGCCCGAAGGGACGCGCG
>Ga0315334_10002013_pt1 | contig 12687 bp, 12 predicted proteins | sample M150034915metaG_FD_205555 | JGI IMG/M metagenome (GOLD analysis project Ga0315334, IMG submission 205555) | Ammonia-oxidizing marine archaeal communities from Monterey Bay, California, United States - M1 500m 34915 | ecosystem: Environmental > Aquatic > Marine > Intertidal zone | place: USA... | reverse complement strand
GATGTGTTCGGCAGGAAAAGTTGCCTCATCTTGCCTATCCTCTCGCTGCCTGATGCGATGAGGGTTGTGGTCCTCTGTTTCGTGTTGTTCGGCTGCGAAAGTGTTTCGGGGTGTACGCTCCACTTGCTGGAGGCTGGATCGAGGGTCCAGAGTGAAAGAAATATGGTGTTGGTTACGTTTGTTTGGCTGTTTTTTTCCAAGAAACAGCGTTTACCAGCGAATCATTAACCGTTGAAGCACGACAATGGTTTCTCGAATGGCCCGCGTACTTTAGCTAGACTCATCCCGCGTGATTCCATTCGATCCACCCACGATCAAACACATTCCTTTCAAACGTGTTGGGAACAACCAGGCATCCTGATGGCGATCCAATTCAATTGCTCAAATTGCGGCAACAAGCTGGAAGTACCCGATGGCAGTACGGGAAAGCAGGCCAAATGCCCCGCATGTTCATCTGTTTTGCCGGTCCCCGGTTTGCCGTCGGATGATCAGGCTGCATCGACTCCGGACACATCGACTCCGGACACATCGACTCCGGACACATCGACTCCGGACACGTCGAATCCCCTTGGTGCAGCTGCTTACCACCCATCTCAACAAGCGATCCGGACTGATGGTGATCAACAACCCACTCCCGATGACCGCATGCTGGCCACTCTTGCTCATTTGTCGGGGTTGATCGGCATTTTCGCTGGCGGATTGATCGGGTTTATCGGTCCGTTGTTGATTTACTTATTCTATCGCGAGTCGTCTTCGTACGTTGGCGACCAGGCGAAGGAAGCGTTGAATTTCCAAATTTCACTGTTCTTGTTGGCGATCGCGCTGGTTGTTGTCAATGCGTTCACCTGTTTTGTGCTTTGGCCCCTGTTGTTCGTGCCGCTCATTCTGCAACTTGTCTTCGGCATCATCGCTCCTCTATCCGTTTGGTCGGGCGAGAGCTATCGGTATCCAGTGACCTTGCGTTTGGTTTAACGAAGCACGCAGATTGCGTTTGCCACTATCGCTTCATCGAGCGGACAAAGGTCGTCAAAGCAAGCAGTGTGCAAAGAGCGGGAACGGCTACAAATGCCAATCGTGGTTGGGCCGCTACGACGCCTAATGCGATCACACCTGCAACAGCAATACTGGGTGGTAGCCACCTGATGGGACGCTGCAAAGAGGGCCATGCAATCCAGAGCGCAGCCAATACTAAACCAATTCGACCGGTCGCGTTGGCGAGCACTTTGTAGCTGCCCTGTCGGCCTCCGTACCAAATCATGATTCCAAAAATCGCTAAGAACAAGATCGACAACAGCAAGATCATCGTTCGACGATAGTCGTTGGGATGCTTGGGTGAAGTTGACATGAAGACGGATGCCCTGAGTGAGCGAAAAGGCCGTGAATGGGAGGCAGTGAATGGGGTCTATGTGGGTTGAGCATGAACAGGCAGATTCTGCAAGCCGTGAAGGATGATCACGAGGTGCGTTTTGGCGATCCGGGGTTCGCAGTTGAATCTATTCAGTTTCCTGACGATAACTGTAGCCGATAATCGCCGGGAACACCGTCCCCAAGAACTGCAGGCCCTCGTGTCGAGCAGAAGGTGGTCCGGCAAATCTTGGGCGATTTTCATGGATGCATGCAGCACGCTGTTCGAGGATTATGCAATGAAGATTTTGTGTTTTAGTGATTTACATCGGGATATTTTGGCTGCCAAAAACCTGGTGGAATTGTCAACTGAGGCTGATGTGGTCATCGGGGCAGGCGACTTTGCAACACGCAGACAGGGGCTCAGCGACACCATGGATGTTCTGGCAGCCATCAAGAAACCTTCGGTTCTGGTTCCCGGAAATGGAGAATCAGTGGAGGAACTACAGCAATCAGTCTGCAAGGCTGATTGGTCGACTGCCCATGTGCTTCATGGTTCAGGCTGCAGCCTTGTGGGAATCGATTTTTGGGGCTGCGGGGGCGGAATTCCCGTCACTCCGTTTGGTGATTGGAGCTACGACTTTCCAGAGATTCAGGCAAGGCAGATGTTAGCTGGGTGTCAGCAGGGGGCGGTGCTGGTGGTCCATTCACCACCAATTGACACTGTCGATCACGACAGTAGTGGTCAGATTCGTGGTAGTCAGGCAATTCGGGATGCCGTGCAAGAGAAGCAACCGCGGTTGGTTGTTTGCGGCCATATACACAGCGATTGGGGAAAACAGATGAAACTGGGGGATTCATGCATCGTCAATGCTGGGCCACGCGGAGTGATCATCGAGATCGATGCCCCAGCATGCTAGCCCTGTGCAGCAGAACGTTCGGCTTTACATCGCATGTGCTTTTATTGTAGGAGTACACCAGACAAGTGATTCCTATCACGGATTTCGGGGTGCAATGCTGTGCGAGTATTTCAACAATGGTTCAGCGGGGCACATCGTGAACAGCGATCGACCCGGTTGCTTCGCCGCCAGATAGAGTTGCAGAATGACCTGCGGCTAACGCTTGGTTCCGACAGCGTTTGCATGCCCGGATGGATTCCTGCTAGCAGCGACCAGATTGATATTGTCAGTCCCGCTAGCTGGAGCACTTTCTTTCAGCGAAGTTCAGTTGACGCGATTCTTGCCGAACATGTTTGGGAACACTTGACCTGCGAAGAAGGCAAAGTTGCGGCGCGAAACTGCTTTCAGTTCCTGCGGCCGGGTGGCTACCTTCGTGTCGCCGTTCCAGATGGATTTCATCCTTCGCAAGACTACATTGATCAGATTCGCCCCGGCGGCAGCGAAGTCGGGGCAGAGGGTCATCAGGTTCTCTATAACCATCTCTCGTTCGCAGAAGCGTTTTCAAATGCCGGATTTCGGGTAAGACTGATTGAATACTTTGACAGCGATGGTGTATTTCATGCAAACCAGTGGGATGTTTCAAAGGGCATGGTCAATCGAACGCTGCTGTTCGATGAGCGAAACGTCAGCCAGCCCTATGCGTACACTTCCTTGGTTCTTGACGCATTCAAGCCTGATGCTGTTGCGATGGGGATCACGCCGACTCCACTTCAGGCTCTCTGGGAAGACATTGGGGATTCCGGAGCCGAGCCGTCCTCGACGGGGAGCACGCCGACTCCACTTCAGGCTCTCTGGGAAGACATTGGGGATTCAGGTGCCGAGCCGTCCTCGACGGGGAGCACGCCGACTCCACTTCAGGCTCTCTGGGAAGACATTGGGGATTCGGGAGCCGAGTCGTACTCGACGGATTCGGACTTTCCACAACAGGAAGCGGCCTGATTGCCTGAACTGTCAGAGTAACGCTGAGCTGTCACCGTAATCTAGCGTGATTGAGTCAAGTGACTTCGTCATAAACGATTCGATTGTCGATCCAGATACGAAAGCGGCGAATCATCAGCGTGCGACCGAATTCGATTTCGATCTTCCCTGGACTGGAATGGGTGCTGGCCTGCTCAGGGACATCAAAATCGGCATTCCGTTCAATTGTTAGCCAGCTGATTTGAGACCAGGCCAAGTGACCGTTAAGTGTGATCGTTTGACGAAACCACCACCCGTTGTAAATCAGTTGGCAACGGAACGGCGTTTCAAACTCGACGACACGATAGAGAAATCCCTTCTTTATCAATCGGGCATCGCCAAAGACACCTCGTTCGGTGGGGATTTGGGTCGGGGCAGAAAACGGATTGGGTGTCATGGTTGGTCGTGATTACCGCGAGCCGCGGATTCAGTAAGCGATGATGAGTATCCAGGTGGAGTTCGGTTTCCGGCCGGGCGGAACTCAGTCGCCGTTTCGCAATGACGCTCGCCGTCCCGTGTGATAGTCCCCAGTCGCCACAGAATAGAGTAGAAAGTCCCCCAGCGTTCGCTTTGGTTGGGACGCGAGTAACCAACGAGCGCTGAGTTGGAGTTGTGGCAGCAAATCACCGGAGGAGCCGAACTGCCTGTCCGCTATTTGCAGATTCGGAGGATCGTTGATCACGCTCACCGCTGGTTGTTGCACGGAGTTTGTGGCTTGCGGGATTCCCCGTTTCTTGGTGGCTACCAAACAAAGCTTCTGCTCGCTGTCTTTTCAGGTCAATTGAAAATGGTGGCCGCTGTGTGTCGTTCCGGTTCTTTAGGTGGTTGATCCACGAGCTATCTGGGGCTTTTGATGCGGTTTTTTCGGCTTGCTTGCCACAGATGGTTACCGACCCTTCATAATGCTTACGAAAAGATGGGTGGATCGTCCACGACCCCCAAGCGTGATATACATGTGACTTCCCAGTCACTCCTACTATGGTCGAGGAATCAATGAGTACAGCGGACGGCACGGTTAGCGAAGAGGTGGCCCAGCAAGCGTCTGACGCGAAGTCACGACTCGATGAACACACGGTGAAGACTGTTCATTGGCATTTCAGCGAAGAGACAGGTAGTCCGTTCTGGCTGGAAAAAAAGTCGGAGCTCAATTTCGATCCCCTGAAGGACGTTAAGTGCTTCGATGACCTCAAGAAGTTCCCGGAATTCGAGGACGAGTGGTTGCGGGGAGGGCCCGTGCGTCGTTGGGTTCCCAAAGGCCATGCAGACAAGCCAACGTACGTTTTCGAGACGGGCGGAACGACCGGTGTTCCGAAGAGCCGCGTCGTAGTCGAAGACCATTGGACTGACTATGAGTTGTTCAGTGACACGCTTCCCGATCAGTATTTTCCGAAAGGTTCGAATTGGTTGATGCTTGGTCCAAGTGGGCCGCGACGCTTGCGTCTTGCGGTTGAGCATCTGGCGCAGCACCGCGGAGGCATTTGCTTTTGCATTGACCTGGATCCTCGCTGGGTTGTGAAACTGATCAAGAAAGGTTGGATGGATCACCTTGAAGAGTACAAAAAGCATTGCGTTGACCAGGCGGTCACAGTGCTGACCGCTGGGCATGACGTGAAGTGCATGTTCGCAACGCCAAAATTGCTGGAATCACTTGGTGAAGCGCTAGAGGAAAGAGGAACAAGCATTCCCGAATGTGGGATCACCGGTATCTTCTCTGGCGGCACCGAGTTTACGCCGCAGTGGACCAAGTTCTGCGTGGAAGAATTGCTGGGTGGGCCACCAGAAGAAGGGGGTGTCTACATGACGCCTACCTATGGAAACACCTTGATGGGTCTCGCTTGCAGCAAACCAGTCACCGCTGCGGACGGTTATAAAATTTCATACTACGCTCCCCAGCCACGCGCCGTCACAGAGGTTGTGACTTTTGATGACTACAATCAGGTTGTTGGATATGGCGAGACCGGTCGCGTTAAACTTTACACGTTGACGGATGAGTTTTTCGTCCCGGGGTTCATGGAGCGTGACGAGGGAGAGAGAGAATCCCCGTTCGCGACCTATCCATGGGATGGCGTGAGTGGTGTCCGTCCTTTCCACGAACTCGCTGGCGCAACAACTGTCGGGGTTTATTGAGTATTCGTGAAACGGTGCTCAGATCACGCCCTGACATTCCCGCCATTTTTCCTTCCTGTTTCATCAGAATTTATTTGCAGACATGATCACCCTTAGTCCTTTGCGTTGGGGTAAACCCTACGAGTCACTCGATTTCACGGATGTTGTCCACTTTGATACTGGAGAGCCGATTGCCCGCGTGGGCAACGTCGGTGGTGGTATCGTCGGACGTGATATGCGTCAGGCACACAAAGCTCGGCAGGCGCTCCTTGAGTTCTCGACCGACGAACTCATCGAGCGATGCAAACAAGCAGCTGTTCTGTTCGAGTCTGCAGACTTGTCTGTCGGCGATTCCCAGCAATCGGTGGATCAGTTCGTTCATCAGCAGTCGGCAAGTACCGGGCTTCCGGAGCACATGTGTCGATCCAATATGGCGAAGAACAGCTTTGTTCTCAGTAATATTGATCAGATACTGGATTGTTTGACGCGTGGTCTGGACCTGTCATTTTTCTCGCGTGGCTACGGTGAGGAAGGACGCGGTGTCATCGTCAGTTATCAATCTCAGACGCCTGTGCTTGGTGCGGTGCTGCCAAATAACTCACCGGGGGTTCATACCCTTTGGCTGCCAGCAATTCCGTTGCAGGTTGGCTTGGCACTCAAACCCGGCTCGCAGGAACCGTGGACTCCGTACCGCATGGTTTCAGCTTTCATTGAGGCCGGAATTCCGGCTGCCGCGTTCGGGTTGTATCCTGGTGGGCATGACGCGGGTGGTGCGATCTTGACTAAAACTCCCCGTAGCATGATTTTCGGAAGCGCACAGACCGTCGCTCAGCATGAGGGTAATCCTCGGGTTCAAGCTCACGGGCCAGGATTTTCCAAAGTGTTGATTGGTGATGATGTTGTTGATGACTGGGAAAACTACCTCGATCTTTTAGTCGAAAGTGTCCTGAGTAACTCGGGCCGTAGTTGCATCAACTGCAGTGGCATCTGGGCGAGCCGTCACACGCGGGAAATCGCGGCCGCAATTGCCGAGAAAATTGGTCCTGTCGATGTCTTGCCGCCGAGCGATCCCAATGCCCAGTTGGCTGCCTTCACGGTGCCGGCGATGGCAACAGGAACCCATGCGATGGTGCAACAGGACCTGGCTGAGTCAGGTGTTGAAGATATGACCGCCAGTTTCGGTGAAAAACTTATCGAGCGAGATCACTGTGCGTATCTGCGACCGATGGTGGTTCACGCTGACTCGCCTGACCGTCAGGTCGCATCCAAGGAATACATGTTCCCCTTCGTCAGTGTCGTTAAATGTCCGCAGGATCAAATGCTGCGTCGGATTGGTTCGACGCTGGTCGGAACAGTGCTCACGCAGGATCAGCAACTCATTCATGCTGCGGGTTCGTCCATTGAGATTGATCGGGTGAATATCGGACCCATTCCAACCAATCACTTGAACTGGTTGCAGCCCCATGAGGGAAATCTCATCGATTTCCTGTATCGGTCGCGTGCCTACCAGGTGGCGGATATGCCAGTAGCAACTAACACCTGAAGCAGTCCGGGTCGCTTGCCGGTTTGTTGATTGTGAGGCGTTCGGGAAATTTGAGTTTGAGTCTCAAGTGCACGATCGCCGACTCTTGTCCAATGACCACGGTCGCCGTTGAGCAGTGGGCTAGGGTTCGAGCTGGTTGTCGTAGTTCGGTAGTTCTTCCTGCACCTGCCGTCAGGCTCGGTGGGCCAGAGCTGCATTAGTTTGCGGGGGGCCGTTTATGTACGACGCAAATGCGGCTTTCCACATCGCGCAGAGACTGTTTGATTTCAAAGAGTCGGCCTGCAACTGCGATCGGAAGTAGCAGCGGTTTTTCGGCGCTGTCGGGAGGCGCGAGCTATAGTCGAGAAGAGAGGTTTCGCCTTTAACTTGTATAATTCCTATGACCGGAATCACCCTGCCCAAGACAGTGCCGCCGCGCGTCCACTTGCCGCTGATATCAGCCGCAGGCGTTCGTGTCGTGCCACCTGTATTGGTAGGGACGCACGAGCCAGAAACCTCTTTGGTACGCAGGAGCCGGAGTGATGCTGCGCGGTTGCCGGCGACTTTGATCAGCACAATCGTTCACACCCTTGTTTTGCTATTGCTTGCGTTTTTTACTTTTCAAGGTGCTGACGGTGAGGCGGATAGTCTGATTGCCCGGCAGGGGCAGGCTGATTCGGTCGTGGTACTGCAAGCGTTAAAGTCGTTGGATGATCAGCAGTTCGACAAAAATGCTGTCTTTGATCAACCGGTGACGGTTTCGATCGAGACGCCAGCTGTTTTGACGATGGCCTCACCGCTGGCGGCGAAGGACAAAGCGGATGTCGTTGCTGCAGAAATGCTTGAATTAGCTGCGGGGGGTGGTGTCACCGGGTCAGAATCTCTCGTGCGTTTGCCCAGTGGTGGCGGGCTCGCCATGCGGACCCCCGAAGGTCGTGTCGAGTATGGAAAAAAATATGGGGCGACGCGAGAGAGCGAGGAGGCTGTCGAGGCCGCGCTTGCCTGGTTAGCTGCCCACCAGCGTGACAATGGAAGTTGGTCCTTCAATCTGGATCTTGATCCCTGCAACGGGCGATGTCGTCATACCAAGAAAAAGGGCACTGAGTCGCCGACACCATCAACGGGTGCTACCGGACTCGCGTTGTTGGCATTTCTCGGAGCGGGGCACACTCATCATCGTGAGGGACTGTATCAGGAAACGGTTCGACGTGGCATTTATTACTTGCGTAGTGTTGCGGCAGAAGCAGAGGCCGGCCTCGATTTGCAGCAGGGAAGTATGTACGGGCATGGCATCGCTCTGATGGCATTGGGCGAGGCGCTGACAATGAGTTCCAAGGGGCGGCTGCGCGATTCAGATCTTTATGATCTGGTTTCCAAGGCCGCTGCCTTTACATCCGTTGCCCAGCACGATAGCGGTTCCTGGGGCTACGTGCCCGGCAGTCCTGGCGACATGACGGTCAGCGCATGGCAGGTGCTTTCGATCATTGCAGCCAAAAAGAATCGCGTTGACACGCGTACCAATACCCTTGCGGATGCCAAGGAGTTTGTGATGTCGACTTGCAAGGACCGTGATTTCTGGTTCGGGTACAAGGGGCCGCCAGGGGAAGAGACCACGACTGCAATCGGGTTGGCGCTCATGCTTTATCTGGGGCAATCAACTGAGTACACACCCTTTTACAACGCCCTAACAAAATTGGCGGAACGCGGTCCCAAGTTGAGCAATGTTTATCACGACTACTATGCAACTTTGGCTCTGCATCACAGTCGGCACCATGCTTGGGATGAGTGGAACAAGAAACTGCGAGACCATTTGGTGGCCACGCAGGCAAAGTCAGGTCACGAGGCGGGGAGTTGGCATTTCAACGATCAGTGGGGGAATATCGGAGGTCGGCTTTACACCACAGCGATGTGCGCGATGACTCTCGAGGTTTACTATCGCTACATGCCCCTGTATGAAACTGTTGATGATTTTCCACTCTGATGCTGGACGGGCAATTACCGAATATCTGCTTTGTCGTTCCCGTTGAAGGAATGAAAACAAACCCCGGTAATCGCATGTGGTGCAAGAGACGCTGTTACGGTAGACGGAAATGGGACGTTTGCCCGGCGTTGTTGTCTTGTGCTTTGCGGTTCCCCGGAGAGAGTCGCAAGCAGCCGTAAGGCAGGATTCGCGGCACCGAATCCTGGTCTGAAGATCACCAGACGTCCCCCCCCATTTATCCAATGCCTCCTCGGTCGCCTGTGATGCCGGCGGCGATGTCCGCAGCAAAGCAATCGATTAGCGTCGCCTGATTGGCATTGCGTTCGAGTTCTCGAACTGCTCGTACCGAACGGTCCAGTCGTGCCATCGTGAGCGATTCAAACTGCTCGCTGTAGGCAGCGTCTCGAACCTTTCGACGGAAGAATTGCAGGGCGATGGCAACTGCATCTCGTAACGCATGCCGCCTTTTGCGGGCTTCTTTACCCGCCTGATCACAGTGCTTCGTCAGTAGTTGACTGATTTTGATCGGGTCTGGATGCTCTGCGTTGAGCTGATTGATCAGAGCGTCGCGGAATTGGTTGGCCTCGGAGTCCAGCAATCGCTGGGCCACGTGCATGTCACCGCCAGAGGTCTCGATCGCGTTCTGAAGTTCGTCATCACTGGCTTCGACTCGGTGAACTTGACGGAGCAACTTTTTCGCGTTTTCATTGCCGAGCGAGAAACGAATGATCTTGCAACGTGACCGGATCGTGGGTAATTGCTTTTGTTCGACGGTCCCGATCAGCATAATGACAGCATCGGCGGGTGGCTCTTCGAGTGTTTTCAGAAGGCAGTTGGCACTTACTTCATTTAGGAAGTCAGCATCCTCGAGGATGGCGACCTTGCGTGTTCCAATCATTGGTTTGAGCTGAATGTCGTAACAAAAACCCTCCTGCATCCGATTTTCCATCGGGCCAATTAGCATGTCTACGGGAAGCAAGGATTTGTCTACCGGTTTTGAAACGTGAATAAGGTCGGGATGTTCGCCTGCCTGAACTTGGGTGCACGAAGGACAGGTGCCGCATGGAGCCATGTCTTTTGCAGGAACTGTTTCGCACAACAGCGTTTTCGCTAACAGTCTGGCTACCGTTCTCTTGCCGGAGCCGGGAGATCCGACGAACAGCATGCTGCCACTGAAACGCCCTTGGCTCAGTGAAGCAGCAAACCAGTCACGTAGTTGCTGATGACCGATGACATCAGACCAGTGTTTTGTGGTTGATTCGCTCATCACAGATCGAGCGATGATGCAGAGGGGTCAAGCGACAATTCGTCTGGGCTTGGACCTTCGTTGGAGCGTGATTCAATTTCCGTAATTTTTTTCACGCGTTCGGCATGTCGACCACCATCGAATTTTGTGTTCAGCCACATCAGGACAAGCTCGTCGACGGGGCGATCACCGATCATGTCTCCCGGCAGGCAGAGCACATTGACATCATTGTGCCGACGACTCATTTCGACCATCACTTCGCCGTAACAGGACGCCGCTCGCACGCGCGGGAATTTGTTGGCCGTGATCGCCATCCCAATTCCTGTACCGCAAATCAGAATGCCGCGGTCGGCTTCGCCACTGCTGACTTTCATCGCGACCTGCTGGGCGTAGTCGGGGTAGTCGACTGACTTTTCTGAATCGGTTCCTTCGTCGGATACTGTGAATCCAAAAGCCTGCAATGCCTGTATCAGGCGGCCTTTGATCAGTACGCCTCGGTGATCACTGGCGATTGTTACCTTAAGCATCTCTCACCTCATTCTTCATTCGAGGTGGTGACTGGAAAAAAATCATTATCCAGAGCATCAAGCCAGGCTGCCAATTCCTGATCGATCTGCTCGGAACACGATTCGTAAACCTCGACTGGCATACCAACCGGATCGGTAATGTCGCCACCATCCCGTCTCAGCGTGTGAACGCGATCATGCATGTTGGGCCACGCAGCAAGAATGGCGGCGCGGTGCCCGCGCGTCATCGTCAAAATCAAATCGGCGACATTCATGACTGCATCGTCCAGCGGGCGGCTACTGTGGCCTGTCAAGTCAAGGTTGCGCAAGCCCATGACCTCAACGGCTTGAGGGCTGGCACCGCTGCCCACACCGGCGGCGACACCTGCGGAAAGCACGCGAACTGCATCTTCACTGCCTAGCTTTTCCCGCAAACGCTCGCGGAGAAGTGTTTCCGCCATGGGGCTGCGACATGTATTGCCAGTGCAGACAACAGCAATGACAGGTTTTACAAATTGATTCATGGCAGCACGTTCGATGGCACCTTCTCGTAGAATTTCCAAGCGGTTTCCCTTCACTCGGGCAACCGTGGACGCTCCACCATAACGGGTTGGCCCGTCATCGAGCAGCAGTGGTAAAGAATCTCCTAATTGTTCGGTGACGGCCTGAGCGGTTGTGGGGTTCGGGTGGCCACTGAGATTTGCGCTCGTCAGAACCAGCGGCCCCGACAAAAACCGATGAATATGTGTCAGCACGCGGTGGTCCACGACGCGAAAACCGACACAACCAAAATCGCCCGTGATCCGTTTTTGCACCTTTTGGGGCAGTTGGGTGACCGCAGAAGAGGGGGACTCGCAGGATACGACTAGCGTTAGCGGCCCAGGCCAGCAACGATGGCTCAGGCGTCTTACCAGTGGTGTGGTCTGGCAAAAAAAATCTTCGGCAGCTTCGCGGCTTCCCACTGAGATTGCCAACGGGACATCATCTCGCCGCCCTTTGATTTTGCAGAGTTCCTCGACCGCAGTCGATGATAATGCATCCGCGGCGAGTCCGTAGACCGTATCGGTTGGCAGGCCAACCACTTGTCCCTCGACCAAGGCTTGAACCGAGCGATGCACGATGTCCCGAGGGTCATCTGTGGCGCGTAGATCGAGTGTTTTCAACATAGTGCGGGTTGCGAGTGGTGATAATGAAAAGCGTTGGATGAGAGGTGAGATCACTCTTTGCGGAACCGTTTCCTGACTGTGCCGCATTTTACAGCATCGCCTTTCGGATTGCGGTCGCCACTGGGTACACACCGGCACCGTCGTGACGCGAATCGGCAGTTTCCGGGTACAATCGGACTGTGCAAACTCTGCGAGCGACGGCAGACGTATTGTAAGAGTTCACGAAACGCCTTCACAAGTCGCCGGACGCTTCAAAACATGGACCACCCTAATCGCCGAAAATTCCTGCGTGATTTGGCGATGGCAGCCGCATCGGGAGGGGTTGCTGCTGTCGGTTGTGTCCCCGCTGGGCAGGCGGCTCTGCCCGATCTGGTCTGGGGAAGACGTGGCTTGAGCGAAGGTCGCTTCCTGAAACCGCGTGCGATTACCATCGATGATCGGGACCAATTGTACATCGTCGACACCACAGGTCGTATTCAGGTATTCGACGCCGACGGCAAGCTGTTAAGGTTCTGGCGCACGCCGCAAACCAAAAACGGACGGCCCACGGGCCTGGCAGTACGCTCAGGCAAACCCGGCTCAGGCAGCGCATCGACCTCCGAGACGCCGGATGATCGGCGTCTGCTGGTAGCCGACACTCACTACTATCGTATGCTGTCGTATTCGCTTGACGGCACGCTTCGAACCGAAGAGCAAATCGGGGGCACTGCCGGACACCTGCCGGGTGATTTTGCCTTTGTCACCGATGCGGTTTGTGATGCCCAAGGCTGTTTTTATATCGGTGAGTACAACGCATCGGATCGTATTCAAAAATTTGACCCCGAGGGCAAGTTCATGGCCCAATGGGGTGGTAACGGCCAGGAGCCGGGTAAGTTTGTTCGCCCTCAGAGTTTGGTGATT
>Ga0315334_10002011_pt1 | contig 12688 bp, 12 predicted proteins | sample M150034915metaG_FD_205555 | JGI IMG/M metagenome (GOLD analysis project Ga0315334, IMG submission 205555) | Ammonia-oxidizing marine archaeal communities from Monterey Bay, California, United States - M1 500m 34915 | ecosystem: Environmental > Aquatic > Marine > Intertidal zone | place: USA... | reverse complement strand
CGATGGAGGCATGGTTCTGGGTTACATTCCTAGCAATTTTCTCTACAGTTCTAAGTTACGTTTGGTTTGCCGATGGCATCAAAGTAATTGGTGCAGGAAGATCGTCTCTATACGTATACCTCGTTCCAATTTTTGGAATTCTAAGTGGATGGCTAATATTAGATGAGAAGTTAGGTGTTTCTTTGGTGGTATCATTCATGCTGATAGTTGGAGGGGTATATCTTGCTCAATCCAAGGAATCGTCATGAACCTAAGTCCCCTAGGACTAGAACATGGGAATCAATACTGTGGCTGTGATTGGGGCCGGCACTATGGGTGCGGGTATTGCTCAAGTTTGCGCTCAAGCAGGTTGGAAAACAAACTTGTTCGACGCTTTTCCTGAAGGACTAAAGCGGGGCATGAATACGATTGATGCGTTTTGGGACAAAGGAATTGCACGCGGAAAAACTACTCCTGAACAGAAGATAGAATGGGCCGCTAACCTACATGCAGTCTCCGATATGGCAGATGCAGTAGGTGATGTTGACCTAGTGATTGAGGCAGTTCCAGAAATCCCTGACCTCAAACACAAAATCTTCGCAGAACTCGGCGCTATGACAAGAGATGATTGTATCCTCGGAACAAATACCTCTTCGCTGTCGATTGCTGACATTGCTGCCGCATCAGGTAAGCCTGGCAAAGTAATTGGAATGCATTTCTTCAATCCGGTTCCAATAATGAAACTCCTTGAATTGGTCAAACATGACTCCTGTTCTGATGAAACCATTGCTGCGGCAGAAGCTGCTGGAAAGGCTATGGGAAAGACAACTATTCTCGTCAAAGATATTCCCGGATTTGCAACATCGAGACTCGGCGTTGTTCTGGGGAACGAAGCGATTCGAATGCTAGCGGATGGAGTTGCTAGTGCCAAAGATATCGATACTGCGATGGTATTGGGATACAAACACCCGATGGGACCACTTGCACTAACTGACCTTGTAGGGCTCGATGTACGCAGAGATATTCTGCTAAATCTAAAACAATCATTCAATGATGACTCTTACACCCCTCATCCACTTCTTGAGAAGTTGGTTGCTGAAGGTAGGTTGGGCAAGAAATCCGGAAAGGGGATCTATGACTGGTCGTCGGGTTCTGCAGAAGAAACTGAACTTCCCTGAGCAATCAGTTCCATCGGCTCCAGTCGCCGGTTGATGGGTCCTTCCACCACCATTCATTACTACCACTAGGATACATTGTAACCTCGTACCCATCACGCATTTCACCAACATGGGATGGCGGCGGCCCGATAGGTGCTGTTGTTTCTGCTTCAGAAGTAAATTCGTTACCACCACCTCGCATTCCCATTAGCATGAATACTACGATTGCGATTGCAACAACTGAACCAATACCGACAACTACAGTACCGGTTGTCCCAGACATGAAACCTTCATCTTCGGTTTTTTCCGGGATTACTTCACAACCCTCCTTATCGATTTCTACATCAGGTTTTGAGTCTTGACAAGCATCCTCATCGTCGAGGAACCCATCGGCATCTGAATCATCAGGACATCCGTCCATTGGGTTGGTGTCATATTCGCCTCGGTGTGTATATTTACACACATCTACGTCATCCATTATAGTATCTAAATCAGCGTCTGTTTGGGATGGCGAACAACCTTCGATATTACTGGTTTCACCAGCTGGTGTTGCAGCACAAATATCAATATAATCTGGGACAAAGTCATTATCTGAATCAATCAACATATCGCAGCCATCTGCTATTCCATCTGAATCGATATCTATCGAATCATCATGCCCAGCACATGTATCTTCTTCATCCGATACTCCATCAGAATCAGAATCAATTAATGGGTCACAATCATCAGGTATTCCATCATTATCTTGATCGATATCATCGTCATAACCTTCACACTGGTCGTTTTCATCTGAAATGTAATCGCCATCCGAATCAATTAATGAGTCACAATCATCAGGTATTCCATCATTATCATAATCGATGTTATCATCAAATCCGGGGCACAAATCATCTTCATCAGAAACTAAATCTCCATCTGAATCAATTAGTGGGTCGAGACAATCGATAATCGTATCATTGTCAACATCGATTGTATCATCTTGACCATTACACTGGTCTTCATCATCACTCACTCCATCATTATCAGAATCAATGATATCATCACAGCCGTCGATTATTCCGTCATTATCAACATCGATTGAGTCATCAAATCCTTCACACTGGTCGAAAGGGTTTAGGATGCCATCATCATCATCATCGAGTTGGTACCATGCACAACCTTCTGCATTTACAGATTGTCCTTCTACTGTACTTGGGCAGAGGTCTTCCTCATCTGGAACTCCATCACTATCTGTGTCGATTATCACTTGAGCTTGGATTGACCAAGAAGAAAGGTTTCCAATTGCTGTCAAATTATTATTATCATAAAAGTGAATTTGAATTGGTACATGGTATTCACTAATTGCAATTACCCCTCCGATTTCTCCTGACTCATCAGTAGTTCTAACCATTAAAGCATCCATTGTAACGTTTCCAGCACTAGGGTTTGCTTGGTTGGGAGGTAAATCTATTTGCACAAAATCATATGCTTCAACTGTATCATTATGCCAATATTCATCGCTACCTGATTCATTATCTCCGTCTTCTGATTCATGAGTAAATTCATCATATCCATGGATAGATTCTATCCACGAGTCACCCTCTTGGATAGATTCTGGATTACCGGTCGTATATTCGGTATTACTATAATTGTCCCAACTCCAACCTTCATCCAATATCGCACCAGTTGACTGTTCACGAACTGTAGATTCGTCATGACTGACCTCTACTGATTTTTCCCAGCCATTCATATCTGAATGAATAAAATTAGTTTCATGAGATTCAATTACCAACTCCACTTGATAATTCCCTGAATCGTTAAACGCTATTAGGTCGATATCCAAAGTAAAATTGAGTACATGACAAATTGCTGCGGCGCCGTTGAAATCACAAGATTGGTCATCCATGACTTCAAATCTGTAGTTACAATTGTTGATTGTAACTCGATCAAAATTAGGGTCTTCAGGGTCCCCGGTATCTTCTGTCAACATCTCTTCAAACCAATCACAAATCGCATCATCTAGTTCGATATAGTCTCCTGATTGAAGTTGCCACTGATTGTAAATAGTAAACTGCTCATCCTTAGTACCACTAAATTGAACAATTTCAGTATCTAATTCAGTGTTTGGATTAGCCCACGGTAGAGCAAGTATGGAAACTAACAAAAAAATGGTCACCAGCGATATTGTGCGCTTCATGCTATTGAGTTGGACCACTCCTTCAAGAGACTTTTCCAGTTTCCAAAATCAAAAGACATAATCATATTCATCTTTATGAAAGATTATCAAATGTTCAACGTCTCCGTCATAATTTGCTAACTGCTCTTTCAATTGCTCTATTGTAGCATCTCCATGAACGATGGTTGCAGCAACTCCTTGGTGATCAAGAGAAATCTGGTTTACGCTTTGAAAGGAATGCATCTATTCCCTCGGCAAATGCTGGAGTCGTTCCAGCTGCCTCGATCAAAGTTCTCTCATGTTTGAGATGTGTTTCGAAATCATTCACATTTTGGGTAAGTAGTAGATGCTTTGTTGCCTCTTTAGTGTGAGTTCCCCATTGTGACCATGTACTAGCGACTTCAATCGCTCTCTCGATTAACCTGTCTTCAGCAACTACTTCGTCAACCGCTCCAAGTTCAAATGCTTCATTAGCACTCCAAACTTGGTTTTCGAAGAAAAACCTCCTTGCCACTTGTTCGCCAACCAATCGTGGTAGAAGCCAGGTAGTCCCTCCATCCGGAGAAAGACCAATTCCTGAATATGAGGCTGCCATTTTACCATCCGGACTTGCGATTCTTGCATCACATGCTAGTGCTAGGCCGAGTCCGCCACCTGCTGATGCTCCATTTAGGGCGGCTACGAAAATTGTCTCTGAAGTTCGCATCTTCAACAGAAGAGGATGCAGGATTCCAGTTAGGTGTCTAATTAGTTCTACACTATTTCCTTCATCTATCGATTCTTGGAAAGCAACAATGTCAGCACCTGCGGAAAAGAATCGACCCTCACCCGTGATGACAATCGCTTTACAACCGATATGTTCCAAGATTACATCTCTAATTTTAGGAAGAAACTCCCTACTGAATGATTGGGTTGCTGAGCCTCCAGTCAACTGGATTACAGTAACGCCGTCTTTCTGGCTCACATTCATGAAATCACAACTTTACATTGACATTCTTTAATTTGGTATAGAAATTGAGAGCATCCTTAGATTGCTCGATTCCAATTCCGGATTTCTTCCAACCTGTGAAAGCGGTCTGTGGGAAAGTAATCGGGTATTCGTTGATGCTTACCATTCCAGATTCTACATCTCTTGCGAAACGATGAGCACGAGATAGGTTGTTGGTCCAAATCCCATTTAGCAATCCGAAAGGAGTATCGTTAGCCAAAGCAAGAGCTTCAGAATCCTCGCTGAATTTGGTAACTGCAAGTACTGGTCCGAAAAGTTCCTCTTGGAATAACAGATTGTCACTTGAAACTCCTGTAACTACTGTTGCTTCCATGAAAGCACCATCACGGTCTATTGCATTACCTCCGCATACAACTTTCCCTCCTTGCTCCAATCCCTTAGAAAGCATGTTGAGAACATCGTCTCGGTGTGAGATATGAACCATACTACCCATGCGAACTCCCTTTTCCATTCCAGGGCCAACTGGCCACTTGGAAACCTCTGCTACTATTGCATCGACAAGTTCGTCGTGAACATCTTCGTGAACAATTAGGCGGGAACCTGCCCAGCACATTTGTCCTGCATTCATGAATATTCCAAAGCAAATCGCCTTAGCACAGTAGCCGATATTAGCATCAGCGAATACGATATTTGCACCTTTGCCTCCAAGTTCAAGAGTTACAGGAGTTAGATTTTCACTCGCTTTCGCCATTACAGCCTGACCTGTAGGAACTCCACCGGTCAAAATTACTCCATCGACTCCCGCGTGACCCGCAAGTGCGTCTCCGATTAGTCCACCGGACCCAGTTATCACTTGCAGAACATCTGCGGGTAACCCAACTTCTGCATCTTGCATTGCCTTAGCCCATGCAAGTAGAGAGAGCGGAGTCCAAGATGCAGGTTTGGCAATCACCGTGCAACCGGCTGCTAATGCAGGTGCGATTGAACGGATTGCAAGTTGTAGAGGGAAATTCCAAGGAACGATATGTGCAGTAACACCAAGCGGTTGCCTCAGTGTGTAATTGAGGCGGTTACCAGGCACAGGAATTGTACTTCCTTCGATCTTATCAGAAAGTCCAGAGAAATATTCCAAAGTCCAGGCGCCATAATTAATCTCACCTAGCGCTTCACGAAATGTCTTACCATTGTTTGAAGATTCCAGTGCTGCTAAACTCTTTGCATTTGCATAGGTTGCCGCCGCCATCTTCTGTAAGATACGTCCGCGTTGTGCAGGGTCTATTGCAGCCCAGTCTTTCGATTGTAATGCTGCCCTTGAAGCAGCAACACATCTCTCAACATCGTTAATAGTTGCCTTGGGAGTAGTAGCAATCACTTCCCCTGTGGCTGGGTTTAGAACATCAGAAGTAGCACCATCTTCGCCATCACACCATTCACCTGCAACCAACATCTGTTCGCTCGACATAGTTAGGGCGAAGGGGAACTGACTCAAAGCCTCTCCCATCTAGGGTTGTCTTGATTAGCCAGCAGGCATAGCAAGGTCTGATGGCGAAGAGAGTGGGTATCGCAGGGGCGACTACAACTAAAGTTACAGGACGCCCTCCGATTCTAGTTTTGATTGCCGGTGCAACAGGAGTTGGCAAGTCTACTACTGCGGTTAAGATTGCTAATGAACACTCATTCGCACGACTATTATCTACTGATGCAATTAGGGAGATTATGCGTGTGGTCGATACCACTGATGATTCAGCATTACATCGTTCTTCTTTCTCTAGAGGAGAGTCTGGAGATGCAGTTCTTGATTGGCAAGATACCTGCAAAGCGGTCGAAGCGGGAATTCTTACAACGATTGAAAGAGCGCGCAGAGAGGGTATAGACCTCATATTGGAAGGGGTTCACTTAGAACCAAGCTCTCGATTATTGCGCTCTTGGCGAGATTCAGGTGGCATTGCGATTGGGATTGTAATGCATGTTGAAGACGAGGCACAACATACTAGTTTTCTCAAACAAAGAGAAAGTCATTCATTTAGAAATGCAGATCGGTATATTTCCGCTTTACCGCGAATACGCTCGATTCAAGAATCATTGAAGGATAAAGCAAGACTTGTGGATTGGAATACACTAGACCCAACCAGAGTCAAGGATAGTCTTGAAAGAGTAAACCATTGGCTTGACCTTGCTTGGAATGAGTGGCGTAAACGCAACTGATTCAATCGTCCAAATCAATTTCAAATGAAATTACTCTAATCAACATGGAATTACGGTCCGCAGCACCCAGTTCTGCGCTCACCAAAATCACTCCATCATTTTCCACCACGGTAATATTGAGGAGTTTCAATTCAACTCCTCTTATTTCGCCATGATGCAATACATCGTCATGAAGTGAATGAATTGAGTTCTCAACACTCTCAAACTCTGAAAGTCCAGAGTCATACCATATTTGTGCTCTTGATTCTGTCAGTGAAGGAAGGCTGTCAGCAACATCTCCTGACGCTTGAATTGAATCATCTCCCGCTGTGTCGTGGGGCATGGAAATACCAGCCATTTTCACACCAAAGATTGCCATCGATAACAGTGACATCATCAAGACAATACCCGTGGCCAGTAACATTTGCCCTTGGTCTCCCTTTTCGCTAGAATGCATCAAGAACCACGCTCCCACAAATCTAGGCTAATTGTCCAAAGGTGATCATCGGCTGCAACTAAACCATGAACAGTAACTGTATTCGAGCCAGGGTTTGCGACTTCCCCATGCGGTTGAGAGGTTCCTGAATCTTTTGCTAGCCAACAATTTGCTTCTATGCCAAGTGCAAGATAATTTTGAACCAATTCACATGCCTCATCCTTATCTCCTGCAGCAAGGAGTTCTACTAATTGAGAATCATATGTCCCGCCATCTGAAGTGGTTCCTAAACCGAGATTGATTGCGTCTTCGCCTGCGAACTGCATTTCTGCATCGATAGAGATGCTCGGTTCATCGGGAACCTGAACAGTAATTAGAAACGCAGCAGTCATAAAAAAGAGCCAAAATAAAGTCAGCATCTCTAAGATGTGAATCTGTGCGTTTTCATCGTCCTGCACATTAGCCACCTCATGGTGAGAATGTTCCTGCTGCTGGCTTTAGAGCAGGTAGAGTTGTGATACCAATCAGATCAGGTGTGAATACAATGAAATTGAAACACATCATTGCCATAAGAATCATCATTCCCGAATGCTTCATTCCACTACTAAATCGTCCAGTAGCCATCAATCCAGCCATGAGACCATTTCCTAATGCTTGCATGGTAACACCATAATAGAAAATCGTCAGGAAAAATATTGGTTCGATATTACGAATAACCATGTTTCCTAATTGTTGGCCACCACCTCCACTATCGTCCTCACTTGGTTCTGAATTTGAACCTGCAATCGCTGGAATGAAAACCTTAGCTAGAACTACAATAACACCTAGGAATACACCATAAGAAGTCCAAATAACCGAGATATATGAGGAGATAGTACGTTTCCTTTCACCTTCGAGGAACTTGATTTCACGGCTGTCATTTGCTGCAGTAACTAGAATATCTGAAATCTTACCACCTGCTCTATTCGCTTCAGATATTAATGAAATCGCACGCATTACGAGGGGAGTTCCAACTCTTACAGCAAACATTTCGATAACGTCTCCAAATGACACACCCCATGATAATTGGTCACTCATTCTCTTGACTTCGTTATTCAAGGCACCGTATTCACTCGTCGCCAGCGTTTGAACTGCCACTGTCATCGACAGACCTCCCTTCCAATACTCTGCAAGATCTCTTAGGAAATCGGGGAACTTTATTTCCTTTCCATCTATCTTCTCTTTCACACGGTCCCAATAATAAGACGCTGGCCAGAAACTAATGAAGAATCCAAAGCCGAAGAAATTGAGGAAAACTGTAGGTCGCAAAGAGAATCCTCCTAGATTGACTTCAGGTCCAACCCATTGTGATTTATTATTCATATACTCGGGTGTACCATCATAGTAATCCATTTCAACATGGTATGATGCTTCCTGCACAAGCTCTTCTGAAGTAATTATGATTTGATAAGAATATCCTCGTTCTATGTTCATCATCGATAGTTCACATTTGTCTCCCTTATTATGGGAATTTCCACTATACCTCGCAAGTTCAACACCCTCTTCATCACTGATTTTGAAAGTATAATCAGATGGGACAGACGTGGAAATTGAACAGGTTGCCGTTAAGGGTTGAAGGGGCCTAGTGGCTGAAATATTCTCATCCATTCCAGGTACATCGAACAACTGCCCTAATGAATAAAATTCCATCCAACTATTCTCCGGTTCCATTACCAAAACATCAGGTTCATCATGCAGTATGGAACAAGACTCGTTATCTGCGAATGAAGGAATATAATTCATATCATATCCACAAACAGTATTCACGAATAGTGGCTGTCCATTTGGTGCGGTTGTGAAATGTGAGTTTGTCAACCAGAAAGTGAATGACGCTAAACCAAGAAATAAGCTAACCGCAAGTATTGCGTACAACTTGGTAAGTGTTGAATCGTCTTTAGGAAGATCAAGTTTGACTATAATTTTCTCTTTTTTACGTGCCATCATCTCACCTCCTAATCACATTTTTTGCTCTTCACTAGATGACCACACAAGGAATGCAAACATCACATGAATCATTGGAAGGGCTAACAATACGACAAAATACAGTGTACTCTCTTCCATCTGCGCACCAGCACCGCTAACCCAGAACATAATGACAAGCATAACAATCAAGAACAGAGGCATTGCAACCGCTACCACAATATATGATTCCGCAAGCATAGCAAGAGATTCAAGGAAATCGTGCAATCTTGTGCGGTTTTCACGCATGTAATGCTCAGCACGATTCAGGAAGTATAGCTTTAGAGAACCTCCTGCAGTCAATGTACCGACCATTCCCTGAAAGAATTCGGTCATCCATGGAGATGCCGCTCGGCCAACAGACATTTTCATCGCGGTTAGTAAATCGAAACCAAGTAAGGTTACATCTCGATATATCATCGAAGAATCATATGCAATCTCTCCATAGATCTCTCCGTTCAATGCTAATGATCTGAAAATCTTGTGTGGTGTTGCATTCGCTGCGGCCATCGCTGCTGTATAAGATGCTGCATATGGCAAGTATTTCTCAAGTGCAACTCCGCGAGCTTTGGCAGCGCGGCCAGCTGAACCTTTCAGATGCCTGTAAGTCCCAACAGGGACTAAAAATCCAAGAAATATTGGAATCATTATCTTCGCAAAGCCAGGGAATACCATATATTTGAAATATGGGCAACCACGGCTTTCCAAGGTCTCATCAACAAGGTCTGCATTCCAATATTCCCATTCAAAACATGCTAATCCAGTCGAAGTATCAGGTCTCGATTCATACCAATCAATCAATCCAATATCGGGAAGAAACACGGCTGTCAAAAGCAGACCGCAAATCAACGTAACGGCCACAGTGGTAACAAATACTTGAGCAAGAAATACTTCGGGCATTATCGAGATATTTCCTTTGACTAAATCGCCTGAAAGGTCTTTGTCGTTTCGGGCTCTCTTCTTGAATGCTTTACCAAGAATACGGTGACAAATCTTCTGCCAAGCAGTTAATTCCATTCATCACTCCTCCTTTATCCATATTTACTGTAATCAACGAAGACCATCCACACGTGCTAAAATCTCGTGAGGCCGCACATAGTATTCGGTAATGATTTGGCTTACTTGGTCTGCCTTACGAATATCGTTGAGTACCATCCATTCCAAAATACGCTTTCTTGTACGAAGTTCTCTACGCATCTCGTCTTGACTGTAATTGATTTTGACCATTATCTTCTCTAGAACATATGACTTACCAGAGAATATGAAATCATCATTGGTGACATTCCAACGGAAAACTTCGTTGGTAATTATTTCCATCGAGTTAGGGTCAATTCCTACAATTTCAACAATCTGCTTGGTTCTTCTGACACGTCGCCCATTGATACGTGTCTGAATTTGAATTACACATGCCTCGAGAGCAGGCAGTAATACACGCGGGATATCGATCGGTTTATTTTCAAGACGATGGACTAGTGAAGGGACTGAATCTGCGTGTACTGTTGAATAAGCACAGTGTCCCGTCGCCATAGCCTGGAACAGAACATATGCTTCTGCACCTCGAATTTCACCCACAATAATGTATTCAGGTCGCTCTCGGAGAGCGGCTTTCAATAATTCGAATTCTCCAATTTCTCCCTCGGTAGACTCTCCACCGAACCCTTGTCGAGTTAGACCAGCGACCCAGTTTGGTTGTGGAATGTTAACTTCACGAGTGGATTCGATACTGACAATCTTCATCTGCCATGGAATAAAGATACACATTGCATTGAGTGTTGTTGTTTTCCCAGATGCTGTACCACCGACGAATAGCATTGGAACTTCATTCTGGAATGCGACCCAAAGATAAGCACCCATCAATGAAGATAAGGTTCTGAATGCAATGATGTCACAAGGGGAGAACGGGTCGTCCTTAAATCTTCGAATACAGAATGCAGAACCACGCGTGGACACTTCACGTCCAAGCTTCATGACGATTCTTGAACCATCCATCAATGTCGCATCTAGTAGTGGGCTTGCAACTGAAATATGCTTACCACAACGTTGTGCTAATTTGATAACATAAGATTCCAATTCATGATCTGTATCCCACGAACAAGTGGTTTCCACTGATTCGAACTTCCTGTGATACGCGAAAATTGGAACGCCGGTGCCGTCACAGGATACGTCTTCAACGTTCGAATCATTCATCAAAACATCCATCTTTCCATATCCAACCATATCTCTTCGTAGATAGTAAAATAGTTTAGATTTGGACTTCTTGTTAATCTTCATCCCGTATGCTTTGATGACTTTGTCCATTGCAGTTCGAAGATACGCGGTTGGGTCTGCATCAATTTCTTCAACATTTACAGTCAAAGCCCGAATAAAAATATCCAGAAGTTCATCTCGCCATTCCTGTTCCTTCTTATTTAACGGAGGCTCAATAATCTGGTAAATGATGTTCAGCGTCCTCTTATCACGAACGATTCGTGCGAAAGCGTGCGGTGGCATCACTGGGTATTTGTCAAGTTCATCGTACATATCGCGTTGCTGACTACGCTGCTTCTTTCGGCCACCACCACCCTTTCTTGCCATATGTACAACCCCTCTGACACCCAAGACACGGTTCGGCTCGGTTATGACCTTTCGCCAATACGGGGGGCCCTACGGGCCCGCTCACAGACTCTTGAGCCAAGCGGTTACAGATGTTGCCAATTCTTCGAGATCTGATTCATTTGGAAAGATTTTATCGGCTTCTGCGATAATAACATCCAATCCCCAGCCGGTTTCCCTAGCATCTCTTTGTTCCAAATCAGAAAGGCTCCCATCTTCTGAACGGGCTCGAGAAACCACTCTCTGAAACCTCAAATTCTTGGACGCAGTAATTGCAACTACTATGAAATCATCATTCCAATGATTTGCGAAAGTCTCCCTCTCAGCAGTACCGCGCAATCCTTCGATTAGGACTATCGGGTTCTCAAGAAGTAAATCATCTACTGCCGCAGTAAGACGATGGGCCAAAACATCCTCGCCATGATCCGCTCTCATCTGTGAAGCGACTTCGCCAAAAACATGCGGCGTTTCAGGAATGCCAAGTGACTTTACTTCGGCTCTAACCATGTCGCCCATTGAACGTACTGGGACGCCTTGGGATGCCAAAATTGTAGCAAACTCGCCCTTCCCTGCAGCCGGTAAGCCACTCACTGCAATTACTAGGCCCATGTTGGACTCGAGACGGTTTCAATTGTTGAACTCTGCCCTTCCCCACTTACGGTCAAGCAGTTTCATCAACACTATTGCTGCAACCACCAGCCCCGCACTTACCCAAAGTATTCCTTTGAACCCAGCAGCCACTCGTCCTTCATCATATACAGCAGCCTCTGCATCCAAACCCTTCTCGCTGACTTGGCCAGCCCAATTCTCATAGAATGAAACATCGCCTTGAGTGAATGAAAGAAGGAATAATGACAATAAAGGAATTACAGTTCCTACCCAAAACCAGGCCATTACTTTGGCATCAAAAATAGCCTTGTTAGGTGCAAGCCCCATCAAAAATGCAGTTAAACAAACGATGTAGATACTGTTTGCCATCATCACAACTAACCCGACTGGAAGTACTGCCCATTCGTCAAGTTTCCAAGCCATAAGGCATAGGAAGATTACTGAAATCCAAGTTGTCGCCAAAAAGTAAACTGTCACTTTAGCACGTATCAATTGAGGCACGCTCAACGGCAAACCATTCATGTATTCTGGAGAGTCCAAAGCGGTTAACCAAGAATAAAAATTGAAGCCAAAGAACCCAAGGAATGGAGCATAGGAAAGTAAATTGATAGGGATTGGAGCTTCAGCAA
>Ga0315334_10002007_pt1 | contig 12695 bp, 10 predicted proteins | sample M150034915metaG_FD_205555 | JGI IMG/M metagenome (GOLD analysis project Ga0315334, IMG submission 205555) | Ammonia-oxidizing marine archaeal communities from Monterey Bay, California, United States - M1 500m 34915 | ecosystem: Environmental > Aquatic > Marine > Intertidal zone | place: USA... | reverse complement strand
AATGTCTTGAATCCACTCAGAATCGGGGTCGAGAAGCACCAAATCAGGCTCAGGAAAATAACGGTAATCGTTCGCTTCTTCTTTAGAGCGCAGCGTGTGAGTCCTGCCGTCTTCTGACCAATGTCGAGTCTCTTGTCGCGGTGCTTCGCCCGCTTCATACAGGTCGACATGTCGCTCAGCCTCATAGCTGATGGCACGCTGCAAAGAGCGGAGCGAGTTCAAATTTTTGATCTCGCAGCGTGTGCGCAATTCAGTTGAACCGAACGGTCGGACGCTTACGTTGGCGTCAACTCTCATCGACCCTTCTTCTAAGCGCGCCTCGGACGCCTCAGTGGCTATCAGTATCGCTCGAAGCTCTTCGACATAGACCCGAGCATCCTCGGCCGATCGAATATCGGGTCGAGAAACGACTTCAAGCAGGGGAACTCCCGCCCGGTTGTAATCCACCAACGCCTCGGAAGCCCCATGGATTCGCCCGTCTTCGCCACCTAGGTGGGTGGTCTTTCCAGCGTCTTCTTCGAGATGAGCGCGCTCAATACCTACGCGTGTGCCGTTCGGAAGATCAAGAGAACCGTCGATACAGATGGGTTGGTCATATTGACTGACCTGATAGTCCTTGGGCATGTCGGGGTAAAAATAGTTTTTGCGATGAAAAACCGACGGCTGAATCTCGCACCCAAGTGCGATGCCGATAGTCATCGCCAATTCGACAGCTTTTCGGTTAAGTACTGGCAATGAACCGGGTAAGCCCAGACATACGGGAGTGATGTTTGTGTTCGGGTCATCGCCGAAGCGATTCGGTGCGTGCGAAAACAGCTTCGTATTGGTCGCCAACTCCACATGTACTTCTAGACCAACCACAATTTCCCACTCGGTCACGATGTACCTCCGACAGGAGCCTGCGACTCGATGAACGATGCGGTTTGAAACATGAGCGACTCTCCCAGTTGCGGCGCCATAACTTGAACACCGACGGGCATGTCATATGCACCAGTTCCAAACGGAATAGACATTGCGGGATCACCGACCAGGTTGCTCGGAACGGTACATGTGTCGCAGCGGTACATAGTCATGGGGTCCGAGCGCTCCCCAAATTTGAAAGCAACGGACGGAGAAGTTGGCGACAAAAGAACGTCATGATTCGCGTAAGCTGCGTCGAAGTCACGTCGCGTCAGGGTGCGTACCTTTTGAGCCTTGCCGTAGTACGCATCGTAATACCCAGCACTTAATGCAAAGGTGCCGAGCATTATCCTCGCAATCACTTCGTCACCAAACCCACTTCGGCGTGTAATCGAGTTCATGAGTTTTACGTCAGTGCCCTCGGCCCTCATTCCATAACGAACACCGTCATAACGAGCCAAGTTGCTCGAAGCCTCGGCAGGGGCGATGAGGTAATAAGCCGTTAGCCCGTACTCCATAGCTGGCACAGACACAAAATCGACCGCAGCGCCTGCGCTACTAAACAAGTCAGCTACTTCATGCACCCGCGACACCACGTCTTCATCTATACCTTCGAGGAGTTCACGAACTAGCCCCACTCGCAGGCCTTCGACACCGCGATCTAAGTTCTTCGCTAGATCAGGTACCTGAGAGGGAATCGAAGTGCTGTCTAACGGGTCATGACCTCCGATCACTTCGAGAGTTAGGGCCGCATCCGCAACGTCGTTTGCGAATGGCCCAATCTGATCAAATGAAGAAGCGAACGCGATGAGTCCATATCGGCTGACCAATCCGTAAGTTGGCTTCACACCCACCACGCCACACAGAGATGCTGGCTGTCGAATCGACCCGCCTGTGTCGGAGCCCAATGCAATGGGAGCGAAACCCGCAGCTACAGCTGCTGCTGATCCTCCACTTGAGCCTCCAGGAACTCGGGTGAGGTCATGGGGATTGTGTGTGGGGCCAAACGCTGAATGTTCGGTCGAACTACCCATAGCAAATTCGTCAAGGTTCGTTTTTCCAACGACGACAGCTCCGGCGGCGGCTAAGCGTTCCACCACTGTTGCATCGTAGGGCGGTTCCCATCCCTCAAGAATCCGCGATGAACACGTCGTGGCGAGACCTCGGGTACACAAGTTGTCTTTTAAGGCGACCGGGACTCCTGCAAGAGGTCCCGGATCACGACCAGATGCAACTGTCTTATCTATTTCTGCGGCGGCCTCGACAGCTTTCTCGCGCGCGATCAGGTTGAACGCGTGCACCTCAGACTCGCGCGATTCGATCACTTTGAGGTGTTCCTCGAGAACGGATACAGCGGTTTTTCTACCCTCACGAACATCTGAGGCCAGACTCTTTGCAGAGCTCAAGGTGATTCTCCCAACACCGGTGGCACACGAAATTGGCCCTCAGACTCGTCCGGAGCTTGCGCCAATACTTCTTCGCGGACAATGGTTGCCCCTACGGAGTCATCTCTCAGCACGTTCGACAGTGGATATGGGTGTGACATCGGCGCCACCGATTCAAGATCAAGAGCTTCTAATTGGCCCACGTGTTCCAGAATTTTCTCAAGATGTCCAGTGAAGTGAGCGATTTCTTCGTCGTTGAGTTCGATTCGCGCCAATGACGCAATGTGAGCGACGAGGTCTCGTGAGAGAGATTGAGTCATGTTGCTTTGTCTCCGAAAAAGTTCACACGTAGGGGTCGTTTACGCTCAAGGGCTCTTCCCACCAATCATCGGGCGCTGGTTCCCACTCACCGGCGGGAAGAGGATAGATACAATCCACGGGACACGGATCGAGACACTTGTCACAGCCCGAGCAGAGCTCCGGAAGAATAATGACATCGATACCGTGGTTGAAAATGGCACCAAAATTGGGGGGACAAGCTCGCAGACAGGCATCGCAATTTATGCATTGTGACATGTCGATGTACATAGGGACGTTCGGCCATTTGCTGTTGCGTTCTCTACTCTCGATACGCGACAGGCGCGCTGGGCTAGTTCCCGATGCCATCTACAGAATTCTATGGGGAGACGTTCGGTCACAATCGACAACCGCTGGCAAAGGCCAAGATATTTTGGGGCGCTGCCAACGTTCAACTTCGACCATACGGTGTTCCATAGTTGCGCGGCATGCTCGAGTTGGCGCTCTCACCGTTCGTATTCAGTCGCTGTGGGGAAGGCATTGCTGAAGGGGCGCATTTGGTCAATGTTTTGCCTTTGGCATGACACGGCCGATTGGCAGGCTGAAGAGTTGGGGGAATCAATCTTGCAGCGGCGTCCAAAGAAGAATTGCGGTACCCGGCCGCAAGAACGTCCCAGCCGCTGGTTCGGTTCCCTGAACCTTGAGACCATCGCCTCTGATCTCGCCAACTTGGAGCCCGACTTCAGCCAAACGACGCTTCGCATCAAACACAGTCAATCCCCGCATATCAGGAACTTCCTGTAAGTCGGGGCCTGAGGAAATGATCAAGGAAACCTCGGACTCTCGATCTACGAGCAGCCCTGGCGTCAAATCTTGACTTAGGACGGTGCCTTCGCCGACAGTCTCGCTGGGTTCCAGCCCTACTGGTCTAGCAACCCGCAGTTGAAGCTCGTTCAATACTCGTTCGGCGTTGCTGAAATCCAACCCAACCAGTACCGGAACTGTCCGAGGGACAGGCCCTCCAGAAACTACGAGCACTGCTCTCGTGCCTGGCTCCCTTAAGCCACCACCCAATGCCGACTCTCCACCAATCAACACTTTGATGACTTCACCTGCAGCAATCTTTTCGTCGTACAGCGGTTGGACGAGGTCCACCTCAAAGCCCTTGGTCTCAAGCCGAGCTACAGCCGCGGAGGTCGGTAGTCCCAACACCATTGGGGTCATTCGAAGGCGTGGACCGCTCGCAACTTCAACAACAAGCATCTCCCCCTCAGCTAAGCGGCGCCCGGGCGCGGGTCTTTGAGCCAAGACAATCCCAGTTGGTAAATCGTCTGTTCGTACCTGATCTTCGTCGAGAACCCATGAAAGCGAATCCGCGATAGCACGTACTTCACCGACCGTACGGCCTGTGTACTGCTGAACAAGATGAGCAGGGAGTCCTTGAGGCTGAACACTGCTCACGGCCCACGCAGTCCCCGCGGATAGCAAGGCAAACACAACGGCGACGGTAGCGGCGAGCTTTCGAACTGGGCGCCATTTCGGTCTCAAAAATTCGTTGGAACGATCATCGCTAGACGCGGCAGGATCGCCGTCAAATCCACCTAAAAGAAACTTGGGAATAGCGACGTTCGCCGGCTTCGTGAAACCTTTCGTCGCTTCGATTAAACCCTCGGTCAACGATATGGCGTCACAGCGAACCTTCGGTTCGAATCGGCCGCCTTCACCCAAAATCTTCCTAGCTCGTTCAAATTCAGCCGGAATCTTTAAGTCTTGATCTCTTTCTCCATGCGAAAGGTTTCTCCAAGTCGTTTCAGATTCACCAGTTTGGTCGCTGATTGAGGCGACAAGGCTAGCAACTAGCGAATAAACGTCGGATTCGGGCCCGCTAGCCCCTGACAACGTTTCGGGCGCAGCAAATCTCACTGATGGTTCCAAAAGGCCAGTTCCCACTACGGAAAGTCGGCCTGCCTCAGCGGCATTGAACGCATCCGCTAGAAAAAACCCAGCGAGTTTGCTTGACCCGTCGGTGCCTATAAGCAAATTGGAGGGTGAGATGTCGCCGTGACAAAGGCTTGATTGGTGAACGGCATTTAGCCCTGAGGCAATTTCAAAGCCAAGCTTTGTTGCTTGAGCGGCAGTCAACGGGTGACCTCGATCCAAAAGCAACTGCAAGCTAACGCCTTGAAATGTTTCAGTAACCAAGTAAACGACTTCACCCGATCGACCCCACTCAAATACGCGTTGCACATGTGGGTGAACGATGAAATTTGCTGTTGCTATATCTGATGCCAACCGTCGTAAAAACTCGACATCTTCAGAAATTGAGGTACTCAAAATCTTGATTAGGACCCGATCGTTAGTGTCTAGTTCGCGCGCGTGGTACTCATCCCAACCCCGTCCACGGGTGCTGTAGGAAAGTATCTGATAGCGGTCGTCTACTACTCGCCCCGTCCAGTCGCTTGCCTGACCTAGCTCCACATCTCGACAGTACTGCCACAAATGCGACTGCTTATGGCGCCAAATTCCAACCGTCACTGAATTCGGCCATGATGTTGCGGTGAATGACACCCGCAACGGCGACAATTTTTCGGACCCTGCCACAGTCAACTGGACGCTACGGAGAGGTATCGCATCAACTGTCACAGTCGTTGTCGTTTTACTGCTAGGGGTCATCATTTGGGTCGCGTCAACAACGAGAGGCGCTCCACAGGTCTCAACTTTTCCTACCGGGCTCCTAGCAGTGATCCCACAAGAAGGAGATCAGGCTCCACGACAGGGACTAGTGGGTGTTTCGCTAAGCCCAGGGTGGCAGCCCACGCTAACGATCGCTGGAGTGAAGATTCCCGATAATCAACTGAGTGCAGGTACTCGCCAGCTTGGGGAATTTTTCTTCTCCCCTGGTGAGGGCTCAGCCATCGTGGACATGCGTACCGGTCAGGTGTGCGCCCATTTAATTGCGGTGCCGCTTATGGACATTGAGGTTGACAACATTGATTACCGGTGGTGTTGGGCGTCGTTTTAAGCAAGGAGCCTAAAGAATCTGTCCCGTTTCGAGAAGTCGACGAAATTCTGGCTCGCCAAGGATAGGAACCCCGAGATCATTAGCTTTGTTGAGCTTGGTCTCGCCCGCCTCAGCCCCTACCACCACTGCGAACGTGCTTTTAGAAACGCTGCCCGGGGATTTTCCGCCCCGAGCAACGATCGCCTGTTTCGCTTCATCTCGCGTAATAAACCATCCCTCTAAGGAGCCGGTAACAACGATGGAGCGACCAACCAGAATCTGTGGGACGTCCACTTCGCCCTCCACCAGATCAAGACGAACTCCATTAATTCGGAGCTTTTCGACTACGGCAACGTGATGATCATCCGCGAAAAAGTTTTTGACGCTTTTTGCTATGACCGGTCCGATCCCGTCGATCGCTTCGATGTCGGCGACCTCGGCGAGTGAGATCGCGTCAATATCGCCAAAGCGACGAGCCAGCAGTTCGGCGGTGCTCGGACCCAGATGTTCAACACCTAGTCCGATAAGAAGATTTGCCAACGGGCACTCGCGCGCTTGATCGATGGCGGTCAAGAGATTCCTGACGAGGGTCTCGTTGCTTGAGTCGCTAACCAAGACCTCTAGAAGCTGTTGCTTGGTCAACGCGAACAGGTCACCTACATCCTCAACCAGTCCCTCTTCAACGAGAAGCCTCACCGTTCGTTCCCCTAAACCTTCGATATCTAACGCGTTTCTGCTGGCGAAATGACTAATGCCTGTTTCTATTCGCGCCGGGCAACGCCGGTTGACACAATAGGTATTTGCGTCACCCTGAGACCGTTCGAGGAGTTCCCCACAACTCGGGCAAACCTTCGGAAATTCCCAGGGCGTTGACGCGGCCGGTCGATCGGTGCGGACCGGACCGACAACCTCTGGGATCACGTCACCCGCTTTGCGGACAATAACGGTGTCACCTGGTCGCACGTCTTTAGCTGAGACCTGATCTTCGTTATGTAACGTTGCCATTCCCACCGTGGACCCGCCGACAAAAACTGGTTCCAGAACGGCGAAGGGCGTGGCCCGACCAGTGCGTCCAATCGAAACTTGGATTGTCGTCAGTCGCGTGGTTTTTTCTTCCGGCGGGAATTTGAAAGCTATGGCCCAACGAGGAGCCCGGCTCGTCGATCCCAGGATTTCTCGCTGAGCTAAGTCAGCGATCTTGATCACGACTCCGTCAATTTCGTAATCAGGACTATGACGGTTCGCCATCCACGCTTCGCAGAATTGGCGAACCTCGGCTAAGTCCGAAAATTGTTTAACTTCAGGGTTTACCGGCAATCCAACCCGTCTAAGTAAATCAAATGTTTGCTCAGACGATTCCATCTTCGGGCCGCCAACAACTTCTCCGAGTTGGTAGCTCCAAAAGGCTAGTTTTCGCGAAGCTGTTACTGACGGGTCTTTTTGGCGAAGGCTGCCAGCGGCGGTGTTTCTCGGATTCGCGTACGGCGCATCACCTTTTTCGAGTTGTTCACTATTGAGTTCTTCGAACCGTGAGATTGGTAGATATACCTCTCCTCGAACTTCTAGGACCATGGGGGCGTTTTCGATGCGATGAGGGATGTCGTTAATGGTCTTAACATTCAGAGTTACATCTTCTCCAGTTCGGCCGTTTCCGCGTGTCGCCGCTTGGGTCAAGTCTCCATTTTCATAGCGAACCGACACTGCTAGACCATCAAACTTCAACTCGCACACGAACGCGTGAGTTTCCGTTTCACCCAAACTCTTAACGATCCGGTCGTGCCACGCGCTCAATTCGCCAAAGTCCATAGCGTTATCAAGTGACATCATCGGGACCCGATGTTCAACTGCTGAGAAAAGCTCGTTCGGGGTGGCTCCGACCGTAAGGGTTGGTGAGTCGACAGTCACAAGGTCAGGACGGCGGATTTCAATTCCTTCTAATTCGCGTAGCAATTCGTCGTAGGTGGAATCGGGCACGCTGGGCTGATCACGTCTGTGATATGCCTCGTTATGAGCTGCTATCTGAGCTCGTAGTTCTGCCGCCCGATCATGGTCTGAATCAGATTCACTCATGACAAACCCGACTCTAGCTAGCGGAAGGCGAAGGATTTGCGCTTCTGATGTATCAATAGTTAGGACCGAGGACTCCAAATAAGCCACGATTGGGGTGTGAACGTTCGAACACCGCTCAGAACCTTTGTTGGTCTATGGGCGTTATTACCGTTCACGGTAGGAGCTCTTATCGACACTGCGTTGAGCAATCAGCCCAGCCTATTCAAGGTCTGCGTGTCGATCGGGGTCTGGATCCTATGGGTTTTAGTGCTCGGGTCTTCCATGATTCGCCGACCTTGGGGATTAACGGTTATGCGAATTGTCGTTCCATCGGTGACACCGGCGTTGTTGTTTGCCAATTCAGGTGGAAATATTTCGATCGCCTCTCTTATGTTGGCGATCGGACACGCTGCGGTGGTTTCTGTAGTGGCGTTACTGCCCGAAACTGGAAATGTCATGGTGGATGGTCTGAGCTACGGCAACGAACGCCGCTTCTTACTTCGTGCGCCCGGAGCAATTCTGGTTGGTCCGCTTCCTCTTGTATGGGCCCTGGTTGTTCTCGGGGCCACTTCAGGTCCCTTGTTACTAGCGTCCGACAATTGGCTGATAGGAATCGTTTTGACGGGGGTGGGGTGGCCGGTAGCCGCGCTTGGCTTCCGGTCGCTGCACCAACTGGCGCGCCGGTGGGTCGTGTTCGTCCCTAATGGCTTCGTCATTCACGACTACCTAGCGGCAAGGGAACCCTTCTTACTTCGACGTCAGGATCTATCTTCGCTCGGGCCCGCTACGGCTGACACCGACACCGACGCCGATGACTTGATTGACGTCAGTCAGTTAGCACCAGGTCCTGTACTTCAAGTCGCGCTACGCGGAGAAGTGGAAGTCGTGCCGCGCACTCGGGGCACCAGCGAGGTGAGAGTAGTGAAAAGCGTCTTGTTCTCACCTACGCGACCCGGCGCGGTACTCCAAGAGGCTCGGTTAAGAAGGCTGGTGCGTTGAGTTTCACCCCGCAGTCGCGCCGCCAATAACAGCGTCCTTCACATAGAAGACCACGGCTTGACCCGGGGCAACTTTTCTACGGGTTTCGACCCAACGCAGAGAGCCGTCGGAGTTGAGTTGTGCTGCGGCCGGCTCGCCATGAGCACTGATCTGAGCATCGATTGGTCCAACATGGGGTTGGCCTACCCACGTGTGCTCACTAAGGCGCACGGTTTGTGAGAGAAGCTCCTGGGCCCCACCTGCGACTACACGCCGCGAAGGCACGTCGACATTGACCGCGTATGTGCGCTCCGCATTGCCTCCCAAATCGAGTCCTTTTCTTTGACCAATGGTGACCAACTCAACGGCGTCGACAGACCCAAGAGTTTTTCCTTCTGTGTCAACAATCTCACCCGGGTGCAAGTCCAGACGATCAGATAGGAAGCGAGCGCGTCCCTCTGACGCGGTGATGAAACAAACATCTTGGCTGTCCGGCTTGGCGGCCGAGCGCAGGCCCAGCCGACTGGCCAACTCTCGAACTTGTGGCTTGGTCATTTCACCGACCGGAAATTTGAGCATCGCCAAGTCGTCTTGGGAGATCATGTAGAGGACGTAGGACTGGTCCTTTGTTTGGTCGACTCCTCGAGCAATTCTTAGTCCGCCACCGGTTCGGACAATTCTTGCGTGATGACCGGTAGCTAAGGCATCGAAACCTAACCTTCGTGCTCGATCTAGAAGAGCATCAAATTTTATGTGCCGATTGCATTCAATACATGGGTTTGGCGTGAGTCCCGACGCGTGAGCGACGACATATGGTCGGACAACGTGTTCGTCGAATTCATCACCATAATTAAAAACAAAGTGATCGAGGTCTAGTTGTTGAGCGACACGGCGAGCATCATCCACATCGGAAACCGAGCAGCACCCTTGGTCTTGAGGACCACCCCAAAGCTTGAGAGTCACACCGGTTACCTCGTGTCCCTCTTGCTTGAGAAGTGCTGCGGTTACTGCGCTGTCCACGCCTCCTGACATTGCGACTAGAACGCGACTCATGTCAGACCTCGCAATTGTTCAACGCACCGCGGCACAACTTCGAGCGCGTGATCAATTTCCCACTCTTCGCTGCACCAACCAAGCGACAACCGTAATGAGCCGGCAGCAGCTGTTCGGTCAACGCCCATAGCAGCAAGTACGTGTGATGGGTCCATTGCACCGGACGCGCAGGACGCCGCCGCAGAGGCCATCAGATCAAAGCGCTCCAGCAGGACAAGCAAGGCTTCGCTTTCAACGTCCTCGATAAGAAGTTGAAGGAGACCAGCAGCTCTTCTCGACTTTGGGATGGTTGCATAACAACCAGGTATCGCTGCAACTAAGCCTTCGGCAAGACGGTTACATAGCACCCCAAGTCGGCTAATTTCATCGGTTCGAGTTTCGTCGAGGGCCTGCAAGGCGCATCCTAGAGCCACGATTCCTGCGGTGTTGTGGGTTCCGCTTCGACGTTCCGCTTCCTGTCCTCCACCTAGTAGCTGCGCGTTCAACTCAACGTGGGGACGAGTCGCTAACACCCCGACTCCTTTGGGCGCGCCAAACTTGTGTCCACTGAGCGACATGAGGTCTGCCCTCGTCGCTGCCTTAGCTATGTCCATCCAATTGACCGCTTGAACAGCATCTGTGTGGAGAAGCGTTTGCGGCGCTCGCCGATCACGAACCTCCGCGATGGGTTCAAGATCAATTATCCGTCCGGACTCATTGTTGACCAGCATCACCGACACAACCGACACTTCGTGGTCCAGGACCGCTTCAAGATGTTCAAGGTCCACGTCACCCTCGGCAGTAACTTCGATAATCCGACCTTTATGCGACTCCACGGGGTACAGAACTGCGTGATGCTCGGTCGCCGGGCACGCAGCTATGCCCGAAGAACCACAGGCGCCGTGAATTGCGAGGTTGTCGGATTCCGTTCCGCCGCTAGTGAACACAATTCCGTGAGGGTCGAAACCAAGTAACTCGGCGCACACCTCTCTGGCATCATCGATAGCTCGTCTCGAGGATCGAGCCAAACGATGAGCACCTGACGGATTACCAAATTGGTTGGTGAGGTAAGGCATCATGGACTCAAGAACCACAGGCCGCACAGGGGTAGAAGCGGCGCAGTCCAGATACGCCAACTGGTCTAAGTTCGGGCTCTCCATCCCACTTAGGCTAGGCCCCAAATAGAGGTGGCAGCGTGGCGCAATCCAATACATCGAACTATCACAGTTCGACTTATGGCGATGGGTTCGCTGATATCTACGATGACTGGTATCAAGATGTGACCGACGTTGAAAGCACCGTCGCGTTCATCGTGAGTCTTGCCCAAGGAAAAAAGATCCTTGAGCTAGGCGTCGGAACGGGGCGCCTTGCTCTACCAATTGCGGCTACGGGCACTCCGGTGTCCGGTGTTGACTCTTCCTCTGCCATGTTGGATCGCCTAGCCAAAAGAGACAGCTCCCGTTTGATCGAAACTCACCTTGCGGATATGGCCCACTGGCTTCCAAAGGGTCGGTTTCAAGTGATTTTCTGTGCGTACAACACGTTTTTTAATCTGATTGGGTCGAATGCCCAGGAAAGTTGCCTCAAACTCGTAGAACAGCGACTCGAGCCCAACGGACGATTCATACTTGAAGCTTTCGCGCCATCTATCTCGCCTGATCTTCCAACGAGAGGAATCGAGTGCCGCCACACCACCAATACAACCGTGATGAACATAACTATTCGAGAACAGACATCCAGGCTGGTTCGAGGCCAGAGTGTGGAAATTAATGAGGGGGGAATCACACTTCGCCCTTGGCGCATCAGTGTTCGGACGCCAAGGGAGCTTGACGATTCCGCCAGCCGTCATGGTCTCAGATTGCTGGAACGTTGGGAAGATTGGCACCGAACCCCGTTCACTAATGACAGTGCTCGCCATGTATCGGTCTACGGTCCAATTCGTGTGTGACTTTATCGATAAGGGGACAGGCATAGATGGAAATTCGAGTCGCAATCGATCTTCCAGCAACTCCAAATGAAGTCTGGAGCTACCTAGCTGATGTCACCAAGCACAGCGAATGGATGATCGACGCCACGCGTGTAGAAGTCACGTCAAAAATTTTGGAAGGCCTTGGACTCACTTTTGACTGCCTTACGTCTGTAGGCCCATTTCGACTCCGCGATCGTATGAAAATTTTTGAATGGGAACCCGGTCATGTGATGGGCGTGCAACACTCCGGAATCGTTAGCGGTTTCGGTCGATTTACTCTCGTCTCCAACACGGGAGGCACTCGGTTTTGCTGGGACGAAGCGATCCAATTGCCATGGCACTTTGGCGGCAAATTAGGGGAGCGGGTAGCCAAGCCCATTTTGGCTGGTATCTGGAAACGAAATCTGAGGGGACTCCGCAGGCAAATTATTGAGCGTCAAGAAGCCGGATTAGGTCTAGAGCCCGGCGGTTTAATAAATATCGGTTCGGAATGGGAACTTCGACATTATGGACCCGAGCATGTCGTTCGAACCAGCACTCGAGGGTTGAACCTGTCCCGAGAGGCAGAAGCACTCGTCGCTGTCAACTCCATTGGCTTTCCGGCTCCTAGATTGGTGCGACAACTGGAACCTTCATCCATCGTTATGGAACGCCTAGATGGACCCACAATGCTTGAGGATCTCACGTCGAGGCCTTGGACTCTGCGTAGGCACGCAAAGAACCTAGCGAGGCTGCATCGCGCACTGGGAACGGTTGCTGCTCCTTCCCACTGGGAACGAGTAAGCGAAGGGGAGTCCGTGGTGCATCTTGACCTTCACCCCGGGAATATCAGAATGAGTTCGCGCGGCCCAGTGGTCTTGAACTGGAGCCAATCAGCCCGCGGCTCTTCAGCGTTCGATGCTGCTGTCACTTACGTGATTCTTCGAACCGGCACGTCGCGCGATGGGCGGTTTGCCCGATTATTGATTGGCACGTTAAGAAAACGATTTTCTAACATTTTCCTGAAGGAGTTCGGAGCAAGCGAAGTGTTACCTCGTGTGCGCGAGGCCGCCGAACTTCGACTCTTGAATGCCGATCTGTCATC
>Ga0315334_10002006_pt1 | contig 12696 bp, 24 predicted proteins | sample M150034915metaG_FD_205555 | JGI IMG/M metagenome (GOLD analysis project Ga0315334, IMG submission 205555) | Ammonia-oxidizing marine archaeal communities from Monterey Bay, California, United States - M1 500m 34915 | ecosystem: Environmental > Aquatic > Marine > Intertidal zone | place: USA... | reverse complement strand
ATCCTGATTTCAGCAAGTCGGACTTGAGTCCCAGCGACCGGAAGGTCAACTGTACCAAGGCCATCGTTCGGCTTCCGCGCCCCCCGCGCATGGGACCGCTATTCCGTAGCCGGTCAAACACCAGAAATGCGGGGGGTTCTGCGCGTCCGGGCTTCAGTTCACAATCGTGGCGTCATCGGGCAGGATGGCCAGCAACGACTTCGGCGTGTGGTGGAGTTCGCCGTTGGCATCAACCCAATGAACCCAGAACTCCGGATTGCCGAGGGGGCCAAAGAGTAACTCCGGACGATACTTCTCACGAGCCATGACCGAAGTCTATCAGTCCCGGCCTGCGGCCGGAAGACTGGGGCTGCCCGAGTATTTATCTGGGAACGCTTCAGAAATGAAGAGAAATAAGTGAAAGAAATCGAAGGCGGCGGAGGAGTTCAGGCGGATGGCTTCAGAAATGCTTCAGAATCGAACACCTGTTCGGTATTTGAGGGGGCTTTCATACTTTCTGGTGTCTTCTTCGTAAGCCCCGCCGCCTGCGGCGGCTTCGGGACTCGTCGGGACATGAAAAACCCCCGGATTGCTCCGGGGGTCTTGCTCACATCTTGTGAGCAATCAGCATCACGGCTCCAAGAATGGTGCCGATGCTGAGGAGTGGGAAAATCCACATTGGGCATCACCTCTCTTTGTTGTACTAAGTGTAGCACATGGGTGTGACACCGTCAAGTCGGCTCCGGTTTGACACTGTCACAGGGGTATGCTACTATCTGTACCAAGCAACAAGAGAGGAAATAATCATGACCACCATGCTTACCCCACGGCAGGTCCGTGACATTGACCTAGCGGTCTCCACCGTCAACGGTGGCGAGTGCGGCGTCTACTTCGGCTACTCAGGCCGGGGGATGTTCGGAGCAACCTGTATCGGTATCGAACTGGACACCATTGCTGAACTCTACGAGTTCGGTGTGGAACTGGCTAGCATCGATCCTGACCTGTCGAAGGCGTTGGGTGCGCCACGAACCGACGATCTCGGACTCGGGATCATCGCCTACTGGCCGTCACACGACGCAGATGAGATCGAACTGATCTGATCGACCCGGGGGGGCTTCGGCCCCCCCACCGGTTTACCCGATTTGACAATGTCGCACCTGTGTGCTACACTGTGTACAGAGATGGAATGAGGCGTGACCCCCGTTGCGCCACCTAACGAGTGTGATGGGACGCATCATGCTTCATTCCATCTTGTCCTCAAGTTGGTTGTAGCCGCCGTTTGGGTTGCGGCAGGCTCCCAACTTCTTGAGAAATACCCCCGGTCCGCACGCCGGGGGTATTTCGCGTCTCTAAACAAGTCCCGAGGTCCGGCGGACCAAACAAAACCAACGGGACTAGTTCTCTTTCAAAAAAGAACGGGACGGTCCGGGGAGCGGGGCCGCCTGTAAAAAAGAGATAACAAAATAAATAAAAGAAAAAAGCACTGTCGAAATAAATCAGAACTGACTGACGGATCAGTCAATCGAACATACGTTCGACTAGGGCACTGTCACACCCCCCTGATACTATGTGTAGTACCCAATCCAAGGAGGATTGCTATGAACGACACCAACGTCGTCATCCAACGTGCGGACCACCGTGGGGATCGCACGATCATCTACCGAGGGAAGGAAGTCGGGCACCTCGCCCCCAGCCGTGATGGCATGGGGCACCGGCTCCCATACCACGCCTTCATCCACGACCACCTTGACGGTGACTGGATCTCCGGCGGCCGAGGGCCGCAGGATTTCTACGCCGACACGTTGGCCGAGGTCCGGACCGGCGTCCAGCGCCGCATCAGGGCCGCCCTCGCGAGGCGGGGTTACATCGTCAAGCAGGGTGATCCTGCCCAACGATGAGTCTGGCGGGGGGGTGTGCATGTCACACCCCCCTGCTACTCTCTACCTACTGCAACGAATACGGAAGGAATACCGTGAGTCACAAACATGACATTGACGGCCCTGATGGAGACATTCTTGACCGGGTCTACTTTTGTAGCGACTTCTGCCACAAGAGTTGGTGCCAGAACCAGAACCTCCACGAGTACGGGGGCTGGGATGGTTGTCACGAACTGGAGTACGACACGCCGTGCGAGGCATGCGGGGAGAACATTCCCGGCTACTTCGATAGCGTTATTCGATTCCGCCGTGGCGAACATCGATGGTGAGAAACTGGGGGGCTTCGGCCCCCCTCTTTCGCGTACCCAGTTAGTCCCGAGGTCCGGCGGAACGCCGGGGCTGTCTGGGGAACAATCAAAAAACGGGACTGATTCGGGACGCGGAAAAACCCCGCCGAAGCGGGGTCTTTCTCAGCGCCCTCGGATGATTCTCCACGGAGTCGGGAGGCCGTCGTGAAGACGCTCGTCCAACCAAATCCGGAAGTCCAACCAAAGGTAAATAAGGTAGTTCTTCATGTCTTTTCCTTTCTTGCTTGTATAAAACAATCTACTACGGGGGTGTGACAGTACGATCGCGATCGTGCGATTTGACACTGTCACTGCCATGTGTTATAGTTAGTTCTGTACCGGAGAAGTCCGGAAAGCGCCAACTAGGCCGGTTAGGTCGAAACGAACGGCGAATCCGATGGCATTACCCGGTACGATTTCCAACTACATAAAGGATTACTACCTAATGAATCAAACCATTGAGTGTGTACCCGCCTACGGTCGTGACTACAACTCACAGGCTGCGGTCCGAGAGGATTGGGAAGCGAATCTAGACTTCCAAATCGTTTCCGTGGCCGATTACGGTCGGTACATCAACAAACAGGACGCCGATCTTGGCGGATTGAGTGTTCTTATCCGATACGCCAAACTTCAGAAAGTCATGGCGTTTACTAACTGATCGAAGAGAGAAGCCCCCGCCTTCGGGTGGGGGTTTTTCGCGTGGCAAACAAGTCCCGGCCTTCGGCCGGTAGGAAAAAGCAGCGGGGCTAGTTTACTTTCAAAAAAAGCGGGACGGTACGCGCAAGAGCGCCGAACTCTCTTTCCGCCGCTAAGCGGGAGAAGCCGTCGCTTCTCAGAGTCCGACGCCAATGGCATCGGCGGCCTGTTATGAGCAGGAGGGAGGTTTGTCCAACATGCCCGGAGTGGCTAGCACACCCGGTCAGGGGTTGACAGTGACCTAATCGCTGTCAGAAAGACGGGCCGTAAACCCGATAGAACTAAGTATAGCAGATAGGTGCGACACTGTCAAGTCGTCGCTGATCTGGTCAGCACCTACCCGCTCAACTCATTAGAACTATCTTACCACCCCGGTGTGACAGCCCGAACGTGTGTTCGATCAGGGTGGCTGTCACACCCCCCCTGTATACTGATTACTACAAGCAACAACAGAGGAGTACGAGATGTACGACTACCGCAATAACGTAGGCGAATGGCTTGACTACCACCAGTTCCGCAGCCCGCAACAGGCGTTGCGCCAACTGATGCAGTACGTTGAGTTTGGCGAGGAGAATGACGGCCAGATCGTCATCTTCACCAACCTGACGTTCAAGGGCAACGACCCGGAGTTGGTCGTTGACATGGACACAGGAGCGTCCGTCTGATCGAAGAGGGAAGCCTCGGCCTTCGGGTCGGGGCTTCTCTGATAGCCCCGGACAACACCAAGCCCCAGAAGCCCCGCCGCCGCTTCGCTGCGATCGAAAAAAGCGGGACGGTCCCAGTTTATTCTAAAAAACGGGACGGTCGCGCCCGGACACGCGCGAGCACCCGAGCACCTCGCACGAGCACCGCCTCAAATAAAGCGAAGAAATCGAAGAACCCGAGGTGTCTTGCTGACTGAGAATGATTCTCATTACTCCGACTTGACAAGTGTCATACCCATGTGTTACTATGTGTAGTACGCAATAGAGAAGAGGAGCAGAAATGCTACTAGAAGCGATCAAGATGATCGGCGCCGGTGTCGGCTTCTTCATGCTGATGATGGTCTTTGGACTACTCATGGGCATGGCGTTGACACGAAGCATCCCATCGAAAGCGAAATGGGACGCAGCAGCGCCGAAAGCCTGATGCGACAGGGGGGTGTCACACCCCCCTGTTACTCTTTACCTAGATGCCAACAGGTGTCTACAACACATAAAGGAAACCACTACTATGAATGAACTGGGACCGGTACACAGTCTCCGATTCAGTCGCCACGCAGTAGCGATGGCACGGGATCGGTTCGACCTAAGTACCGATGAACAGGCGGAAGCGTTCATTACGAGCGAGTTCGCAGCCGCGAGGATCACATACCGATCCAAGCGTTATCCGGACCAGATCAAGGTCCAAGGCGATGTGGTGTGCTTGGCATACCATCCCGCCTCCCACAAGATCATCACGATGTTCGTGAGTGGTCACATAGCCGAAAGGGGCCAGCGATGAAGAACAATCGCAACCCGGTTCACGATCGGATGGCTCGGACCGCACGGCGGTTGGCACGCGAAAGCGCAGTCAATGCCCTACGGGACGGCCGGAAGATTCGGTCAGTGACATTCGCCAATCGGAAGAAGCAGGCTAACAAGCGTGCTTGCCGAGGGCGAGTCGAATACGCCCGATGAATCGGCTTCGGAGGGGTGTGCTTGTCACACCCCTCTGATACACTATCTATCACAGGCAAACAGAGGAGAATACTAAATGCCTAAGACAGACACCGTAGCGGGTATCGGTACCGCAGGAGCCATCGCAAAGGTGCTTAGCGCCGAAGTGGTGGAAGCGTTGGCGATTGACACCGCCGATGCGAAGGCCCGCCTGAACGAGGCCAAGGAAGCGTTCGCAAATGCGGAGGCTGCTTGGCTGGAGACAGGCAACGACGAGTACCGCATTGGCGATGGTCGCAAGTTGACCGTCGTTCGGGGTGCCACCCGAAACATCGACCCGGTCGTTCTGAAAGAACTGGTTGGGCGTGGCATTTGGGCACGCATCACGGAGCGGGCAGTCGTGAACTCGTTGTTCGACGCCGAGATTACTGGCGGTCGGATTGACGAGGGCGAGGTTGCGGAAGCGATCTCCCACAAGGACCGTAAGCCTTCGGTCCGAGTGGTTGGCTGATCCACGGGGGGCTTCGGCCCCCCGATCCACTTGGGGTAGCCCATAGGGTTAGAGTTATCTCGTTGGTAACAGCGGGTGTTCACGACACGCAAACTGAGCAGTTTCGACTTACTCAGGCATCGTGGTCCTATGGGTTTGCCCCTCCACTTGGCAGGCCGTCGGTCTATGACTGATGTCCCGTGGCACATACATCCACTCCCGCAAGGGCCGTGGTTAGGAGTGTCCTATGACTCTGGTCCCGTACCGGCGGTCTGCCTTTACAACTAGCGAAAGGGGCCTACTAATGGCCGAAGTAACAAGTGGTGCTGATCGCACCATTATCATACTAAACAACGAGGAAGCCAGTGCGCTGACGCGCGATCTGAACTTTCTCAACATCGACGGAGATCTGTCACCAGAACTCCGTAGCCTCGCGGATGCGATGGGCGTAACGATGGTGCTTTCCTGATGCCGAACTGGTGTGGAAATCAAACAACGGTGAGTGGTCCGAGTGAAGACTTGGACGACTTCTTCCAGCGTATTTCAAATCCCGCCGCGTTCTCAACGGACACGGAATCAGCGATTGAGATGAACACCGGTCAACAGCCGGTCGAAATCTTCAGCAGGCTGCTTCCAATGCCCGAGAACGGGCACAGGCACCTCATCGTCAACGAAGGCGCGGACAATGAGCAGAGATGTTCCGTGTTCGCAAAGCCGAGTGACGGCGATGAAGGAGAGTTCATCGACGGTTACGCGTGGTGCTGCGATAACTGGGGCACCAAGTGGGGCGACTGCGAAACAGACTTTGAGTTGTTTCCAGCGTTGAACAACATGGTGCTGACATACAACACGGCTTGGGGACCAGCGTTCTCAGGTTGGATCAACGTCAGCAAACTGTTCCCGAGGTTGTCATTCTTGACGACTTACGAGGAAGAGGGCGAAGGAATGTGCGGGGCTTTCTCCGTAGTAAACGGGGAAGTGCTGTACGACGGCTTCGCACGCGACGGCGATGACCGGTATCCCACGCAGGATTCAACGATCCACGACAGGGATGACGGTGGCGATGCGTATTTCGCATGGCTGGACAAGGTTTACGAACTTCGTGACCAGATGGCAGCCGAGGCCGAAGATGCGGTCGTGTCTTTCTACGGCGCCACCGCCCAGTGAGAGCGGGGGGGGTTGACAATGTCACACCCCCCTGCTACACTACCTACTACACCTACTAGAAAGGAAACATAAACTATGGGTGACAGAGGAAACATTGAGATCAGGCAACCACGCGAAGGCGTCAGCCCGATCTTCTTTTACACGCATTGGCGTGGTTCATACGTCAACGAAATCCTCGCGGATGCGTTGGTGAAAGCCAAGGAGGGTGGTCGCCTAAACGACTACACCTACTGCTCCCGAATCATCTTTCAAGAGATGATCGACGGAGACAACGGCACCACAGGGTTCGGCATTTCCGTCGGATCAGTCGATGACAACGAATACAACATTCCGTTGGTGTTCTGGCACATGGATACCGGGTTGACTATCAACCTTCTGGGTCAGGACTACACGCCACAGGAATGGATTGACGAGTTCGCCGGAAAGATCCGGCCCATCGTCAAGATGAGAGTGGTGACTTCATGAGCGCGACCTACGCAACATCAGATTGTCCTCATGAGGGCTGTGATGCTTCCGTCTTTGGCATGTTCGACTACGAGGTCGAAGATGCTGACGAGGGCGAGGTCAGACTTTTGATGACCTGTCATGAGTGTGGGAAGCAGTGGAATGAATACTACAACCACAAAGCGACTCACGTTCCAAACCACATGATGGAGGCACGGGCATGAGTATCAGATACACGGAAACCAAGTCCGACGCCGATCACCGGACAGAAATCGATCTTGGTGATGGTCGGCACATGACTATCAACATCACCGGTGAGGGCATCATCATGGATGTGTTCCAGAACATGCCCGTCCACGACAAGGGCGCAGCCGTACCGATCCCCAAGGGTCGGTACGTCACCGAGCATGTCGGCACGGCCGGGATGATGTTCGATGAGTGGGACCATTGGATCTGCGAAGGCGGTAACGATACCGGCTGGAACGCAGCCAAAGAGTGAGCAAGAGGGGGACGTTGCGTCCCCCTCTTCTCTTTGCTACAATAGCCAGTAGGAGGTGAGACTTATGAAGTTCAGTAGCGATTTAGCCGAGCAACTATACGGAGAAACTCCTGACGAGCAGTCAGGTTCCGTAGAGGAACTGGGTTGGTTTGGCCTGTTCAAGAAAGAGCAGGCAATACTAACCGAGGACAGCCAAGGCTTTGTTGACGTTGAACAGTTCTCAACTGAGACAGATCTAAACGAATGTTGGGAACTGTTGGCCTTGTCAACGACAGTCTGACTTGCTAAACTATTACAGACAACAGAGGCAGGAGGAACCATGCCTACGAAAGAAGAATTGATTGACGAGTTCGTAGGTCGAAAGGCTCGCTATGCCACAAGTGACGGATTTACTATCGAAGTCACCGTGGAGAACGTGAAGAGCCATTTCGGCAGGGTAGATCTAGAGGTAACTCCGATCTACGGCAGCGGAACTAAATGGGTAACCAGCGGGAAACTGCGTTTCGCAACTCCGTCAAGAAACGGTGATTCGCCAGAGTCTTCAGATCTTTGGTGAATAAAGAAGAAGCGGGTCGCTTTGGCGGCCCGTTTTTTCGCGTCTAAGAAAGCCCCGGCTTTCAGCCGGTGGAAAAGCCCCGGCTCCTACGATCGCGATCGTAAAAAACGGGACGGTCCCACATTCAAAAACAACGGGACGGTCGCGCGCGCGAGCGCACGCACACGAGCACCAGTGCGAAACAAAGAAAAGAAGGAAGATCTGGGCGATCGAACACATGTTCGATGTCACACCCCCCTGATATAATGGGGAGATCCCCAGAGGGGGAGGCAGCAAAGACGCTGTCACACCCCCTCGCTATACTGGGGGTACCCCACAAGGGGGATGTGTGCTAGTCGGCATATTGCCTATTGACAACAGTTGATAGGTGTGCTACCATGCATACACACATACAAGCCATCCGGCTAAAGGGCCGGGGGAAAGAGACAACATGAACACAGAGAACTTGCCAGCATGCTGGCAGGACTTCAATGACGTTCTTGAGGCTGGTATCGACAGGGTCATCCTGTTCGGGCCACCCGGCACGGGCAAGACCTACGCCGGACTCAACACGAACGTCAGCGACTCAGGCGCATGGCGACTGGTTTGCACCGAAGACATGACGAACTTTGATGTCACAGGCGGGTTCCTACCCGACAAGGACGGATCGTTCGGCTGGCACGACGGCGCAGCAGTCAAGGCATGGCGTGGAGATGGCATCGTCGGTGGTCGGCTCGTCGTAGACGAGATCGACAAAGCCGGTGGCGACGTTTTCGCAACCTTGCTGGCCATGACCGATACGGTCGATTCAGCCAAGTGGGAGAATCCTGCTAACGGCCGGATCGAAACTCCGCGTGACGGGTTCACGGTCATCATGACCACGAACATCGAAAACATGGAAGAGTTGCCAGCAGCGTTGAAGGACAGGTTCCCGTGTGCGATTCGCATTAACGAGCCTCATCCGAACGCGTTGACCAACCTTCCGCGGAACATCCGTGAGTACGCACGCAAGATGGCCGACGCCGGTGACCGCCGGATCAGCCTTCGTCAGTTCTACGCCTACGGACAGTTGGCGAAGAACCATGGCGACGAGCGTGCTGCCAACTTGATCTTTGGTGCCAAGGCAGAAGCGTTCTTGGACGCCATCAAGGTTGACACGGTTGCCTGATCGTGTGGGGGCGAAAGCCCCCACGCCACTTGTCCACGAAATTCGTGGGCCACCTAAGTCAGAGGAGACTTATGACAAACATACAAGAAATGCAGTACAAGGATCTCCGTCCTATGCCTGAAATGCTCAGGCGTAAAGACGGTGCCAACGACGAGCCTGCCGAATGGGAGGTTCAGCCGTGTGCTGCTGAGCGCGGAGCGCCAGCGACTGCTGTTCTCCTGCGTACCATGCTTGCACCGATTCAGGACTTTGAACTGGATCGTGTGATCAGGGCGCATGAGATGATGCACGCAAAGGTGTCACCGGGCGACAGGACTCCATGGATAGCGCGAGGAATCGCGACTGACCGTGGGCTGATCACCGCCGAAGAGGCGAGGGTCAACTTCCTGACCGCCAAAGCCGGGTTCGATCTGGATGTCCTAGAGGACGGAACAGAACAGAACGCAGGCGAGCGCATAGCAGCCCGTGGAGATTGGGCCGAAGCCGTGTACTTCACCGCAGCGATCTCAGGATGTGGGGGACTGAACAAGTACCTCGTAGGCATCCGGAGGCATCGACCGGGGTGGGGACCGCGACTTCGTCGTATCCACCAGTTGATCCAGAAGGAACTCCGAAGGATCGACCGGCAGGAACACGATCTAGCCTCCACACGCACGGCAAGCGGACGCATGGATCCGGCCAAGGAACTCATCATTGGGTTCCAGCACACGGAGAACATTGCCGAATGGCTTGACCGTCTGGCCGAAGAGCCTCACGATAAGGATGAGGACGAGGACAAGGACGGACAGGACGGTTCGGGATCATCCGAAGGCGACACCGAAGGTGGCGACGAGGATGGCACGCCCGGCGAAGATGCTGGCGTGGGTTCAGACGCAGAGTCGAAGGACGACGAGCCTCCGGTTTCCAAGGAAGATCTTGAGAACCAGCAGCCCGGTCGTCGCGAGGAAGCAGGAACGTGGGCGCAGTTGAACGTGAAAGAGCAGAACTTGACTCGGCATGTGCCGGGCGGGTTGGGCAAGAAGCGTATTGCGTCGAACATGGGCCGCAATCCTCGTCGCATCGGCAGGATGTTCACCGATCCGCAGAAGCGGATCTTTGATCGAAGGATCAAGGGTAATGGTGGCGTCGTGCTGATCGACTACAGCGGTTCGATGGCGTTGTCAGAGAAGGATGTTCTGGACATCATGGAAGCAGCCCCCGGTTGCACCGTGGCGTGCTACACCACGAACAGCCATGATCTTGACGGCGAAGCGAACCTGTGGGTGCTTGGCGCACGCGGAAGGATGACAGCAGTTATCCCACGCGGACGCGGAGGCAACGGCGTCGATCATCCCGCATTGGTGTGGGCTGTGCAGCAGAGGCAGCGCAGGAACGCACCAGTTGTGTGGGTGACTGATGGCGGGGTCGTCGGACCCGGTCAGGGCTACAAGGATCAGTTGGCGATGCAGTGCATCAAGACTGTCCTGAAGTCCAAGGTTCTGATCCGCAACGACACGGCCGGAGCAATCGAATTGCTCCACGATTTGGCAGCACGGAAGCCTGTCAAGCAGTGGTGGCCGTTGTACTTCCGCACAACGTGGAAGCGCCAGACCGGCAAGCGACTCCCGAAGTACGGGCAGTTGTCCTGATCGTGCCGGGGACGGGGGCTTTAGTCTCCTTTCCGACCGTCCCCCGCACCGGGGGGACCGGGGTTTAGCACCCCGGTTCCCCCAACCCTCTTGGCCGCCAACCGGCGGCCCGAACTGGAAGGACACCAAAATGGTGGAAGTATTTAAAAGCGATGGTTTCATGACCTTCGTATTTTCCCCCGACGACATCCGGACCATGTCCGAGGATGAACTGAAAGAGGAAATGTCGAAAGGTCTAACAGGCGCGACCATGGACATGGCCGACGAAGCGGTTCAGCAAATGCTGGCCGACGACAAGGCCGAGGCATTGGCCCGCATAAGGAGCAAGAACAATGGCTGAGGTTGATTACCACAGAACAGGCGACAGCGAAGTCCACATAATCTCATTGAACGAGGACGAACTCAACGCATTGAGTTCGTTGCTCAACGCGCACCCAACCTTGAACGAGGATTACAGTGTGCTCAATGAACTAGCCGAGGCGTTAGGATGAATCAGATGAGCGAAGAAGAGATTCGTGACGTTGATTGGGACGCCGAACTATTGGACATTGGCCACGATGAGAAAATGAACGCCCGTTTGGACGTTCATACTGAAGCAATTCAAAAGATCATCGAAGAGTGGATGAAAACCACAGTATGGGCCAAGTCCCCGGAGACCGAGGACGACACGTTGGACATAAACAACGACCCGTTTGAGGGTGCCGATAAAACTAGTCTGGGTGAAGTAGCGTCAATTCCAATACTAAACCTGTTCGGGTTTTTGATGCACGTTGGTGGCGTCGATCCTGACGACCTCAACACCGAGGCAATCAGAGATCACAAAGGTTTCATCATGGGCGTAACAGCCTCGTTGATTACCGAAGGAATCATGATCGCCAACTCACCCGGCTGGGCCGAGAAGGTGGACGCCGCAACCAAGGGTCTACGGGACATAGAGTTCGACAACGATATCAGTTGATCATGATGCGGCAGTGACCGCAGAACTCCAACGATCCATGAAACTCCGGATCAAACCGTTCCCGTTCACAAGGATACGGTTGACCACAGGGTTCCAACACGGTCTCCCCCGTGAGGTATTGACGAAGAATATCTACACGGGTGGGGATCGGTGCAGAAGCAGGAGGAGGTGCGGGTAAGCCCCGTGCCTCCTCTACTGCTTTTCGGAGCGTGACCCCGATCCACTCTGTCATTGAAACGCCTATTTCGGCGCAGTGTTCTGCGATCTGGTTACGCACCCTGCCCGGCATGTAAATGGTTGTCTGAACTGTGGCGTGTTCCGGGTGGACCGTTGGCTTGGCGCCGCTAGGCATCGCGCTCTACTAAAGAAATCAAATATTCTGTAACAGTTAGGTCGTACTCTTCAGCGCGATCAATCATTTGGTTCTTGATTTCGGCAGGAATTCTAATAGTCAAAGTCGTTGAGGAACCTTCCGCCGCTCGCTTGGGCGGCCGACCTGTTTTGGGATGAATTGCTTCAAAGGATTCGCTCATATAAAAAAGACTATCAGGTGGTGCTTGACTGGGTTGTACTACCGCCTTATTATAACACTCGCAAAGGTACGGCGTAAAAGAGTCCCGCAGGTTTTTCCTCCTCTCTTGCCTGTGAGGCCCGGTCCTCCCCGAACCTTTGCGGCCGGGGCCGTGTCGCTTTGAAAAAAAGCGGGGCGGCTCCGGTCTTTTCTAAAAGCCGGGACGGTACGCCCCATTCAAAAAAGCGGGACCGGCTTGCCCATTTCAAAATGCGTGACTGGCTCACCCCTTTGGGGGCGGGCGGGCAAGGCAGCCCCGGCGCCCGTGCGTGCGTCGAAGCAAAGCAAGCCCCGCCGGTGCGTCCGCTCGCGCTCGTCCGTGCGTGTGTAGCAAAGGCAGATTGCGGTGGCCTGCTAAGGATAGTAATGCCCCTGCTACTGCCAGCAATAAACGCTGCTATTGGCAATAGTTGTACGCAACTATTATCAGCAATAGTCCCTAACTATCAAAGGCAGATAACGCTGCTACTGACACCAGCAGCAGAAAGAAAAAAGCCGCCCATTGAAAAGCATCCAAAGAATACTGAGCCTCATACCAAACCCCAGACCCCAGTATCAAAACCAGATACAACGACAACTTCGATTCCGAAACCAAAAAATCTGACACTCGGGCTTTTATTTCTTTCTTCATTACTGCTTGTTGTTTGGTGGGTTGCGGTGGGTTGTTGTGGGTCTTGGTGGGTAGTTTGTGATGGTACAT
>Ga0315334_10002004_pt1 | contig 12702 bp, 10 predicted proteins | sample M150034915metaG_FD_205555 | JGI IMG/M metagenome (GOLD analysis project Ga0315334, IMG submission 205555) | Ammonia-oxidizing marine archaeal communities from Monterey Bay, California, United States - M1 500m 34915 | ecosystem: Environmental > Aquatic > Marine > Intertidal zone | place: USA... | reverse complement strand
ATTTCAAAAATATTTCGGGCGGTATTGGTATAATAGCCCTTCATGACCAACAAGGTCAGGGAACCATTTACACTTCATCTTTAGGCTTGATATATTCCTACCATCTTAAGGTAAACAGGAAGTTCTCTATGTTATTTGGAGCAAAAGCTGCAATGACCAATAAATTTTTAGACTGGGACAAGCTTACTTTTGGCGACATGATCGATCCGCGTAGAGGGTTTATTTACCAAACCGGGGATGTTCCACGAGGAGGGAGCAGGTATTTCTTTGATGCCTCAGCAGGAATTGTAGGTTTCAGCAAGCACTTCTTTTTTGGAATTGCTGCACATCACTTAAATATGCCGAACGAATCGATGATCATTGGGACCTCTAAATTACCGATGCGCTTTACGGGGCATGCTGGTGCAGAGATCGTTCTTGGAGGAAAGTCACAATACCAGAACAAAACATCTATAATGCCTAATATCATTTACCAGTATCAAAACGGATTTCAAGAGCTGAGCATTGGTACTTACATTAAATATGGCGTATTTACCGCCGGTGCATGGTACAGGAACCGAGATGCGTTCATACTGTCGATAGGAATTAAAACAGGAAGCTTTAAAATTGGATACAGCTATGATGTAACTGTATCAAAACTAAATAATGGTGTTTCAGGAGGATCTCACGAAATTTCTCTTGGACTAAATTTGAAATGCAAGGACAAACCGGTATCGTTTAGAACCATATCCTGTCCTTCTTTTTAATATTTATAGTGTAACAATTGAATCACTATACGTTATGGTGATTGAATTGAGATAAGGTGAATTAATGAAAACGAAAACTTATATTATGCGATCTTTTAAATTTATTGCTTTTGTGGTGGCGGGAGCACTTGTTGCATCTTGTTCGAGAGAAGCTTCAAATACGACTGGTTGGGATTATAACAGCCCTAAAACAGGTGGGTTCCAAAAGGTACCATTTGTTGACCAGGAAACCGGTCCTGGCCTGCTTTTAATTGAAGGAGGTACGTTCACTATGGGAAGATCACAGCAAGATGTAATGTTTGATTGGAACAACAGACCTGCGAGAGTGACAGTATCATCGTTCTATCTTGATCAGACAGAAGTAACAAATTTCCAGTGGTTGGAATATTTATACTGGGTTTCTCGTGCTTATAACGAAACCTACCCTATGGTATACAAAAATGCTTTGCCGGATACTTTGGTATGGCGATCAGAATTAGGGTTCAACGAAAAGTATGTAGATTACTACTTGCGACACCCTGCCTACAGAGACTATCCAGTGGTCGGAGTTTCCTGGTTACAGGCAAATGACTTCTGTAAATGGAGAACCGATCGTGTTAACGAATATATTCTAATACGAGAGGGAATATTGGCATTCAATATTGATCAACGAGATGAAAATACTTTTAATACTGCCTCGTATTATGCAGGACAGTATGAGGAAGGTCTTGTAAAAAACATTCAGGACCTGAATCCATCAAATCTTAATGGCAAGAAATTAGGTGAGCGAATTGTTCGAATGGAAGATGGTATACTTTTACCACGTTACAGACTCCCAACTGAAGCAGAATGGGAATTCGCAGCAACAGGATTAATTGGAAACCTTGTGCAGGGCACCGAAAACATAAACGAGCGAAGAATGTATCCATGGAACGGACACTGGGTGCGTCAGGATGATATGCAATTCACAGGTCAGATCCGCGCCAATTTTGTGCGAGGTCGTGGTGATTACATGGGTGTTGCAGGTCATTTGAACGACGGTGCGGATGTTACTGCTCCTGTAGAGTCGTTTTGGCCAAATGATTATGGATTGTACCACATGGCCGGCAATGTATCCGAATGGGTTCTTGACACGTACCGACCTTTAACAAGTGAAGATTACGATGAATTCCGTCCCTTTAGAGGTAATGTATTTAAGACGAAGCTTTTGAACAACGAAGGGAGTATTGAGTTGAAAAATGCTCAGGTGGCGTATGATGTTCATGGGATGAAAGAATATTTGAATGAATTTGAGCGAGTGAGGTTCCAAAGGATCTCTGCTCAGAAACACGACCCTTCTTCTAAAGAATTCGGCACTTTGAACGATACTGTGATTCCTTCTGGACTTGCTGCAAACATTGAATCCAGAAACCCCTCCAGAAGAGGGTATGCTCCTGATCCCTTCTATGTTTCGGATAGTTTTATAAAAGATTCTATTGAGCTCGCTCTGCTTCAGAAAATTAATCAGGTGGTGGATATCGCAATAGAATACAAAAACAACAAACACGATATTGAAGCCTCTGCACTAATTCAGGATCAAATTTTTGATGGAATTTTCGCAGACGAAATTCGAGAGGGGCCAGATGGAGAAGAATACGCATTCGAAGTTATTTCAATGCTCCGAGATGGTTTCAATGATTTTATTATTGACACTCCGGGAAAATTGAAATACAGAAATGTTACCGAAGAAGAGAACATTGGCAGATTGAATTACCGTAAGGATGATTACGTTGATTACCTTGATGGTGATATTGAAAGTTCCATTTTTTATGGTAACGACAAACGTAAGAACGATATTAATCAATATACACGTGACCCGAGCTTGGTAATGTATCAGGACGAGCATGAGCAATACGGATTGGATGGTTCTGTGGTTAAACCTGGTGGTGAAGATAGAACTTCGTGGCCTACAACCTTAATATCGGACAAATCTAAAGTGTATAAAGGTGGTTCGTGGAAAGACAGAGCATATTGGTTGGTTTCAAGCCACAGGAGATACCTGGATGAAAATCAATCGACCGATGACATAGGATTCCGTTGTGCGATGGACCGAGTAGGTTCACCCTCAGGTTTCAACTATGGAAGAAAAAAGAAAAACAAAAAATAATAGCTACACAAGTAGCAGTTAATAAAATTAAAAAAGCCCTTTCAGAAACTGATCGGGCTTTTTTAATTTTAGCTCATTATGGATAGCAGCCTTTTTGACATATTTTACAAATCCAGTGGTTTGTGCACGGATACTCGGGCTATAACTAAAAACTGCCTATTCGTATGCATTAAAGGAGATAACTTTGACGGCAATAAATTTGCAATACAAGCCTTAGAAAAAGGAGCATCTAATGTAATAGTGGATAACGTTTCTTTTTTCAAGGACAACGGTAAAATGACCCTGGTAGAAAACAGTGTTGTTTATCTACAAAACCTTGCTACATTCCACAGACGTAAATTCGATATTCCAGTAATCGCAATTACAGGTAGCAATGGAAAAACAACGACCAAAGAGTTAATCAATGCTGTTCTGTCAAAAAAATATACTGTTCTCGCAACAGCCGGTAATCTCAACAATCACCTTGGTGTTCCGTTCACCCTGCTTAAATTAACACATGAGCATGAAATTGCGATAATTGAAATGGGAGCCAACAGACCTAAAGACATAGAAGAGCTTTGCTCCATTGCAGAACCTACTCATGGAATGATCACCAATATCGGTAAAGCACATCTGGAAGGGTTTAAAAGCTTTGAGGGAGTCGTTACTACAAAAAGAGAGCTGTACGATTACCTGAAATTAAATAAAGGTGAGGTCGTTTACAATGCAGACGACCAAATTCTCAATGACATTATATCTGTTGAAACTAAAAATTTCAGCTACGGAACTGAAAAACCATCGAATATTCAAGGCTATCTGGTTGATTTAAAACCTTTTGTACAAATGAAATGGCATTCTGGTAGCTATTCCTCCAAGGTATTTAAGACGCAAATGGTTGGCAAATACAACTATTACAATTTTTTAGCTGCCATCGCTTTTGGCGTGAAATTCAATGTGGAAAACAGCAATATTTCCGCAGCGATTATGGAATATCTTCCCGATAATCAAAGATCCCAAGTAAAGCAGACCGATCGCAACACATTGATCATCGATTGCTATAATGCCAACCCATCGAGCATGATGAATGCTCTTGAGAGCTTTTCAATGAACGAGCACGAACCTAAGCTGGTAATATTGGGAGACATGGCAGAGCTCGGGGATGCTTCAAAAGTAGAACATCAGAACATCGTTGAGCTTCTGGAAGAAAAAAAATTAAACGCCTTAGTTGTTGGGCCCTTCTTTAGCGCTTGTAACTCTACGATGATAAAGGAAAAATTTAACGCTACCTCTGATCTGGAGTCATACCTGAAACAGAGCAATATCTCGAACCATTTAATTCTACTGAAAGGATCAAGGAGTATCGGATTGGAGGTGCTATCGCAATATCTTTAATCTTTTAGGATATTTCTGGAAATAATGATTTTTTGAATTTCAGATGTTCCCTCATAAATTTGTGTGATTTTCGCATCACGCATCAATCGCTCTACATGGTACTCTTTTACAAATCCATATCCTCCATGAATTTGAACTGCTTCCACTGTTTGTTCCATCGCTACCTTGGAAGCATAGAGCTTAGCCATCGCACCGGATTGGTCGTAATTCCTGTCCATATCCTTATCAATTGCCGCACGAAATACAAGCATTCTGGCTGCTTCAATTTCCGTAGCCATATCTGCTAATTTGAACGCGATTGCCTGGTGTTTCCAAATTTCTTTCCCAAACGCTTTTCGCTCTTTCGAATAGGCAAGGGATAATTCCAAAGCACCTCCGGCAATTCCTAAAGCCTGAGCAGAAATTCCAATTCTTCCGCCGGCAAGAACTTTCATTGCAAACTTAAAACCGAAGCCATCCTCCCCTATTCTATTTTCTTTTGGAACTTTGACATCGTCAAAAAGCAACGTATGTGTATCACTTCCTCTAATTCCCAATTTATTTTCTTTTGCCCCAACAATAAAGCCATCCACTCCTCTTTCGATGATGAATGCATTTATTCCGCGATGACCCGCTTCAGCATTTGTTTGTGCGATAACGATATAAACGGAAGCGGAAGAACCATTTGTGATCCAGTTCTTTGTTCCATTCAATAAATAATGATCTCCTTTATCGATTGCTGTTGTTCTTTGCGATGTCGCATCAGATCCTGCTTCAGGTTCGGACAAACAAAATGCACCGATCTTTTCGCCCTTAGCCAAAGGCACTAAATATTTTTGTTTTTGTTCTTCGGTACCGTACTTCTCTATCCCCCAACATACTAAAGAATTATTTACAGAAAGGCAAACAGAAGTAGAGGCATCCACCTTTGATATCTCTTCGATCGCTAAAACGTAGGATAGTGTGTCCATTCCGGATCCACCATACTTAGGGTCAACCATCATACCCATAAACCCGAGCTCCGCTAATTGTTTGATCTCTTCGGAAGGAAATCGCTGTTCTTCGTCTCGATCAATCACTTCGGGTTTAAGTACATTTTGCGCAAAATCTCTTGCAGCATCCCGCACAGCCAAATGCTCCTCAGACAAATCAAATTTCATAATTCTATAGCTTTATTAATTATTTTGACGGTATGCAAATTTAATGCTTTAATTTAATTTTCTACTTTTAAATACTATGAGTTCATACACAATTATAGGATTGATGTCCGGCACTTCAATGGATGGATTGGATATTGCTCATGCATCGTTTGTACTTTCTGAAAATGATACATGGGAATTCTCTGTAAATCAAACAGAAACATACAAATATCCAATATGGATTCTCAAAAAACTCAAAAATGCAATTCACTTCTCACCGCAAGATTTATTGCAATTAGACAAAGAGCTGGGGATTTATTTTTCAGATAGAATTATCGAATTCATTGCGTCAAATAATATTACCAAAGAAAAAATCGATGCAATCGCATCCCACGGACATACAATATTCCATCAACCCGAAAATGGTTTTTCCTATCAAATTGGTTGCGGAGAAACAATGAGTTTCCGTACAGGTCTATCCGTTATAAATGATTTTAGACAAAAAGACATCGTGGCAGGCGGACAAGGAGCTCCTTTAGTTCCGATTGGCGACAAACTTCTTTTCACAGAACGTGCTGAAGCTTTTCTAAACATCGGTGGTTTCTCAAACGTTTGTTTTCCCGGAGAAGTTACAATCGCTTTTGACGTATGCCCTGGTAATCTGCCCATGAACAGAATTGTGAACAGTTTAGGTATGGATTATGATGCGGAAGGACTACTTGCAAAAAGTGGTCAAATTGATTCAGTTTTACTCGAGAAGCTCAGTAAAATAACGTTTTACAAGGAATTACCACCTAAATCATTAGGGGTTGAATGGCTAAATGAGCATTTCTACCCAATACTCGATTCAATTGAAGACCACAAAAACAAACTAAGAACATACGTAGAACATATAGCCATTCAAATTACACAGCAACTAAAAACGACAAAAAAGAATTCCGTTTTAATCACTGGTGGTGGAGCCCTGAATACTTTTCTTATCGATAGGATCGGGTTCCATTATTCTGGTACCATCGTAATACCAGATAATGAACTAATAAATTTCAAAGAGGCGATCGTATTCGGATTCCTTGGCGCGTTATATTTAGCAGGAAGACCAAACACCTTATGCAGTGTGACCGGCGCAAAAAAAGACACTACAGGAGGTGTTTTGCACACCTCCATTTAATGCACATCTGAGACTCTGCATATTTCTTTTTTAAAACTGTTGCTTTCAGGTTTGTAGCACAAAATACTTTTTTAACTTTGCCTACCTATAAATAAGTTAATTCTTATGATCAGCTTATTAGAAAAATTTGAAAATAAACGCCCTGAAATCGTCTTTGAATGGAAAGACCCTGAAACGGAAGCGGAAGGCTGGGTAGTGATCAATTCACTTAGAGGTGGTGCAGCTGGTGGAGGAACGCGTATGCGTGAAGGCCTTGACAAACGCGAGGTTGAATCTCTTGCCAAAACAATGGAAGTTAAATTCACCGTTGCAGGGCCGGCTATTGGAGGTGCCAAATCAGGCATAAACTTTAATCCCAGAGACCCAAGAAAAGAAGGTGTTTTGAGGCGATGGTACCAGGCAGTTACTCCCCTATTGAAACACTACTACGGTACTGGAGGAGACTTAAATATTGATGAGATCACCGAGGTTATTCCTATTACAGAAGATTGTGGTGTCTGGCATCCACAGGAAGGTGTGTTCAATGGTCATTTTCAACCAAGAGAAGCGCAAAAAATAAACAGAATTGGTCAGCTAAGGCAAGGAGTACTCAAAGTGATTGAAGATACATCATTTTCACCTGAGATTAAGAACAAGTATGTTGTCGCAGATATGATCACTGGTTACGGTGTCGCTGAATCCATCAAACATTATTATTCCATCTGGGGTGGTTCTGTTCAAGATAAAACCGTCTTAGTGCAAGGCTGGGGAAATGTAGGTTCTGCTGCGGCATTTTACCTTGCCCAGCAAGGAGCAAAAATTATAGGGATAATTGACCGGGATGGCGGTATAATTAAGGAGCAGGGACTTTCTTTTGAAGAAGTAAAAGAATTATTCTTATCAAAAGACGGCAATCAGTTGAATTCGCCCAATATGACTGCATATGATGAATTAAATGATAAAATATGGGGTGTGAAAGCGGATGTGTTTATCCCCTGTGCCGGCTCAAGAATGATCACAGAAGAGCAGCTCGATAAAATGATCGCCAATGGTATTGAAGTAATATCGGCCGGCGCTAATGTCCCGTTTGCCGACCCAGAAATATTCTTTGGCAAGATCGCTGATAAAGCAGACAACAATATTGCAGTTATACCAGACTTTATTTCAAATTGTGGAATGGCCAGGGTTTTTGCCTATCTGATGAGTAACGATCTAAATGAACTTTCTGATGATGCAATATTCTCAGATACCAGCAATACAATTTATAATGCTTTAATAGATACCCATGCAAAAAACCCTTCGAAAACAGGCATCGCTAAAACAGCATTAGAAATTGCTTTAAAACAACTGATATAAAACATAAATAAGCTACTCTAAAATGGAAATATTCATCGTTACGGTATTTGTTCTGGGTTACCTGGCCATAACACTTGAGCATAATTTAAAAATTGATAAGCTGATCCCGGCTTTAATTATGATGGCGGTGGCCTGGGCAGCTATTGCATTCGGATTAGACAATTTCCCAACCTGGTTTGACAGTCATAACGGCGAGTTAGTGGAAGGTTTTTCATCATTACCACTGGAAGGCCATGACGGAAGCAAACAAGCATGGTTCGAAAAAACCTTATTGCATCACTTTGGTAAAACCTGTGAAATACTGATATTTCTAATAGGTGCCATGACCATCGTCGAGATCATTGATCATTTCAATGGTTTTCAAACGATCAAACGTATTATTAAAACAAATAAGAAAGCTACATTATTGTGGATCGTTTGTCTGCTCGGATTTATTCTCTCGGCTATTATAGATAACCTTACAGCAACCATAGTTTTGATCACAATTTTGCGCAAACTAATAAAAGATCCGAAGCTGCGCATGTGGTATGCGGGAATGATTATTATTGCCGCGAATGCAGGTGGTGCTTGGTCTCCAATAGGAGACGTTACAACAACAATGCTTTGGATGGGACATAAAGTAACTGCTGTTCAACTAATTGTTTCACTGTTGATTCCGTCATTAGTATGCATGATCGTCCCTACAATTATAGCATCGTTTATTCCTGCCTTTAAGGGAACGATAGAACCGGCTGGCAGCGATGAAAAAATAAGCAAACACGGCACTACAATGCTCATTATCGGGCTATCAATGATCGTCTTTGTTCCGGTGTTTAAAACGATCACCCACTTACCTCCTTATGTTGGAATGATGCTTTCATTAGGTGTCGTTTCCTTAATTGCTGAATTCATGTCAAATCGGGATATTCAGTTAACCAATATAGATCATCAAGAGAACATAAACAGTCCGACGTTTGGGGCCTTAAGTAAAATTGAAATGCCTTCCATACTTTTCTTCTTGGGAATTTTAATGACGGTTGCTGCGTTGGAATCACTCGGTCTGATTTTCATGTTTGGCAATGGCGTTATCGACTCTGGTCTTGATATAAATATTTTTGTTACTTTGCTTGGTGCCGGGTCTGCGATCATAGACAATGTGCCATTGGTTGCTGCATCCATGGGGATGTTTCAGCTTTCTGACTATCCTGCTGATTCTAATCTTTGGCATTTTATCGCCTACGCTGCAGGAACAGGAGGCAGTATGCTCATCATTGGTTCTGCCGCGGGTGTAGTAGCTATGGGAATGGAAAAAATATCATTTTTCTGGTACGTGAGAAAAATTACATTGTTGGCACTTATTGGTTATCTTGCAGGAATTGGAGTATTCCTGTTAATGCAATAATATTTTAACATACAAATCGTTATTTAGTTATGAGCTTATCATTTTTATTACAAATTGAAACCATTGGGGAAGATGCAAAAGGCGTTAACGACATCAGTCTTTGGGAAATACTAAAAGGGTCAAAAGAATTTGGAAACGAAGGGATCGGTACAAGTGGCTGGATAATTCTGGCGATCCTTACCTTGATGCTTGGGTATACTGTTTTTATTTTTGTTGAGCGCTATCTAGCACTCAGAAAAGCCACAAAAGAAGAGAAAGATTTTCTCCATAAAATTAAAGAATATATAGTCAGTGATAAACTCGATTCAGCTCGAGATTATTGCTCGAGGTCCAATTCTCCTTCAGCCAGAATGCTGGAAAAGGGTATTTCACGATTGGGAAGACCAATAGAGAGTATTTCCGCATCCATTGAGAATGCTGCCAAATTGGAAATATTGCGTCTCGAACAACGACTAAATTTTCTAGCAACCGCTGCAGGAGCCGCTCCAATGATCGGATTCTTGGGTACTACAGTAGGAATGGTTGCTGTTTTTATAGACCTGCAAAATGCAGCAAGCCTTGATATAGACGTTATTGCACCGGGAATAATGACAGCGATGATCACAACAGTTGCTGGCCTGATTGTTGGTATTATTTCATATGTTGGATACAATTTTCTTGTTGGCAAAATAGGAAAGGTAGTGTATCAAATGGAAAATGATGCTCTTGAATTCATGGACCTTTTGCATGAACCAGGTAAATAAAAGCAATGGATATAGGTACTAAAAATAAGGTAAAAATAGAAGGCGGCATGGCATCCATGACCGACCTGGTGTTCCTGCTGCTTATATTCTTCATTATTATGAGCTTAATGAGCAATAATCAAACACCGATTGATCTGCCAAAGCCGAATGAGAATTTAACCCCGGTAACAGACCCGGTTACAGCTACAGTTATTATCACAGAGGATAATCGTTACGTTGTATTGCCGGGCGGTTCCATGGAGCAGCCTATGGACTTTGAAGATATAAAAGAGATCACTGCAGCAGCAGTTGTAAGTTCCGGTGAAATGAAACTAAAAGTTGCCGGGCATCGTAAAGCAAGTTACGAGGCAATTTTTAATGTTTTAGCCCTTTCGCAGGCAAATGGATGGGATCCGGTGTTAGCATACGATAAATAAATTATGGCAACAATACCAGTAGTAAATAGAATTGATAAGCGCAATGGCATCATTTCGGGTGTTATTGCTGTATTATTGCTTATTCTATATGTACTTCTGACATCTTTCGAAATAGCAGATCCTCCCCCACAAGATGTGTTGGTTGAAGTAGACACTCAATTCCCGGAAGAGCTTGTATTGGAAGATTTAGTGGTAGAAGGTGGTTCAGGAGGTGGTGAAGCCTCAGATGATCCTATAGATGAGCCAAAACCGCAAACACAGGAAATCCTTACTGGAAATAATGAAAATACGGTAACCAATACCGGGCAGTCCAACACTACGAATTCGCCTAATTCTTCGGAAACCAATACAACAACAACCCAGTCTAATGATCCTTTCGCAACGGGAGGTAATGGAACCGGAACAGACGGAGGTGATGGGAATACATTTGGTAGTGATTCGGGAAGCGGGACAAACGGTACAAGTGGATCAGGAAGCGGTGTAGGTCGTGTTCGGCTGAATGACCCAGTAATCAATAATCTGAAACACAGCTCTGATGAGTATATTTATCTAAAGCTCACCATAGACGGACAGGGCAATGTAATACGAGCCTACAATATCAAAGCAAAAACGACAACAACAGATCAAAAATTAATAAATCGGGTGATCTACGAAGTGAAAAAGCAGGTGAAATACAATAAAGATCCTGGTTCGGCACCCACAAACGTTTACCTACCAGCTGTTCATATCAAAGCCCAATAAAGAATATCAGAAAGAAACTGAGTGGTTGTTCGAGCAGTTCCCTTCGTACCAGAAATTAGGCTCAATTGCCTATAATCCAACAATTAAAAACAGCCTTGAAATTGCAAAATATCTTGAAAACCCTCAGGATAAATTAAAACTCATCCATGTAGCAGGAAGTAATGGTAAAGGATCAACCTGTTCCATGCTTGCATCAATTCTTACTGAAGCTGGATATAAAGTTGGTCTTTTCACCTCCCCCCACCTCAAAGACTTCACAGAACGAATAAGAATTGATGGAGCATGTATACCGGAACAAGAAGTAATTCAATTCATAAAACGAATAAAAGAAGAACAATTCAGTTTAAAACCGTCGTTCTTTGAAATTACATTTGGAATGGCATTAAGCCATTTCGAGCACAATGAATGCGATATTTGTATTATAGAAACAGGTCTGGGTGGAAGACTCGATGCAACAAACATTATAACGCCACTTGTTAGTGTTATTACGAACATCAGCATGGAACACACCCAATTTTTAGGCAATTCCTTAGAAGAGATCGCAATGGAAAAAGCCGGCATTATAAAACCGAATGTTCCAGTTGTACTGGGTAAAATGGAGCCAAAAATTCAACACTTATTGACAAAGGAAGCATACAGTAAATCGAGTCCTTGCGTGGTTATTGAGGATACAACTAATCGAACAGGCTATAAAATGCCATTGCTGGGGACCTATCAGCTCGAAAATTTTAGAACTGCACTTGAAACAGTTGCGGTAATAAAGGAGTTCAATTTTACAATTAACGATCAAAACATTCAAAAAGGACTCAACAATTTAATCGCGAACACAGGTTTTCTTGGGAGGCTTCAGATAATGGAAGAAAATCCAACAGTTATTTTTGATGTTTCCCACAATGCAGAAGGGATTAAAGCGACATTCGATGCACTAAATAAATTCAATAAGAACGAACTTTACGTAGTGTATGGAATGAGCTCCGATAAAAATCGTATGGAAATATTCAATTGCCTTCCGAAAAAGGCACGCTATTATTTCACCGAATTTTCAAATAAAAGAAGTGCCACAATATCAGAATTAAAAAGTGCAGCTTCAGAGCATAAATATGCATTTTCAAAATACTATAATTCGCCACAAGAAGCATTAAAAGAAGCCAGATCAGAAGCCAGTTCATTGGATTTGATCGTAGTATTGGGAAGCTTTTTTCTGATCTCAGATTTTTACTGATTTTTTCTTTTATTCGTTTGTGTTTAATAAAATCAAGTGTATATTTGCACACCAATTCTCGGGGGATTAGCTCAGTTGGTTTAGAGCACCTGCCTTACAAGCAGGGGGTCACTGGTTCGAATCCAGTATTCCCCACATGACAAAGGTCTTACACAAGTAAGGCCTTTTTTTTGTGCTTTGGGAATCTGAGCTGAGAACCGGGGTTCGACCTGAGGAGCTACGACGAAAGCATGGAGCAAAGCGGAATAATCCAGTATTCCCCACATGACAAAGGTCTTACACAAGTAAGGCCTTTTTTTGTGCCCGGGAATCTGAGATGAGAACCAAGGTTCGACC
>Ga0315334_10002000_pt1 | contig 12710 bp, 19 predicted proteins | sample M150034915metaG_FD_205555 | JGI IMG/M metagenome (GOLD analysis project Ga0315334, IMG submission 205555) | Ammonia-oxidizing marine archaeal communities from Monterey Bay, California, United States - M1 500m 34915 | ecosystem: Environmental > Aquatic > Marine > Intertidal zone | place: USA... | reverse complement strand
CGAGACATAGATGAAGCCGGTCTGGTCCTGGAACGCATTCTGTAGGCTCGACCAACCGAGCCACTGGAAGAGCACTCCGGGGATCACGAACAGCACAGAAGCGAAGATGATGGGCATCACGCCCGCCATGTTGACTTTGATCGGCAGGTAGTGTCGCTGGCCTCCGTAGACACGACGACCGCGGGTGAGGCGGGCGTACTGGATCGGGATTCGGCGGGCACCCTTGTGCATGAAAACCACCGCGAAGATCGTGATCAGCCAGACAGCGCTGAGGAACAGGATCACCTGCCAGAAGTCAGGGCTTTCCCTGATGGACCAGAGGCTGCTGGGCAGGCTCGCGATAATGCCGGCCATAATGATCAACGATGCGCCGTTGCCGACCCCGTACTCGGTGATCAACTCGCCAATCCACATGACCAGTAGTGCACCCGCGAGGAGCGCCGTGGTCACGATGAAGAACAGCGCGACCGGGTTGCCGGACATGCTTGGGTCCACCATTTGGGCCCGCATGGGCATGAAAACCCCGGTGTAGATGAAGATGGCTTGGACCAGAGCGATGGGCACCGTGGCCAATCGTGTCCATTGGGTGATCTTCTTCTGTCCAGCAGCGCCTTCCTTAGCCACGGCCTCAAGGGCCGGGGACACCTTCGTCAGCATCGAGAAGATGATGCTGGCCGAGATGAAGGGCATGATGCCTAGGGCGAAGATGGTGGTTTGCCCGATTGCCCCACCCGACAAGGCGGAGAGAAGGCCGAAGATGCCCTGGTCTCCTGCCTGCTTCAGATATTCCGGACTCATGCCGGGAATCGGAATCTGGAACCCTAGCCGGTAGCAAACCAGAAGCCCGAGGGTTCTGAAAATGCGTTGGCGGGTTTCCGGTATCCGGAAGAGCTGAAAAAAGCCTTTTTCCACGTGGGTGCTGGGGGTTAGGAGTCGGAGGCGGCGGAATCGGAGTCACCATCGGTGGCTGCGGGTAAGACCACAGTTCCTCCGGCAGCTTCAATTTTGGCTTGGGCGCTCTTGGAGCACTTATCAGCCTGGACGGTCAACTTGGTGGTGAGCTCCCCATTGCCCAATACCTTGAAAAGCGGTGTGTTCATGCTGACCAAGCCAGCGTCAATCACTGCCTTCAGATCAATCGTCGTGCCGTCGTCGAAGTGGTTCAGAAGATCCACGTTGACGATGGTGTATTCCGTACGGAAGCGCGCGTTGGTGAAACCACGCTTGGGTATTCGCCGATAGATCGGCATTTGGCCACCCTCGTAACCAGCACGGCGGCTGGCACCAGAACGGGCGCCACGTCCCTTGTGGCCACGACCAGAGGTCTTGCCACTGCCGGAACCGATACCACGACCAATCCGTTTGGATTTCGTGTAGGGATGACCCTTTGAGAGAACTGTCTTGAGATCCATATTCGTGATTCCTGCCTATGCTTTAGAGTTCGACTCCACGCAACTCAGCAACCTCTTCAGGTGTGCGAAGCTGGGAGAGAGCGTGCAAGGTGGCCTTGACCAGGTTGACGGGGTTGGTAGACCCCAGAGATTTGGTGAGCAGGTTGTGGATGCCGGCCATCTCAGCCACGGCGCGCACGGAGGCACCAGCGATAATGCCGGTACCGCTGGAGGCGGGGATCAGCTTGACGCGGGCGGCGCAGTACTCACCGACCACCTCATGGGGAATCGATCCATCCTTGGTGACAGGAACAATCTGCATGTGCTTGCGACCGTCTTTACCCGCCTTCTCGATAGCGTTCGGCACCTGCCGAGCTTTGGAGAAGCCATAGCCAACGTGGCCGGAGCGATCCCCGGTCACCACCAAGGCGGCGAATGAGAAACGGCGACCACCTTTCATGGTGGCTGCGCAACGGTTCACGCTGAGCAACTGGTCGTTAATGTTCTGCAGTTCTTCCACGGTGCCGTGGTCGAGATAGTCAGTAGTAGGCTTCATAACTAGAACTTGAGTCCACCCTCCCTGGCGGCTTCAGCAAAGGCCTTGACGCGGCCGTGATAGGTGAATGGTCCGCGGTCAAAAATGACCACCTCCACGCCGGCGTCCTTGGCCTTGCGTGCGAGTTCGGTACCCATGATGACGGCCCGCTCGACTTTGGTTTTGCCCGAGAGGGCGTCCCCCATAGCCTTAGCAGTACTCGTAACGGCACAGAGCGTGCGGCCCTGCTTGTCGTCGATTACCTGGGCAGAAATGTGCTTGTCCGTACGGTGTACGGAAAGACGGGGACGGTCGGACTCGCGGCGAATCCGGTTTCGCACGTGATATCCACGGCGCTTGGTCCGCTTGTTGGCGGCAACTGTTTGGGACTTCAACATGATTAGGTACCGAAGCTCTTGCCGGCTTTGCGACGAACGTACTCGTCGGTGTAACGAATGCCTTTGCCCTTGTAGGGCTCGGGGGGGCGAACCTTGCGGATGACGGCAGCCATTTGGCCAACGGCCTGGCTGTCGGGTCCACGAAGAATGATCTGACTGGGCTTGGGGGTCTCGAGCTCAACGCCGGCGGGCATTGTGAAATCCACCGGATGGCAGAAACCAATGTTGAGGGTCAATTTGTTGCCCTTGGCCTTAGCGTTCCAACCAACACCTACGATCTCGAGCTGCTTCTCGAAACCCTTGGACACACCGGTGATCATGTTGGCGATCAGGGCGCGGGTCGTCCCGTGCATAGCCCGAGCAAAACGCTCGCTGCCGGCGCCGGAAATGGAGACCTGAACGACATCACCTTCAACAGCGACCTTGACTTCGCCGCGCACGGGAATGGAAAGGTTGCCTTTGGGTCCCTTGACTGAAACCTCAGCCGACTTAACGTCAACCGAGACTCCGCTAGGGATAGGAATGGGAGCTTTACCGATTCTGGACATGGATCAAGTCACCTCGGCGAGGATTTCGCCTCCAACGTTTTCGACACGGGCCTTACGGTCCGAAATAACACCGCGAGGAGTCGAAAGAACCCTGATGCCTTGGCCCCGGAGGACTGGCTTGAGGTCTTCGACTCCCGCGTAGACCCGGCAACCGGGCTTACTGATGCGATCGATGGTACGGATGACGGTTTCCCCGTCGATGCCGTACTTAAGGTTAAGGCTCAGGGTGCTGCAGGGGCTGCCGGGCTCGACGTTGTAGTCTTGCACGAAGCCTTCGTCCTTCAGGACCTGGGCGATACCAACACGCATCCTTGACGCGGGCATGTGTACTTGTGTTTTACCGATTCGGTTGGCGTTTCTAATACGCGTCAACATGTCGGCAATAGGGTCGGTCATCATGATTAATATTCTCCGTTTACCAGGAGGCCTTACGCATTCCGGGGATTTCGCCCTTGTGGGCTGATTCTCGCAGGCAGATTCGGCAGATGCCGAACTTGCGGTAGACAGCGCGCGAACGGCCGCAGAAATTGCAGCGCGTGTAACCTCGTACCTTGTACTTGGGAACTCGCTTGCTTTTGTTGATCAGTGAGGTCTTGGCCATGAAATTTTGGTGTTTGGGCGTCGTAGTCGAAGCTTACTTGTTGCCGTCGGCGTCCTTATCGATGAAAGGCATGCCCATCTGCCGAAGAAGGGCATAGCCCTGCTCGTCGCTCTGGGCACTGGTCACGAATGTCACATCCATCCCCTGGGGGAATTCGATTTGATCGAAGTCAATCTCCGGGAAGACCGATTGCTCGCCCAGCCCGAGGGTGTAGTTGCCGCGGCCATCAAGCTTGGACTTGACGCCACGGAAGTCCCGGATACGGGGAAGAACCACCGAAATCAACCGGTCGGCAAATTCCCACATGCGCTCGCGGCGCAGGGTGACCGCGCAACCGATGGGCATACCTTCGCGCAGCTTAAAACCGGCGATGGCTTGCTTGGCGTTGCGGATGGTGGGCTTCTGTCCAGCGATCTGAGACATGTTCTTAGCGGCAGCTTCGACCCGAGCCTTGTTCTCAACGGCGCCATTGACGCCCATGTTGATCACGATTTTCAACAGCCGGGGGGCTGCCAGGTCATTACCAATCGAGAACCGCTCCTTGAGGGTCGGCAGGATCTCTTTGTTGTATTGTTCTTTAAGACGTTGAGTCATCGGTTGCTCCTTTGCCGCTGTTGAATCCGCGGCAGTACCATGTGGCTAGATCAGTCCTTGGAGGGACGCTTACGGGCGCCTTTGCCGGTTTTGGGGTCCACCAGCATCACATTGCTGGCATGAATCGGGGCTTCTTCCTGAATGCGCTCACCCTGGGGCGTTTGCTGAGTCGGCTTCCGGTGCTTCGTGCGCATGTTGATGCCACTGACCAGGACGCGGTGCCGATCGCGGTCCACTTCGACCACTTGGCCGGTGCGCCCCTTGTCGTTGCCTGCAATGACAATGACGTCGTCTCCTTTGCGTAGCTTCATCAGATGACCTCCTCAGCAAGTGACACGATCTTCATGAAGTTTCGCTCGCGAAGTTCGCGGGCCACGGCCCCGAAGATGCGGGTGCCCTTGGGGTTGCCTTCAGCATCCACCAGAACCAAAGCGTTGCGGTCAAAGCGAACATAAGATCCGTCGCTGCGACGGATGTTCTGCTTGACCCGGACGATGACGCCCTTGACCACGGTGCCCGTGCGGACCTCGGAGCCAGCAATGGCCTTCTTAACCGAGGCGACGATAACGTCGCCAAGACTGGCATACCGACGGTTCGTTCCGCCGAGGACCTTGATGCACTGGACTTCTTTTGCGCCGGTGTTATCCGCCACATCCAGGTGGGATTGCATTTGAATCATGAGGACACCTCTTCAGTGCTCGCGGCCGGGGCTGCGGGGGGAGGGAGCTGCTCGCCCATCGCGTCTACCAAGTCGGCAGTGTCGGGACGACGGACAACGCGAGTGAAGCGCCAGCGCTTGAGCTTAGACATGGGACGGCAGCCCATGATCTCGACAATGTCCCCCACTTGAGCTTCGCTGTTCTCATCGTGTGCATGCACTTGGCTGTGCTTACGGATGTACTTGCCGTACATGGGGTGACGTACGAGGCGCTCGATGCGCACCGTCAGCGTTTTGCTGGCGGCTGTGCTGCACACAACCCCTTGCAGGGTGCGGCGGCTATTTCTGGAATCTGTCATTGCTGGGGTTCCTGACCTCTAAGGCCTTGGACGCGTTCGGCCATCACCGTCTTGACGCGCGCTACGGAGCGGCGAACGGTACGAATACTGGAAGGGTTTTGGATGTTACCCGTGGCCGCTTTGAAGCGCAGGTCGTGGAGCTCCTTGTTCAGACCATTTAGGTCGAACTCAAGCTCGGCGTCCTTTTTGCTGCGCACTTCTTCAATCTTCATGATATTTAGGGGGTTGCTCGTGAACGATCAGACCGTTTGGAGGCGACGCACCATGCGCACCTTAATGGGCAGCTTGTGGGCCACTCGCTTGAAGGCCAGCTTGGCCTTCTCTTCGGGGATATTGCCGATTTCAAAGATGATCTGGCCAGGCCGCACGGCGGCTGCCCAATAGTCCACGTCGCCTTTACCTTTACCCATGCGGGTTTCAGCGGGCTTCGAGGTGATGGGCTTCTGGCAGAAGACTCGGATCCAGATCTTAGTGGTGCCTTTCAGGATGCGGTTCGCCGCAACACGGCTTGCTTCCAGTTGACGGCCCGTGAGCCAGGCGGAGTCAAGGGACTGCAGGCCCCATTCGCCGAAGGCCACGCGGTTACCGCGGGTGGCGAAGCCTTTAAGGCGACCTCTATGCACCTTACGGTGCTTCACTTTGTTGGGCAGATAGGCCATGGTGATTCTCTTAGGTACTGGTGGAAGTTGAGTGTTTTGGTGACGTACTTAGACCGTGTTTTCAGCGGGGTCCGCTGGAGCGACGGCGGCGGCGACGGGGGCCACCACGATCCGCACGGCCGGCGACGGCAGAGACGGTGCGGTGGTTGATCTTCTGACCACGGTCAATGTCACCCTTGTAGATCCAGACCTTGACTCCGACGATGCCGTAGGTGGTCTTGGCGGCAGCAGTGCCGTATTCCACGTTGGCCTGAATGGTGGACAGGGGCACGCGGCCTTCACGCTCGGTCAGGGTGCGTGCCATTTCGGCACCGCCCAAGCGACCGTTGATTTCGACCTTGATCCCGAGGGCTCCGGCCTGAATGGAGGTTTGCACCGCCTTCTTGACCGCACGACGGAAAGCCATCCGGCGTCGAAGCTGATCGGCAACCGCTTCTGCCACCAAACCCGAGGACAACTCAGGACGCTTGATCTCGTGAATCGTCAGGTGCACCGTCAATTCGACGATTACCTGCAACTCGGCCTTGAGCTGGTCGATCTTGACGCCCTTGCGGCCGACGAGAACGCCGGGACGCGCGGTGTAGATGACCACGTTGACTGCATCGGGGGTGCGCTCGACTTCGATGCGCGGGATACCGGCGGAGCCGTACTCTCGGAGTACATGCTCACGCACGTGACGATCCTGCAAGAGGTTCTTGGCGAAGTCCTCCTTGCGGCAGAACCAGCGGGAAGCCCAGGGCTCGATGATTCCCATACGGAAACCAGTGGGGTGAATTTTTTGTCCCATACTATTTTAATGCCTGTTGAGGGCTTCAGCCCTTGAGAGGGCGCTCCTTGACGATCACGGTGAGATGGCTGGTCTTCTTAGCCCACGGCATGGCGCGACCCTGGGGGCCGGGACGCCAGCGCAAACGGTTCTGCAACATAGGGCCGTCGTCGGCACGCACATCGCAGATGTAAAGGTGGTTTACGTTGACCTGCTCGTCATGGGAGGCATTCGCCATGGCCGAGGTCACAACTCGCTTGTAGAAGGTTGCTGCACGTAGGGGCGAGAACTCCAAGAGGTCAAGGACCTCGTTACAGTTCCTGCCGCGGATCATGTCCGCTACAAAGCGTGCCTTGCGCTGGGTAATGCGCGCAAAACGGTGCTTGGCCACAAAGGCGGGGGGTGTTTCGGTGATGGTTTCGCTCATGAGATTATCCGCTGAGGGTTTGGCTTAGTTGCCGACCCTGAGGCCCTCTTTCTTGTTGGTGTGTCCACGGAACGTGCGGGTCACCGCAAATTCGCCCAAACGGTGCCCCACCATGTCCTCGGTGATGGTGACTTTGATGTGCTTGCGGCCGTCGTGAACCATGAAAACAAGGTTCACGTACTCGGGCAGGATCGTGCTGGCACGTGCCCAGGTAGTGATCGGGCTTTTCTTCCCCGAAGCCTCCATGGCTGCGACCTTCCTGGCCACGCTGGGATCGATAAACGGTCCCTTTTTGATGCTGCGTCCCATACTGTTTTTGTTCCTTTTCGGTGCTCGCTAGGTGAATGTGTGCTGGTTCGAGTGACCTGTGGGTCAGCGCTTTTTACGGCCTCGAATAATGAATGCGTTACTGGGATTGCTTCGGCTGCGGGTGCGGCCGCCCTTGGCGAGAACCGCCGTGGGAGAACAGGGGTGACGACCGCCCGAGGTACGCCCTTCTCCACCACCCATGGGGTGATCGACCGGGTTCATGGCAGTACCACGCACGTGAGGCCGACGGCCCCGGTGGCGGTTACGCCCAGCTTTGCCGAGCTTGACGTTCTGGTGGTCGGTGTTACCAAGGCGGCCGACGGTGGCACGGCAGGTGGCGTGAACCTTGCGCAGTTCACCTGAGGGCATCAGGATCAGGGCGTACTTGCCCTCGATGGCCTGCAGCTGGGCGCCGCAGCCAGCCGAACGGCAAATCTGGCCGCCGCGACCGGGAGTCATCTCGATGTTGTGAATCGTGAGACCCAGGGGAATATCATTGAGGGCCATCGCGTTGCCAGGAAGGGGCTCAGAGCCCGGACCGTTGGTGATCGCCTGCCCCACTTCCACCCCAAGGGGGCAAAGGATGTAGCTCTTCTCGCCGTCTGCGTAGTGCAGCTTGGCAATGAAGCAAGAGCGGTTGGGGTCGTACTCGATGGTGGCGACGCGGGCGGCAATGCCGTCCTTGTTGCGCTTCCAATCAATCAGGCGATAGCGGCGCTTGTTGCCACCACCGCGGAAACGGACCGTAATCCGACCGCGGTTGTTCCGGCCGCCACTCTTCTTGAGGGGACGTAGAAGACTTTTCTCCGGTGTCGTGCAGGTGATCTCTGCGTAGTCCAGCACGGTGCCGTGACGACGGCCCGGTGAGGTTGGCTTGTATTTGCGGATGCCCATGTGATTTGCTCTTGGTGCTAGTTAGCGCTGTGCTGGGGTTGTTGGACTAGAAGAGGTCGAGGGAGTGTTCGGGATGCAAGACCACCATGGCCTTTTTCCAGTCCGGGCGCTTGCCCTTGGCCCATCCACGGCGACGATCCTTGCCGCGCACGGTGGAGGTGTTGACCGCCTGAACCTTGACATCGAAGACCTTCTCGACGGCTTGGCGAATTTCGACCTTGCCGGCGTCGGGCGGGACGCGGAAGTGATATGCGTTACGGCGACCCATGTCGTCACTGCCCTTCTCGGTCAAGATGGGGCTGCTAGTGAGACGGTAGAAACGTTCCATTGAAGTCATGCGGCTCCTCCTTGGGTGCCAACCCGCTGAGCAAGTTGCTCAAGAGCAGAGCTCTCGGCGATGATCAGGCCACCGTTGATCACGTCCATGGCGCACAGGTCGCTTGAGACGCGAACGTTGACACCCGGGAAGTTACGGAAGGACCGATATAGGGAAGGGTTTGCCTGGCCAATCACCACGCAAGCGCGGCGGGGGTTGCCCAGGTCAGCCAGCACCTTACGGGCGGCTTTGGAAGACGGGTTGCTGAAGCCACCCAAGTCTGCCACCACCACCTCGTCATCGGCCAGCTTGCCGGCCAGAGCCGAACGCAGGGCGACCCGACGGGCCTTGATGGGCATCTGATAGCTGAAGTCCCGGGGCTTAGGTCCGAAGACCGTTCCACCACCACGCCAGATGGGCGACTTCACGTCGCCTGCTCGGGCACGACCGGTGTGCTTCTGCTTGTAGGGCTTCTTGTTGGTACCCCGAATTTCGGAGCGCCCCTTCGTGCTGGCGTTGCCCTGGCGCTTGTTGGCCTGGTACATCAGCACCGCATCCTTAAGGGTGCGATAAAGGACCTTGCCACCGAAGGGGCCTTCGTCAAAGTCGACGGTGCCGACGTTGCCGGCTTGATAGGTTTTGACCTGCATGGGATTAGCCCTTCTTGACTCCAGTCTTGGCGGTCTGAACCTGGACAAACCCATTACGGGGTCCCGGTACTGCGCCCTTGATGAACAGGAGGTTGCGCCCAGTGTCGATGCGCAAAATTTCCAAGTTCTTGGTAGTAATGCGCTTGTCACCAAAGTGGCCCGAGCTCCGCTTGCCCTTGAACACGCGCGAGGGATAGGCAGAACACCCAATCGACCCCGGTTTACGATAGTTCCTGGAGCCGTGGGTCTTGGGACCCCGTGCAAAACCGTGGCGCCGGATGGTTCCGGAGAAGCCTCGGCCGCGAGAGGTCGCGATCACGTCGACGAGATCACCATCAGTGAAATTCTCGACAGTGATGGCAGCGCCCACGTCCAGATCGGAGTCAGCAGCGAGACGGTCCTCGCGCAGGAAGCGCTTGGGGGCGGTCCCGACTTGAGCTGCCTGCCCGCGATGGGGCTTGCTGGCAACCTTGTCGCGAACATCCTCAAATCCAAGCTGGACGGCTGAGTAGCCGTCCTTCTCTTGCGTGCGCAGCTGCATGACTAAGCAAGGGCCTGCTTCGACGATAGTGCAGCCAGTGGCTGTACCGTCCTCAGCGAACAATTGTGTCATGCCTTTTTTGCGCCCTAGAATCAGAGTCATGATCCTTGAGTCCTCGTATGAAGGGCCGGTTCGACCAGTGTGTTCCCCGAAGGGTTGACCTCTGGCCACGCGGCGGTGGAAAGTGATTGTGAACAGTGTCCTCCCGGCTGGGGACCCTTGCGCCTTGGCGCAGGGGAGCTTAGCAGTGAGGACGATTTTGGTGACCCGAAGGTCTTGTCTGCTTCGCCCGGGGGCGTCGCAATAACCACCAGCAGAAGCCAGTGGTTGAATGATGGTGCGGTTTGCGCCGGAGGGGCGCTACCCGCTGGGAGGGCTCAGGCCTTGATGCGGATGTCGACACCCGCGGGCAAATTGAGACTGGAGAGGGAGTTGATGGTCTGAGGCGTCGGCTCGGAGATGTAGATCAGACGCTTGTGCGTACGGATCTCAAACTGCTCGCGGGACTTCTTGTCGATGAACGGCGACCGGAGAACGGTGTAGCGCTCGATGCGCGTGGGCAACGGAATGGGTCCTGTGACCCGTGCGCCGGTGCGCCTGGCGGTGTCCACGATCTCGAGGCCTGACTGGTCAAGCGCCTCGTGGTCATAGGCTTCCATGCGGATCTGAATCTTCTCGCTCATGCGTTCGAATCGGCGGGGCACAGTGAATGCGCTCCACCTGGAGGGTGGGGTTCTGAATAAGTTCCGGGGCTTTTGCCCCGGGTGGGCTTTCACGACTGAGGACGGTCCCAATCGCGTTGAGGGCCGAAGAGAATACGTTTGAGGTGGGGGAGGGTCAACGCCCCAGGGGGACATTCTGCGCAGATTCCTCGACTCTTTTGGGGAATTTTGCCCGGCAGCCCAATTCGCTCCCGGAAAAAGCGGCAGCAGCCCTCAGCCAAAGGAAAGCCCCCGGGACACTAGATCGCCGGGAGTTAGGGCCCTCTGGCCCCTCGGACGCAGAGAATAGGTGGCGTTGCCCTGGGAAATCGAGCGCACGCCCGTGGCGTAGCCCAGCATGGAATACAGGGGCACCATGCCCCAGATCACCCTCAGAGTACCTTCTGGGCGGAACCCCTCGATCTGGGCCCCGCGGCCGGTCAAATCCGCCATGACCGCACTGGCGAACTCCTCGCGCACCTCCACCTCGAAGGACATGGTGGGTTCTAGGACCGAAACCTGGGTCTCATCCCTTCCCAGAGCATCCCGGAGGGCGACAATCGCCGCTTGGGCGAAGGCAGCCTGGGAATCCTGCCCAGGGCGTGTTTCCCCCCCCACAACCGTGACCATGATGCCCGCGAGGGGGAAACCGCAGAGGGGGCCGCTCTGAGCCTCCCCCAACAGAGCCGCCTCAATCCCGGAGCGCATGGGGTCGGGGATTGGGCAGGTGGGGCCAAATTGGATCTGGGGCTGCAGATTCGGGGCCACCACGCCCGTGGGGCCCGATTCGGCGTCCTGGCCGTCGCTGGGCATGGAAATCTCGGGCTGGAGAGTCACCTCCAGTCCAGAGCTAAGGGTGCGAGTTTCGGACCAGACCCGGGGCTGGGGCCTGATCGCGAGGCTGACCATTCCGAATTTGACCTCTCCGGCCAGGGCGCGCTCGATTTTGCCCGTCCCCGTGGAAACACCCTCGATGGTTTCCAAGTAGGTGACCCGGGGCTTGCCCACCCGAGGCTCCACGCCGCTGAGTTGGGCGAGACGCCCCGCCAGAATCTCCAGATGTAGCTCCCCCACCCCGCCGAGGGTCCATTGGCCGGGACTCGGGCCCTCATGGGCGTAGAGGGAAGAGTCCTGATGGACCAAGCGCGCGAGGGCCTGGGCCAGGGCGGGGCGGTCCGCATCCTGCTGGGGTTCGAGGATTCGCTGAATCACCGGCGCGGGCGGCGGTTCCGCCTCTAACTGCAGGGGATAGGCAGGGTCACATAGGGTGTCTCCGGTGGCGCTGGCCTTGATCCCCGTGACCCCCACAATTTGGCCAGGGCCGGCAGTTGCCAACTCTTCACCGTGCTCGGCATGGACCCGCGCCAAAGTCAGCACACGCTCGTGCTCCTGGGTGCGTGGGTTCCACAGTTCATCTCCCGGGCGAATGGTTCCCCCATATATCCGCAGGAAGGCCAACTCTTCTTTTCCCTGGTCCTGGAACTTGAACAACATGCAGCTCAGAGGAGCATCCGCATCGGGGGCAGGCCGGCGAAGAGCTCCGCCAACCCGAGAGCCCCAAGCCAAGCGATCCGCGGGCGAGGGCAAGTAGGCGCAAATTCCATCGAGCAGCCAGTCGATGCCCATTCCACTCAATCCCGAGCCGAACATCACCGGCAGGGCCAGACCGGCACGGGTCACCCGACGGATCGCAGCGTGCATGGCGTGGGGGTCCGCTTGCCCTGACGGACATTCTTCCACACTGAGGCAATGTTCAAGGAACTCGTCGTCCAGGTTGCTGATTTTGTCTGCAAGCTCGCTGCGCAAGACCTCTACCTCTTCACTCAGGGACTCGGGTAGAGACACGAGGGTACCCTTGCCCTCAATCCAAGTCCGGTACCTACGCTCCACCAAATCCACCAACCCGGTCAAACCTTTCGGCCCGGTTTGAGGATATTGGATCAAGAGCGTATGTGCGTCGAGGCGCTCCTCCAGGGAAGCCACTGCCCCTAAAGGATCAACCTCGGGCAAATCACACTTATTGATCAGAGCAAGGGTCGCTACTCCCTGGCGTTTCATTTGACGCCAAACGGTCTCGGTTTGCGCCTGCACTCCTGCGCCCGCATCCAATGCCAGCACCCCCCCATCGAGCACATGCATGCAGCGCTGGACTTCTAGTGTGAAATCCACATGACCCGGAGTGTCGATCAGGTTGATTCCGCAGCCTCTCCAAGGAACATGGGTGCAGGCAGAGACGATGGTGATGCCCCGATCGCGTTCGGGGGCCAAAAAGTCCAGGACGGTGGTGCCATCTTCAACCCGACCCATGTGCCGTTCGATGCCCGTCTCTACTAGGATGCGCTCAGCTACGGTGGTCTTGCCCG
>Ga0315334_10001999_pt1 | contig 12717 bp, 12 predicted proteins | sample M150034915metaG_FD_205555 | JGI IMG/M metagenome (GOLD analysis project Ga0315334, IMG submission 205555) | Ammonia-oxidizing marine archaeal communities from Monterey Bay, California, United States - M1 500m 34915 | ecosystem: Environmental > Aquatic > Marine > Intertidal zone | place: USA... | reverse complement strand
CCTTAAAGTACGGCTCACCCATCTTAATTCCTAGGGACTTGGCTTCATTGGAGCGTGCAATGATGCAGCCATCGTTGTTGGATAAAACAACTATAGGTTTGCGTTCTAGTTTTGGATCAAAAACGCGCTCGCAGGAGGCATAAAAGTTATTGCAATCTACCAGAGCAAATTTAGCTTTTTTAGTGCTAGTCATATTGATGAATTACCGAGGTTACAATCCCCCAAATAATCAACTCACTTCCCTCACTGATTTTGATATCTTTGAAACCAGAATTTTCAGCCTTAAGGGTGATATTGCCTTTGTACTTATGTAACCTTTTGACAGTGAATTCTCCATCAACAACTGCAATAACTATCTTGCCACTCTTAGCTGTTAGGGATCTATCTACTATCAATATATCGCCAGGATAGATGCCAGCTCCGAGCATAGACTCTCCTTGAGCTTTAACAAAGAATGTGGACTCTTTGTGCTGTATAAGGTGTGAGTTAAGGTCCAATGTGCCCTCTAGATGGTCATCCGCAGGGGATGGGAATCCAGCCTGCACCCTTGAAGTAAATATAGGCACCAACACCTCTGTGGCATTTTCTTTAGGTAACCATACCTTGGTATTTGATTTTAGCTTGGACTTATAAACATTGAGTGAATGCTTGACAGAATCTAGTAGGCTTACTGGCACCCTTATTACTTTGGTGTCCTCTTTAAATTCTCCTGAATTTTTTTTGCGACCGGCGCCACTTCTTGCGCCCCCGTGTGATTGTTTATTCATTCCTTATTTGAAATTTGTTACAGTATTCAAATAAGTATTATAATGCAGTAACAGAGCTACCTTTTAGTAATATAAAAAAATAATACTAATTTATGTTAAGGGTTTATGGTTGTCGCTAAAAAACAGAACTTCAAGCTCAAATATCACTTTAAATTTAACACTACTTATGACAACTTGGCAGGACTAAATTAATCCCAGTAATGTACAGGACTCCAATACTTAAAGCACTCAGAGCTTTCAGAAGCTATAACATTGTTTACATTGCTACACCAGTCATATGCCTCAAGCCTGGTAAAGTTTTTGCCAAGCACAGAGACATGAGGCGCCAAAGAAACAAACGCTATCCAACTCAACACCACAATCAATACCCACTTAATCATTTTTTGGCTACTCTATATACAAAGTTACACATAAGAATACAGAATTATAGAATAAAAAACTTGTTTCAAAGCCTACAACTGAAAAACAATAGAATTAAATTAAGAACCACAATGCTTGTAATTCATTTAGTTAGCCATAGCTAAAAAAGAGCTTATAAGGCCACCAAACATAGCGAACATAAACATAAGTATTAAGATTGCAGGTATAGATGCGATTGCCCACTTAACCATAAAAACTACCATTGACCAGAACGGCATATTTATGTCTGATATTTTGACTGCTGATGTTGTTGCTACTTCATTTCCTATATTGGTATCCATATTATTTAGTTATAGTTAAATTAATGGTAAATTCTAGCATAAATTATTAAATTAACAATTGTTATAATAGGCAAACATGATTAACTAATTTTAGTATGTCGGGATTAATTGGATATATAGGCGCATTGGCAGATGATATGTCAGCAATAGCTACAAGAGTGGTTGCTGCATCTATGGATGATATCGCTAGTCAGACCGCCAAATCTTTACCTAAGACTGCAGGCCTTCTTATAGATGATGCAGCAACAATTCCGCAGTTCGTAGACAGTACCGCTGCTAAAAGGGAGCTCCCAGTTATCTACAAGATAGCCAAAAAATCAATAACAAATAAAGCAATAATGATACCGATTGCACTACTGATAACCTACTTTGCTCCATGGGTGATGACACCAGTACTGGTGTTGGGTGGGTCATACTTGGCGTTTGAAGGTAGCGAATCGCTTGCACAAAGGTTAGGCTTAATGAAAGAGCACAGTGAACCTCACGATCACTCAATACCTGGTACAGAAGATTTAAAGGCTGCAGAGGATGCTACAGTATCGTCAGCAGTAAAAACTGACACCGTATTGTCCATAGAGATTATTGCCATAACGGTTGCATCTGTAGTGAATGAACCTATAACTACCCAGGTCGGTGTGTTGATTTTAATTAGTATCATTGCAACCTTCGCGGTTTACGGTGTGGTTGGTATTATTATCAAGATGGACGATATAGGGTTCTATATAAAACAGACACACACCAACAGTGCGGCGTTAAATTTATTGAGTAAATTATTAATTCAAGGTATGCCTGTTGTATTGAAGATGCTGGGAACTATTGGTATGGTTGCAATGTTGATGGTTGGTGGTGGAATTCTTATACATAACCTATCATTCCTGCATGGTCTGGTTGATTTTGGATCTACATTGCCATCTATATTGCCTCATGTCGTACAATTGTTCGCCTCCCCTGTTGCAATTTCACTCACTGTTGGTGCATCAATATTAGTTGTTAAAGGGTTGGTGTCTAGGGCTAAAGTGGCCTAGTAATTGCGCTTAATTTTTGAGCCCTTGTAAAGAATGTTGGCGAGATTTTCATCTGCCATTTTGCGCTGAGATACGCTCACAGGGTCCATATCATATCTAGGCCTGTCCAGGGCAAATCCTTCCCCGTCATTCCTCTTTTTGCCACAAACGTGACTCCAAATATTTCTACCGACCGCCTGATTTATGCTTGGAGGCATGAACGACTGTAGCGCAAATCCTACCCTTCTATTGTTGCTCCTGTTTGGTTTAGATCCGTGTACAACTGTGCCCGAATGTATCGACATTTCTCCAGGCCTCAAGATTACATCTACTGCATTCGAGTCATCTACATCTGTAATGTCCTGTCCACGAGTCAGAATATTGTCATCATCAAAGGTGTCCTCGTGCTCCCTAATTTTTTGATCATAGCTTCCAGGGATCATCGACATACACCCCATCTCAACTGTGCTTGGTGTGAGGGCAATCCAGGGGGTGGCAAAGTTATTGCTATTCATGCCCATATAGGTAGCGTCTTGGTGCCAAGAAACGTACTGACTGGACGATGATTCTTTGCAAAACAATACAGACGCCCACAAAGAAAGGTTGGGGCCAAACAGGTCCTGCATCGCCTCAACCACAACCCTGTTGTGCACTAATCCATCTAAAAAACTAAAACATAGATGCAGGTTATTGCGACTCTCGGGGTGGATCTCTTCAGGGTATAACTGTTCAGCTTCCTCTATCTTGTTGGCAATAGACAACGCCTCGTCCTCAGAAATCACCCTAACAGGAAAAACAAAACCGTCCTCACGGTAACTCTTAATTTGCTTTGTTGTTAATACTTTTGGCATTCTCAAATTGTATTGTGAAGAGCCGGAAAAAACTTTTTAAGCCTAAATCTAGCAGTCCGTATTGTTAATCTTAATTTGGAATAAAAAGACACCACTAGTGTCAAAGTAATTAGCCTTTATCCTGGATTGATCTAGCAATGCCCTAGTCTCGGCTGAATCACAAAACTTAGTTGTTGCCTTATCAGAGAATGACTTAATTGAGTCCTTAGAGAAGTTTAGCGTAGCCTTTGTGCCCTTCAAATTGAAGCTATATATAAGCTCATTGGTGTAGTCACTATAGCCAACACTTTTCCATGTAGTGATATCATCTACCATCATAGGTAGGCTCTTATTGGCTTCTGCAGCATATATAAAAAGCGACCCATCCTTTGACTCTGAATGAGTTACTGAACTGATTACCAACAAAGAAAAAAATAATGACTTAAATAGTTTAATTATCATTGACTGCTCCGCTATATTGAATTTGTATTATATGAAAATTAGAGCAATTATATTAGATAAGTAGCCAGAGGTAACTGTTATTATTATCTATACAATGGTTAGTTATTAGTCGTTGGGTAATGTTTTATAAAGTTACTAGGGCTTTTATTGTATGTATCGACACATGATGAACAGATGCACGCTTTTTCTTTGTACTTGGGTGGCAACAAATCAATCAATCCGCTTGGCACATTAGCCTCAATACACCAGCAAGGTTTGTCGCTATGGGCCATACAGTTGTTGGTTGACCTACAAAAAGGGCATATGTTTTCATTTATAATGTTTGACATACTCCTTAACCTAAATTTATCACAGGCCTACATCTTAACTACCATATAGAATATTTTCAAGTCTACCAGTCATTGTGATAGAACTCTCCCCTTGGCTTGTCTTTGCGTTCATATGTATGTGCGCCAAAATAATCTCTCTGGGCTTGTAACAAATTGGCTGGCAAATCGGCGCAACGGTACCCATCAAAATAACACAAGGCTGAAGTAATAGCTGGCACTGGAATTCCATAATTCAAGGCAAGAGAAGATAACCTTCTCCAGCCACCCTGACAATTCTCAATGCTCTCCTTAAAGTACGAGCTGAGAAGTAGATTTTTTATACCAGGATCGTCGTCATAGGCCTCCTTGATTCTATTTAAGAAGACTGAACGAATAATACATCCACCACGCCAGATAAGGGCAATACCGCCATAATTGAGGTTCCAACCATACTCCTTAGCCGCTCCAGCAAGTAATGTGTATCCTTGAGCATAAGACACTATTTTTGCACCATACAGAGCGTCATGAATGTCACTTAGTACTTCTTCTCTGTTGCCGTCGAATTTTATTGTTGGGCCTTTAAATACTTTTGCAGCTTCCACTCTCTCTTCTTTTATAGATGAAAGGTAACGGGAAAAAACTGATTCCCCTATAAGTGTTAATGGTGATCCAAGGTTTAGTGCAGCGATTCCAGTCCATTTGCCTGTACCTTTTTGCCCAGCCACATCTAGTATTTTGTCCACTAAAGGGGCATTATCGGTATCCTTAAACGCAAGTATGTTGGCTGTAATTTCTATTAGGTAGCTACTCAATTCACCATCATTCCAGTCCTTAAATACTGAATGCATCTCATCTGCCGACATCCCTAGAACATCTTTCATGATTTGATAAGATTCAGATATCAGCTGCATATCTCCGTACTCAATGCCGTTATGAACCATCTTCACGAAGTGCCCAGAACCTCCCTCTCCTATCCACTCACAGCATGGCGAACCGTCCACCTTAGCACAAATTGTTTGGAATATGTCTCTAACCTCAGGCCAAGCTTCACTCGACCCGCCTGGCATTATAGAGGGTCCTTTGAGTGCCCCCTCCTCTCCACCAGAAACTCCGGCACCAATAAAATAGTACCCGCGATCCTCCAGATCTATTGTCCTTCTTATGGTGTCTTGGTAGTTAGAGTTTCCGCCATCGATGATAATGTCACCTTTGTCTAAGTGAGGGGTAATCTTGTTGATAAAGTTATCTACAACTATTCCTGCCTTGACCATCATCATTATTTTTCTGGGTTTTTCGATTGCATTAACAAAACCAGCAATGTCCTCGAATCCTGAAATATTTTTTCCTTTTGCTTTGCCATTAATGAAATTGTTTATTGTCTCTGGTCCGCGATTATGAACTGCCACTGAGAATCCACGGCTTTCTAAGTTTAGGACTAAATTTTCACCCATAACACCTAGCCCTATTAGGCCAATGTCTGCCATCGAGTTTTTCATGAATTCTCCATTAATTTAAATATATACATACAAATATCTTATTTGTTAAGTATTTTTGCAGCCCCCAATAAGCCCATATATCTAGCCTCTGAGAAATACACAGGTATGTCAGTCATATAATCACGCAACCTCCCCTTATCTTCGAAACTCTTTTGGAAATCACTATTTATGAACAAATCAACGAAGTTTCTTATAACTCCACCGGTAATATATACTCCGCCAAATGCTCCAACATTAAGTGCTGCATTACCGGCAACTGAACCAAATATTTGACAGAACAACTGCAAAGTGTCAAAGCAGAGCTTGTCAGGTTCAGCATCATTCGCAGCATTCGTTATTTCTGCAGGGGTATCGAATATACTTTGCTGTCCGCTAATAATTGCAAGAGATTTATACAGGTTAACTATTCCTGGTCCAGACAAGACACGTTCAACCGATACGTGTCCAAATTGTTTCTGTAGTAGGTTAAATATTTCAAACTGTAGCTGTGAGTTCGGAGCAAAATCAACGTGCCCACCTTCCCCCATAGCTGGAACCCATCCATTCGGTGCAGGAATCAATCCACAAACTCCCAGTCCTGTGCCTGGCCCAATTGCCAATCTAGCTCTGTCGTTCTGTATTGAGCCTGGATTGATAACTATGATATCGTCCTCAGACAACATGGTTGTGGCTATTGCTTGGGCAGTAAAATCATTTACCCATGTAACATTAATATTGTTTAACTCCGAAACAACGTCGCCCTTTTTTATTTTCCAATCATTATTAGCTAGTTTAAATGTTTCTGTGTGAGAAGCTCCAGCGATAGCGAAGCAGGCTGAACTTATATCTATATCAGAAAATTCAGTTAAGTAAAAATTAATGGCGCTCTGCAAATTTGCATATTCGGAGCACGGAAGATAGCGAATATTCTGGAGCCTGTGTTCGCCATCACATACAATGGCAAACCTTGCATTCGTTGCCCCTATATCTCCAATTAAATTATATTTACTCATTATATTAGCTCTTAAAATTAATTATGGACTCCAATATATACTTATAGGTTCTTGGAGGAAAGCATAAATTGGCATTATATTTGAATCTTTGGTTTTCATTGCTAGCGCTAGGGTGTCTAGCTTATTATGACCAGTAATGTGAAGAATTATGTTGTTTGATTGACTTATTGCAGACCTGGTTAGAGATATGCGTTCGTGGGGTGCGCTCTTTGGAGTTGTTGCTACGCAGTTACTGTTGTTGTTTACATCCATGGCTACAGCTAACTCTTTGCTGCACGGAAAGAGTGAGGCCGTATGTCCGTCAATTCCTAGGCCCAATACCGTGACATCTAGTGGATGCCTTATCTGTCCAAATCATCGCTTGCAGCTGTAAGCATAATTATTGGGATGTCTGATTCTTGACGTAACCTGCGGCACACTTCTAGGCCATCTATACCTGGTAAACCAATATCCAAAATTAGTGTACTGAACTGTGTATTATCATCAACAAAGAAAGACTCTCCATCGGCATAAGAGCAGACCTCAAAACCATTTTTTGTAAAGTACTGGTCCAGCAACTTAAGGATTTCAGCATCATCATCTATAATTGCGATCTTTTCCATATATGATTGTGTTATAAATTTAAGACTAATATACCATTGATTATATTAAAAATATTAATTATGACTTGCAGAGCAACATTATGTTAGTTGTCAATTTGGCATCGAACTATCGAGCAATGAGTTTTGTATCGTGGTAACACTACATCAATATAAGTTCTAGTATTTGCAATTCTAGAACTTAAAAAGTTCTGAGTATATTTTTCTTTTATTTCATATTTTTTTGCACACTGCGCTCCTTCAATCATCCTCCATGCTGCAGTGATTATGCTAGACATCATTAAAAAGTCAAAAGCAATACTGGCTATAACTTGTTTGTCGTTACTTTTACCAATTATCATCTCTGTAGTTATCATTAAGTCTTCAACTGAACCAAGAAAGGCCTTGATTTGTCTATCACTAATGATAGAGGCCAGTTCAACTCTGTCAAAAGACCCCATCTCCTGGACGAGGTCCATTAAAGCCAACCCATCATCTCCCAATACTTTTCTAAAGGCAAGATCCATAGACTGGATACCGTTAGTGCCCTCATATATAGGCAATATTCTGGCGTCACGGAATAACTGTCCGATACCTGTTTCTTCAATAAATCCAGCGCCTCCGTGGCACTGTACACCTAGACTAACAACCTCTTGTGCCACTTCTGTGCACCAACCCTTTACGAGTGGAGTCAACAATCCAACCCTGCGCTCATGGGTCTCTTTATCTTTACTTGTGTCTGCATTTTTTGCCTGATCTAGCTCTGCGCATGCGTAATAACAAAGAGACCTAGATGCATCAGTAAGGATACGCATAAGTGTGACCATCCTCTCTACATCTGGGTGCCTGATGATTGGTCCGGCGTCTGAATAACCGGGTGCAACACCCTGCACCCTATTGTTACAATAAGATATAGCCATCTGATATGCCATATCTGCCAATGAAACCCCCTGCAATCCGACTGCTAAGCGGGCATTATTCATCATCGCAAACATGCACGCGAGTCCCTTGTTTTCTTCACCAATCAGATAACCTATGGCTCCTTCCTTTTCACCGTAACTCATAACGCATGTTGGACAGGCATGTATACCTATCTTCCTTTCTATCGATATAGCCTTGCAATCGTTCCTCTGTTCTAGCTCACCTCTATCGTTAGGTATTATTTTGGGGACCAGAAACAAAGATATACCTTTAACTCCTGAAGGAGCATCATCCAGCCTAGCCAGAACCATATGGACAATGTTCTCAGTCATGTCATGTTCACCCCAGGTAATGAATATCTTCTGTCCTTTTATTAGATAGTGGTCGCCCTCTCTACGCGCCCTAGTTTTAAGTACACCCAAATCTGAACCTGCGTCTGACTCTGTCAGGTTCATTGTTGCACTCCATTCCCCGCTGATAAGTTTAGGTAAGTATTGCCTCTTTAAGTCTTCTGTAGCACCAAAACTGATAGCCTCAATGGCCCCCTGTGTCAGTAATGGGCACAGACCCCAAGACATGTTTGCAGCGTTCCACATCTCTTGAGTGCTTATAGCATAAATGAATGGCAATCCCTGCCCTCCATACTCTGGATTGAACTGTAAAGAGCCCCACGATCCATTCACATATTTTTCATAGGCATCCTTAAATCCTGAAGCAGTGTTGACATTGCCATCACTGGTTATTGATAAACCCTGCTCATCGCCACTTTGATTTATAGGTTCAAGGTCATCTCTTGCTAGCTTGTTTGCAGACTCTAATAGTGTAGGCAAAATTTCAGCATAAATATTATTTTTCAATAACACATCATTGATAAGGAATTGCATCTCTGTTAATGGGGCTGTATACATAATCTTGCTCCTTTACTATGAAAAATTTTTTCTTAGCTCGTGCTTTTGAATCTTGCCGGTCGCTGTTTTTGGTAGTGGCCCAAACACAACCTTCTTTGGTCGCTTAAATTTGGCCATATTTTCTTTACAAAATTGAATCAATTGTTCTTCTGTAGTGTCAGAGTCATGCATAAGTTCAACGAATGCGCATGGCACCTCTCCCCAAAGATCATCGGGCATAGCGACCACAGCAGCCTCCCCAACATCTGGATGCATATACAACACATTTTCAATCTCTATTGACGAGATGTTCTCTCCTCCAGAGATAATTATGTCCTTTAATCGGTCTTTGATTTGAATGTAGCCATCGTTATGAACTACTGCCAAATCTCCACTATGGAACCATCCACCAGAGAATACCTCTTCGGTAGCGATTGGATCATTTAAATACCCCATCATGCAGGTGTTGCCGCGTATTACAATCTCGCCAATAGTTTCACCGTCCATAGGCACTATCTCTCCTGTGTCCTGATTTATCACACTGACATCCTCAGTGATTGGAAATCGCACCCCTTGCCTAGACCTTAGTTTAGCTTGATCGTCACTTGTCAGGGATGACCATTCTGCTTGAGGTGCGGCGTGCAGAATATGCCCGTAAGTTTCAGTTAGTCCATAAACGTGCATGATTTCAAAGCCCAAAGCCATCATATTTTCTAGCACCTTTGCTGGAGGAGGTGCTCCAGCAGTCATCACATTGACAGTGCGACTATAAGTTTTCTTTATTTCGTCTGGCGCATTTGACAGCATATTGAGCATAATTGGCGCACCCCCGAAGTGTGTGACTCCGTGCTCCTCGATTAAATCGAATACCTTTTCTGGTACAAAGGCTCGCAAACATACAACAGTGCCAGTTACTGCAGCCATCGTCCATGCATGCCCCCAGCCATTACAATGAAACATTGGTACTGTATATAAATAGATAGGATGGTTTGGTAGTTGCCAACCTATAACTGTACCCATACTCATAAGATAAGAACCGCGGTGATGATAGACCACACCTTTTGGTTTTCCAGTTGTACCTGATGTATAGTTGAGCGAGATCGGTACCCATTCATCTTCAGGATAAATGCACTCGAAACTGGTAGTGCCATTAGAGAGCACATCTTCGTAGTCCATAGCTTTTACATTTATAGGTGTCTGAGGTTTAGCGTGCGGGTCATTTATAAGGACTATCTGTGGCTGGTTTGTAGACAACTCTAATGCCTCAACTGCCACGCCATAAAGTTCCAAATCAACAATCAACACTTTTGCCTTACCGTCATCCAAAATATATGCCACGGTGTGTGCATCAAGTCTCGTATTTATTGTGTTTATGGTTGCCCCAGCCATAGGCACAGAGAAGTGTGACTCGAACATCTCAGGAGTATTAAAAGCTAGCACTGCGACTGTATCGCCCTTTTCAACTCCTAGACCTGCAAGGCCACTGGCCATACTCACACAGCGATCTCTGAGTTCTGACCATGTAGTTGTTTTGTCTTCATAAATTAGAGCTACCCTGTGCCCAAAAACATCTGCAGACCTGTGAAGAAAAGATATAGGCGTAAGCGGAACAAAGTTTGCATGATTTTTTTTCATAAAGCTAGTTCCTTATAGTTTGACCTTGATCAAGCATGCTCACTATTCGGGCCTGAGTTTCGGGTAATCTCGCTAAACGTAAGAATGATTCTCGTTCTGCATCAAAAAGATCCTGCTCGTTTGCCAGGGTTCCCTCTAAACAGTCACCCCCGGTGACTATTCTAGCAATTTCTGTACCAACTGTTTGGTCATGTGGTGTTAAAAAACCTTTCTCAAGGTTTTTTAACAGCCAAGACTTCATTTCCTCAAAGTGAGCCATTCCGGTTAACTTTAGTGGCTCCATTTGTGCTGTTTTTTTCACTCCATCCAGTGCCGATAGTGCACTACCTAATAGGTGATCTCTGTTAATATAAAAGCTGTCATTTGGCTTAGTGAAGGCAAGTTTTTCAGCCTCTAGTGGTGACTTAGCAAGCCTACCAAGTCCAACATTCATGAATGCATTCCATGCAGCCTGTTTGGGATCGTTTAGTTTTGTATTCCACCTATACAGAACCTCCTTACAACCACCACCAGCTGGAACCAAACCTACTCCAGACTCTACCAGACCCATGACAGAGTTTGTATTGGCAATGACCTGGTCGGTATGGAGTACGACCTCAAAACCACCGCCTATAGACATACCTACAGGTGCAGAAACTACTGGCATGGTACTGTTACGCATAATAGACATGGTGCTTTGAAAGTGTTTCAAAAAATCATCAAGTCTCTGGTAATCATTATCTTCAAAACATTCTCTAACTGCCCACAAACTTACTCCGCAAGAGAAGTGTTGAGAATCGTTATGAACTATAACACCTCTGAGTTGGTCCTTTTCGGACTGATGAATTGCGTCCACCAGGATATCCAAAGAGCCGCCATCAAGTGCGTTGGCTTTAGAATGAAACTCGACCACAGCGGCACCCTCGTATTCATACCAACTAGCAACCTGGTTAGTATTTTTTGGAACCAGTGTTTGTCTTATCTCTGAAAACCTAAGAACACCTTTTGAGTGTAATTTTGGAGCATAAACGCCGCTATCTTGGAGAACTTGTAGGCCACCTGAATTGGCTCTATAAAAACTGCTATCAATATTATTGAGTAAGAACTCTGGTACATCTCTACCCTCATCAATGAGTCTTTTCATAAAATAATCGTGACCGATATCGTCGAGCAATTCAAAAGGACCCCTGGTCCAGTTGTACCCCAACTTCATGGCATCATCGATTTCACTAGGGTTGCTGGTTACATCTGGTACAAGGGAGGCTGAGTAACACAAAACCTCTGAAAGAACCCTCCAGGCAAAATCAGCATAACTACCACTACCCTGGAGAAGGACAATTAGACCCTCCCTTTCAGTCCTATCTAATAAATCTGACTTAACTCTAGTAAACGATATATATTTACCGCTATTAAAATCAATCGCCTCTCTGTCGATGCCAATTCCTCGGTAAAAGCCCTTATTGTTCTTGTTTCCTGTTTGTCCATTTGCAATCATATTTGCAACAAACTCGTTTGTTTTTGAGTACTGATGAAATGCGTCATTTTTTGGAAGAATGTTTACCAAGCTCTGTGCAACATCAACCATCAGGTCTAACCCTATGAGATCGTAAAGCCCAAACACACCAGTCTTTGGGAATCCGAATGGTCTACCAAATACGGCGTCAGCTTCCCAAGGAGACAGGCCAATCTCGAATGCAACATTGAGGGCACACTGGATTGCAAATACACCGACCCTGTTTGCTAAAAATCCGGGCCTATCTTCACACAGTATGACTCCCTTTCCGAGCTGATTCTCACTGAAATTGTTGAGAACATCTATTACCTGTTCGGTAGTTTGTTCACCCCTAACCAATTCCAGTAGGCGCATATACCTGACAGGATTAAAGAAGTGGGTTATAGCGAACCTCTTACAGAAGGAATCTGGCATACCTTGTGTGAGCAAGCTAATCGGAATTGTTGAAGTGTTCGAGGTTATAATTGTGTCGGCACTACAGCACTCAATTAATTTTCTGTACAGTTGCTGTTTTATGTTAAGCCTCTCAACGATGGCCTCCGCTACCCAGTCACAATCAGACAGCTTATCGAAGTCGTCCCTAGTGTTTCCTATAAATATGAGTGACTCTGCCTCAGGACTTACTAGTCCAGGCATCTCATCAT
>Ga0315334_10001996_pt1 | contig 12740 bp, 21 predicted proteins | sample M150034915metaG_FD_205555 | JGI IMG/M metagenome (GOLD analysis project Ga0315334, IMG submission 205555) | Ammonia-oxidizing marine archaeal communities from Monterey Bay, California, United States - M1 500m 34915 | ecosystem: Environmental > Aquatic > Marine > Intertidal zone | place: USA... | reverse complement strand
ATCTATCCTTATTATGATATACATCTTTAACCAATGGTCTACTATAATTTATGTCGTTATTTTTTTTAATCATATTGTCTTTATCATCTTTTTTTCTAAAAACTAAACAATATTCGTGAGTTTTTAAGCAATTCAAATTGACTATTGCTTGTGTATATAATGGATGTCTTTTTGCAGGACTCATTTCTAAAATTATTTCATCGTGGAATGTTAAATGTTTTTTTAATATGTCTTTAGTGTCACTACAAAAATCATATAATTTACCATCTATTCTAAAGTTTGCCAATACAACTACAAAGAAACAACCTGGTTTTAATATCTTAATGCTTTTTTCTAAAATAATTTTATAAGTTTTTAAAAATTCTTCGTATGTTTGTATGTCTGTTAATTGTCCATCAGCACTTTCATATTTTTCTATCTTAAAGTATGGTGGGCAAGTCATTATCATATCAGCAACACCATCGTGTAAATGTTTATCAATATGCTCACTGCTAGAATGAATTAATTTTAACTTACCTAAACTTCTTTCTTTTTTAAGAGTATTATATTGTTCTTCTGCTTCTTGTAAATTATCTTTTATAACATCAAACCCTACATAATTTCTACCCATCAATGTAGACACTAATGGTCTAGAGCTTCTACCTGAAAAAGGATCAACTATATCGTCACCCTCTTTAGACCACATTTCAATTATTCTTTTTGCATATTCAGAATTAAACTTTGATAAAAAAGAACCTCTTCCGCTTGTGATAAAATCATCGTGACCTTTTATATTTTTATAATCAAAGGATTTAATATCATTTACAAGTTTGTCTATGCTATTACCTCTACTATATTCCCAAAACGATTTAGGTTCATATGAAAGTTCGTATAATCCTTGTTTTCGTAATCGTTCTGTGTACTCAGTAGACATTAATTATTCATCTTTTGCTTGATATGTATCTATATTCATTGTTTCATAAATCTCAAAAGGTTGATGAATCCAAGGATTCCCTTTTAAGTATTCAACCGCATAATATGGTTTAAATTTTGATATTGCTTTTGACCATATAACTGCTGTTCTAACTTCTTCCATATAAAACCCATAATAATGTTCAAGCCATTCAAGAGTTTTCTCAAGTGTAACTCCTGAGTCTGCTAAATCATCTACTAACAAAACTTTTGAACCTATATTAGGTGTTGTCTTTGCAAGGTCTCTGCTAAATGTAATACCACCTTGTTCATCTTTAACACCTGTACCGCTGTATGATTCTACTGAAAGTATTGCTAACGGTACATCAAAGATACGAGATAGTACATCTCCTACTCTTAGTCCACCTTTTGCTATACACACTATTTGATTGAATTTATATCCATCAGTATGAATTTGCATTGCTAATTCTTCTATCTTTTTATTATATTCTTCCCATGAAATATGTAAATCTCCTGCCATAAACTTTTCTCCTAATTAATTATTCCATTTTCCCAATTTTCAGCACAATCTTCTGCATAACGTTTACTATGTCCGTAAAGTGGTCTTTCTTCAGCTAGTTTGTCACCAACATACATCTTTACAACATAATGAGTTTGTTTTTCAATAACTGCTTTTCTATTCTCTTTCTTATTCATTATCTTTCTCCTTAAATAAATTTGGAAATATTTTATCTACAAGTTCTGTCATACCCATAATTGCAACTACTGCCCAACCAACTGGACCAGCAAAAAACATAAACAAAAGTATAGTAAGAATTTTAGCACCCTTGCCTACTGTTCTCTTTGCAACTAATAAAACAAGAAAAGCCCATATAAACAGGATAGTTGTTGTGACTATAATTGTTAAGAAAAATTCCATATTCTATTCCTTATACTTTCTGTGTAAACAAACTGCTTACACTTTCTTCATTTGATACTCGCCTAATGGCTTCGCCGAACATAGTTGCTACTGACACTACTCGTGTCTTTTTGCAATCATTAGGACATCTAAAATCAATGCTATCTGTAATAACAAGTTCTTCTAGTACACTATTTTCTACTTTGTGACATGCTTCGCTAGTTAATACACCGTGTGTAATATATGCCCGTACACTTAATGCACCAGCATCCATAATTGCCTTGGCGGCATTACATAATGTTCCGCCACTGTCAACTATATCATCTACTATTACTGCATGACAATCTTCAACCTCACCAATAATATTCATTACTTCACTTTCACCTGCTTTAGGTCTACGTTTGTCTACAATAGCAATATCTCCACCAAATACTTCAGCAAATTTACGAGCTCTCATAGTACCACCTGCATCTGGTGAAACAAATACTGTTTCTAAATTTTTAATGTGAGTTTTTTCTTCCTTACCAAACGCTTTTTTGATATCTTTAGCAAATGAAATTCTACTAGTTAAATCATCTACAGGAATATCAAAGAATCCTTGAATCTGTCCAGCATGTAAGTCCATTGTAAGGATTCGATCTGCACCTGCTTCTACTAATAAATTAGCAACTAGTTTTGCTGTGATAGGTGTGCGACTTGCACTTTTACGATCTTGCCTAGCATAACCAAAATACGGTATAACTGCTGTAATACGTCTAGCACTACTACGTTTAGCGGCGTCAATCATAATTAACAATTCCATTAAATGATCGTTAGCTGGTGAGCTTGTAGATTGGAGTATAAAAACATCTTCGCCACGTACATTTGCTTTAAATTCTACACTACTTTCGCCATCAGCGAATTGGGTAATTTCTGCTGGAACAAGTTCAGCAAAACAATACTCGGCAATTTTATCTGCCAAAACTTTATTACTATTTCCGGCTATAATTTTCATCGTCAATAAATCTCCGATTCAGTTTATTATGTTATACTATAATTATATAATATAAGTGTCAATATGTCAATAGTTTTGTAGTCTTAATAAGCATCGACAACCTTATCTGCTATGCCATACTTAACCGCTTCTTCAGCAGTTAACCATACATCTTCTGCAGGTAATAATATTTCACGTATTTTCTTTTCAGATAATCCAGTGCATCTTTTATAATGCTCAAGCATACGCATTGTTGAAAGTTCAAATTCTTTAACACGAGCAAATAGTTCATGTTCTTTACCAGCTGATCCCCAACTATATTGGTGAGATAAAATACTTGTATTTCTTGTTAAAATACGTTTGCCTTTTTGGCCTGACATAAATGCAAGTATTCCACATGATGCAATCATACCAAGTCCTACTGTTTTAATAGGAAGAGCAGAACCTTTCATTGTATCTATCATACCAAATGCGGCATGTACGCTACCACCAGGGCTGTTAATAATAAGTGTAAGTTCTTTAGGACGTTCACTATCTGGTAGTAAGTTTTTCTCAATAATAAAGTTAACAACAGGTTTTGTTGTTTCAAATGTAAATCCATCAGCAAAATAAAAAATTCCCGACTCCCACATCATCATACCTGGTTGTTTAGGACCTCCCATCGGTGGTGCTCCTGGCGAAGCACTATCGCCTTCTAACGCTTTTCCCATATCTGCAATCGCAGAATGTAATTTTTCAATATCCATTTATTTTCCTCTAGTGATTATCTTATTTGTCTGGATGTATCGCCTGACGGACGTTTAGGAATTGCTTTAGCACTAATCTTAATTGATGAGTTGTCATCCATTGGATTATCATCTGATGCTGCCAAGCAATCTTTATTGTCTAGTAAGTAAAGTTTTAAATCATCACTTACTTTCATTCCGTTACTCCAACGTCCATGATCAACAAGAACGTACTTTCCTTTTGTAATCCAATCAATGCCGTTACCAACACTGTATACCTTAAACCAACGTGGCCTAACACTTGATTCAGTCATATCGTTATCTTTAATAATAATTCCACCAGCAGTTGTTTTTTCTACTCCTGGCTTGTCTATCATTTCTGCTAAGATCTTTTCTTTTAATGCTCTTACTGTTTTAGTCATGTTGCATCCTGTTCAATATCTTGCATACTTCCGTCACTATACTCTACTTCAAAATACTGAGTACCATCATCTCGAGTACGTCCTTTGCGACTTACTTCTGTTACCTTTGGCTCTGCCTTTGGCTTTGTTTGTTTCTTTTGAGCTGGTTTAGGTGTATCAACAGGCTTCTTTGCTTCTACTGGTGATTCATCTTCCTTAATACTAATTTCTTCTTTGTCTGATCCTGGAACATTATTTTTATAGTATTCTTTTGAGATTTTTTCTCTAGATATCTCAACATTACCTCTATTATCAATAATATCACCACGTGCATTCATATTTAAATTACTTACAGCTCGTGTTGTCTCATTTTTTGCAGCCAAAGCACTCATATCTATTATTCGTCCTTTAGCCGTTTTTACTCTTTTCATTTTAAAAACTCCTTGATATCAAGTTTATATTTAATACTGTCTACACAATGTATGCCCAGTAAATAAAGACAATAACTAGCTACACTACTGCCTCTCCCTACACCTAACACAATATCATGTTTCTCACACGTATCTACTAAGTATAGTAAAAACTTTAGCACAATAACCATACCACGCTTCTCATATTCAAGAAGTTCAGTATAAACTCTATCACGTTGCTGTGCTGTGGTGCACTGTTTCATTAACCACTCATGAATATTTATATTCATATAATTGTCTGGCATATTCCATTTACGCAAACAATCTTCTACATACGTATCTGTGTTATTTTCTGTTTTTGCGTCAATAAATTGATCTAAATCAAATGTTTGACACCATTCGTTATATATATTTATGGGTTTTGTATCTTCCACTACAACATCAGTCACATTACTACCAGATAACCACCCAGTAACAATGTCTTGCTCTGATACTACGTATTGCTTGTTTTTATTCATTCGCATTCCATTTACAACTATTATATTACTTTTTCCTGTAAAAGTCAAGTAATTCTTCAACTGATTTAGCCTTGTGAGCAGAAAGTATTTCGTCCACGTTAGCTTTAGGTATAGTCTTGTAATGAGAAAGTATTCCTTCTACATCAGCATTAGGAGGTGCCTCTATTTCACCTATATTAAGAACATTACCTCTATCTTTTTCATTTTTGTCATAGAGTTCTTTTTGTGCTAACTGCGTTTTATGATCTCTTATTAAATCAATAAAAAGATTAATTTGATCAAGAATGCCACCACTCATTTGTGCTTTACTAGCCGCTAATACTTTTTTAAGCATTGCCTTTTCAAACTCAATGGTTTCTTCTAACGTTAACTCTTCAAGTGGCTTGCCTTCGTGTTCGATCATAAGTTGCCTTCTTTAAATATTAACATATATATCATCATGCACTCTTTGTACATAATCATTCCAATTAGCCAACGGTTGTTCATCTAAAAACTCTAACATTAGTTTATACTCTTTTTCATCGTTAGTTAATATTTTTCCAATATCTACATAATGAACTGGAACACTTGATTGTCCAAGATAAGGCTTAATATACATATTCTCTCCAAAATCACTATGTTCGTCTTTTTCCCATTCTGGGTTAATTAAAGACATTCTTTTTAACATTTTATCTAGCATTATTCCTGATTTAGCAGTAACTACAATAACTCTTTCACATTGTGTATCTTTTAATAGTTTTTCATATAGATATTCATATTCATCTAAACAATGTGCTGGAAATATTTTTAGATTAACCTTGCCTTTTTGTGGTGGAGTAAATGGATCGCCAATTGTCCAATCACTTCCTATAACACCGTAGTCAACAATTTTATTATTCTGCTTTTTTGTTTGCAATGTAACATTTAAGTTAGCTTTAGCATGTTCAGGATGACTATTAATAAAGTAATTTAGCCAAGTACCATGAGAACCTGCATCAAATAAAGTCCAACTTACTGACATTTATAAATCGCCATCTTGCCTATTTTCACTGTAATGAACATCAAACTCTCCACCTGGATAACGTGATTTTAATTTATGTACATTTTCTGCTATGACTTCATTAGGGTCGAGACCCAAAGCCCTACAAGAACTAATCCAATACCACATAATATCACCAAGTTCTCGTTTAGCATGAAAGATAGTTTCATCGTCCAAAGGTTTACCTTGGAATATACATTTTTTAACAATTTCTGCAAACTCGCCTCCTTCGCTCGCTATACCTATTGCACCAGTTAAAAGTGTTGCAATATTAACTCCTGATTCTTCTTCAAGATTTCTAATTTTATTTGCTAAGGCTTCTGTGTTACCACTTTCGCTACTTGTAACTGCCTCTACAAACTCTTTATATTTATTTAAGTCAATTTGTTTTGTCATTAGTCTACTTTTGGTAATTCTACTATAAATTTTTCATTTACCGCAACCTTGTCCATATCAAAGTTTACGCTCTCTCCACATCCACAACTACTTTTAGCAGATGGGTTTACTACCTCTAACATAGTTCCAACTATATCATGTTTTAATTCTAGTGTTGTACCTACTAAAAACATAATACTTGAACTGTCAACAGCCATCTTATATCCGTTATCCATTATAATAACATGGTCTGCTTTTTTGTCAAGTTCTGTTTCTTCTTTTAACTGCCAAATATAACTGAAACCAGCACATCCTCCGCCTTTAAGACCCAATACAGGAATCTTGTTGTCGTTTGAATCGCTTATTCCTTTTAAATGCTCGGCTGCTTCTTTTGTTACATTAATCATTTTTCTACCTCCAATGATGATATAAGCTCAAGGTCTTCCTTGTTTAAATATTTAAGATTAATTATTGTTACACCACCTAAAACTGTCGCACCAGTTCGTTCAACTAATCTTTTAGTAGCAATCATACTTCCACCTGTTGCAACTAGATCGTCTGCGATTAAAACTCTACTTGTATGTCCTAAAATACCTTGTTGTAATGTAAGTGTGGCCTTACCGTATTCTAGTTTATAACTCTCTCTTAATAACCTGCCAGGATATTTTGAACCCTTTTTGCGTACCATAACAAATGGAATATTCAAATCCTGCGATAATGCAGCTCCTAGTACAAATCCTCTACTTTCAATGCCAACTATATGTGTAGGTAAAAATTCTAATCTATCTTGTATTTCATCTGCTAAATTTTGAACTTCAGTTGTCCATATATCACTAGCAAATAAACTATTAACATCATAAAAGTTAACACCTTTTATAGGGTAATCTCGTACTGTTCTTATATATTGCTTAATACTCATTATATGTTCCACTCCTTATTTATTTTACCTTCGCTTGGTCCATTAGCTTGAAATATGTTTGGCAATTTTGGTGATACCAAGAATCCAGCATATTGTATCCAATCCATCCATAAAGTATGTGCTGATGGTAAACTAGGATAATTATGACTATCTCCTAAATATCTATATAACATATTTGTTAATAAATCAACAGGTTTTATATTAATTATTTTACTTCTCAACTCAGGTCCATCAAACACAAATAAATGATCATTAGCATAAGGTGTACTATTATATTCAAAAATACAATCGTCTGAACATAAGCAACTAGTATTAACTGAATGACTACTTACTTGTCGATCCCATTCCATTTTCTTATGACTCCAGTTATATAAAACATCTTTAAACCTTTCTTTATTAGTAGTAACCCATTCGTGCCCATTAAAATATTTAATCATCAGATCCCATCTTACTTTTACTACAAAACTATACATATTTTGTTGCCAGTGTGAACTAGTGAGTAAAAATGATTCATGTGCTGACCATATTTGTCCTATATTACCATATATTCTTTCTTTTGCAAAATCAATAAAATTTTTATCTGACTTACCTTTGAGCATATCCATATATTCTGGTTTATCATACCATTCTTCTTTTGTTTGAAAAAATTGAGTCCATACTGGAAAATATTTATTTGGAGACGGCCTCAAATTTATAATAGCATCCCAAATTATTCCTTGATCATCTCTTCTATATTCTGTAAACTTATTTAATACTTCAGAATGTGGATCTTCATGATCTGCCCAAGTATGCCCAAATAAATCATAATCATATTCATTAAATAAATCAAGTATTTCTAAAAAATCTTGTGTATATCTTGGATCTTTATTAAAATGTCTAGTTTGCCCACTATAACAAATTGCTATTTTAAGTCGTTCACTCATCTACTGTTTCTACGTGTATTCCCTTTACCCAATGATACCATTCATTGGCTCGTGCTTTTGCTTCCATATGTAACGGATCTTTTCTCCAGGCTTCAACATCTTCTTTAGTTTTCCATGAGCTAATTGTTATTTCAACATCATCTTTTTCTTCAGATATTATATCAATAAAACCTGGAAGTGTTTCTGCTTTTTCTCTGACCCGTTTACTATAATCATAATAGTCATCGTTAAAATTTTTAATCTTTGCTATAAAAAATACTTTAATCATTGTCATAGTCCGGCGGGAAACCACCATATAATCCTGACGGGTCTGATGTATAATACGGATCATTAAACATAGGGTCATCTTCACTAGTAATGCCTTTTATTTCTGGAACGAAATGCATTAATGTGCTTTCAATACCTAGTTTAAGTGTTTCTGTACTACTAGCACATCCACTGCAACTTCCACTCATTTGCATATGTAATATACCAGTTTCTTCATCAAAATTCAAGACGTTTACTTGCCCACCATGCTGTGCTACGTTAGGCACAACATATTGTTCCATAACTTCATCTATTTCTTTTAATAGTTCTTCTTTAGTTTTCATATCTATTCCTATAATATATGTGCATGTTCTAAGGCTTCATAGCCAAACCACATTGCAAATACTAAAAATGCGTAACGTGTAATTGTAAATAATTCTTTTGTATGTTTGTAATTTTCTAATACCTTATATAATCCTGCAACAACTATTACTGCAAAACTGGCACCTGTCCAACTTACTGCTTCACTCTTTGAAAACATAAATGTAAATATTTCCATACTTTCTCTAAAAAATATAAACCATATTGTAAATATTCCTGCCCAAAACGTTGCTGAATTATCAGCAATTGCTTGAACGTGTCCTTTAATATGTTTTGGTAAATTGTTACTTGTAAAGAACAAATAAATCATTAATCCACTTAATAAGGCGTACATGATTACTTCGTAGTCTTCTAAAAATTCACCTAATAGCATTCCGCCTGCTAGTCCACTTACTAATCCGACAGCACCTGCTGTAATCATTTTCTTATCTAAAGATACTGTTGCTGTAATCATAAACAACAAAAACATCATTTCTAAGGCTTCTCGACCTACGTACATAAAACTTGCTAACATTGTTAGTCTCCTTTTCCGGGGTTCAATGAGAGTAACTCTCTCTTATTTGGTTTATCCGCCCATTCTTTAGCGTCAGGCGGAACGTCTTCTGGTCTTAATGTCGTAATGTTCGGCCAAACTTCCGACATCTCAGTATTAATTTTCATCCAATAATCTAATTCTGTTCCTTCTAACGCACTGTCTGGAACAATTGCCTTAACAGGACATTCTGGTTCACATACACCACAGTCAATACATTCATCTGGATTAATTACTAAAAAGTTTTCACCTTCATAAAAACAATCCACAGGACATACTTCCATACAATCCATGTGTTTACATTTAATGCATTCTTCTTTAACTAGGTAGGTCATTTATTAAAATCCTATAATTATCAGTATTTATCTTAGATAATCTATGGTGTTTTTGTACCATAGATTGTGTCCTTGTTTGTTGAAATGACCACATTTACATCTAATTGTGTCCTCATTGGTTTCTTCTAGTGTCACTTCTACTATGTTAATAAAATTATCAAACAGTGTTGAGTGTTCCCCTAACAACGCTTTAGCCAATTTTGGTAACTCATTATCTCTTCCATTTACTAGTTGCCACCTAAACTTAACATTGTTAGATTCAACTATATGTCGTATACTATCAATTATAGTTACACTATTAAAAATATCTAATGGACTATGTGCTTCAAAAGCTGATGCATCTATGAATGCTTGTGTGGCTAAGTTAATTGGACCATACTTATCATTAGATCTACCATCAATCGCAACTTGCTGAATAGTAGGTGGATTTGGATTAGTATTAACACCCCAACCCGCTAACATACCAAACGCAGTAAATAGATTATTTTCCATAATTGGCATTTTTTCATATTTGTCCAGATCGTCATCTTGTGTGCCTACATAAAAAGTATCAGGAATAACAGCTTCAACTGGTAATCTTACAGTCCTGTCACCTAGTCTAGGCTCTAACATAAACAGTTTACAATTATCATTTAGAGCTTTATGATGAGCTAATTCGTTTGTAGCCTGTAACAAGTCTTCATTTTTACACCCTGATAATCCTATTTTAACTAATTCTAAACCAAGCTCATCAGCAACCATATCATATGCAGTTATCTTTACTGAAGTAGGACCATATGAACGTCCATCACAATCGCCTGCTGTATGACTAGTGCCTAGTGCAATCATAAAGGGATTATCTGGAAACGTATAATCAGTTAATGAATACAAGTTTAGTATCTCATATCTTCATCAATATTATACCAAAATATCTTTTCGTCTTTAATAATAGTATAAAGTGTTTGCACACCAAAGCCGACTGCACCCATTGGAATAGTTGCTGAACCTTTCTTTGCCCATGCCATACCGGCTATATCTAAATGAGCCCAGGCTGTTTTCTTATCAACAAAGCGATATAAAAATTCTGCCGCTGTTGTTGAACCGCCATGAGGCCCGCCAATGTTTTGCATATCAGCAATATCTGAATCAATCATTTTATTCCAAACTTTACCCATTGGCATACGAAAGAATCCTTCATCAACTTTTTTACCATGTAGTTTAATTGCATTTTCTAAATCATTACTGTTTGTAAATAATCCTGCCATTTCATGTCCAAGTGTTGCAACAATGGCTCCTGTTAATGTAGCCAAGTTAATTATAGCACATGGCTTATATTCATTTTGTACATAAGTTAAAATATCTGCAAGTACAAGTCTACCTTCAGCATCTGTGTTCAAATTCTCAACTGTTTGCCCACTTAGTGATGTAACAACATCACCTGGTTTAATTGCTGTACCATCTGGCATGTTTTCTACTAAACCTACAATACCAACTACGTTCTTTTTTACATTTTCTGAAGCAATGGCATGCATTGCACCAACTACTGCGGCACTACCTCCCATATCGTATTTCATATCGCCCATATTACGACCTGGCTTAAGACTAATACCACCCGTATCAAATGTAACACCTTTGCCTACTAAGGCAAATGGAGCATCTTCTTTATCGCCATTCATGTGTTCCATTACAACAACGTAACTATCTCTTGCTGAACCTTGTCCTACACTTAATAGTAAGTTAAGACCCATTTCTTTTAATTGTGCTTCGTGATAAATCTTTACTGTAACACCCAATGATGTTAATTGTTCATTAATGCGTTTGGCATACTCTGCTGGATATAAAACGTTACCAGGTTCTGATACTAAATCACGTGCAAAATTTACACTTTTAGAAATACCTGCATCTTCTGTTGAAAATTCTACACTTTTTGGATCTGTTTTATACTTGTCAAAGTTATAACTTGCAAGTGCCATACCTTCATTAATGCTATTAATATGTTTTGTAGTAATATCAAAATGGATTTCGTTTGCTATGTTTTTAAATTTGCTGTACATAGTGCCACCTAATTTACGTGCTTTGTTGGCATCTTTTGGTACAGACTTAATTACTGTAATGTAATCGTATTCTTTGTGTGCAAACTTAACATCAATTGATTTTAGTTTATCTTTAAGAGCAAGACTCTTTGATGCTTTATTAACAGAATCGCCTAATTTCTTTGCCTGCTTACTGCCTGTAAGTACTATAATTGCTTTAGTTAAAGCCATAGTATCTCCTTTTTATTGATTACTGTATATATTTTACAAGTGATTTGGGTTTTTGTCAATGATTTTATTGGGAATTTAGCCACTCACATAAAAAGTATGTGAGTGACAATTATGTTTATTAAACTGTTTCTTTTGTTAAATTAGACTGCTGTACGTGTCACAGCCGTGTCGCCAGCAAGTTCGGCTGCAAATGTCGCTTCATGTGCATCTGCTGTCGCTTGATCCGGATATTCTAATACGACTTGGACACCGTTGCCGCCATCTAACAAACTCATTTTGCCTTCACCATCTTCAACAAGGTAATCGCCTGCTTCTGTACCACACAGACCGTGTGCAGCGATCCATGCCGCTGTGTCTGCATAAACGTCACCATTTACTGCTGTAAGATTGTATGTTTTTGTAATAGCCATTTTGTATCTCCTTAAGGTATATATCTTATACTACATTATTTATGACAAATCAAATAACCAGTTGACATATGGATAAATAAGTATATAATAAAATATACCAAATCATAAACTACTTTGATAATTAATTGCATCATATAATTAAAAAAATACATACTAAATACATACATAAAGGATTGATATACAATCACTTAACCAACCACCAAATCTTAATAAATACCAGTAAATGAGTATAGAATGCTCTAACGGTATCGGAGGGATCTAACCACAATGACAATAAATTGGGAATTATTTGCATGGGCTACAGGATTAGGATTTCTTTGGTGCCAAATAGTCACTCACTATGCAGTTAGTGTAGGACTACATAGATACTTTGCTCATAATCAATTTAAAACAAGTGTAGCACACGAATGGGGCTTTATAATATTAATTATGATAGCATGTGTTCGTACACCAATAGGGTGGGTTGCTAGTCATAGAATGCATCACCATGATACCGAAGGACCACTTGATCCTCATAATTA
>Ga0315334_10001995_pt1 | contig 12745 bp, 11 predicted proteins | sample M150034915metaG_FD_205555 | JGI IMG/M metagenome (GOLD analysis project Ga0315334, IMG submission 205555) | Ammonia-oxidizing marine archaeal communities from Monterey Bay, California, United States - M1 500m 34915 | ecosystem: Environmental > Aquatic > Marine > Intertidal zone | place: USA... | reverse complement strand
TCCAAAAGCAATGGAATCGATGCACCCAGATATCCCTTAGAAACATCGAGAAACAACACAATCCATCCCCATTTATTACCTAGCACCCGAAACGTATTAGTAGCACCCGCATTACGACTACCATGCTGCCGTATGTCTATATTGTGAAATATCTTTCCAATCCAAACTGCGGAAGGAAAAGAACCGATGATATAGCAAGATATTAGTATTAAAAAATAAATCATTTCAATTGATTAAGCATCATCATTTCATACATCATCCCTTCGTCTCCTACGTCAAACTCAAAGTTCTTTGACTTTCTTTTATCCTGTTTAATATCCAAAATTATTTTTAAAAAATCAGTATCATTAGTAAAAAGAAACAACTTTCCATTCTTTTTGTTCTTCTCATATTTAAAAGAATATTGTAAGTCCGTACTTTGCTCCTTTAATCGCAATTCAAACCCTTGATTAGATGATTCGGAATAGGATTGAAGAAACAGAATTCTCATTGGAACTTCTTTAAGTACAATTTTATCTTCTATAGAAAAAATAGGGAAAATGCTATTAGCAGAAATTAATCCTGAAACCGCATCTCTTCCAGGAATTTTTTTATTCATGAAATACTTCAATCGAATATCAGGAAATAAAAACGTAGACGTTAAATACGAAGGTGTTTTTTTCAGCTTGTCCTCATCATAGTCCTTAAATACTCTTTCTGCCTTATCCTTACTGTTTGCAAAAATTGAAAAGACATCAGAGAGTCGTTCCTGTTCTTTTTTATAAAACACATATTCCATTAAAGTATCCAGCTCACTTAGTTTAGAACCTAAATAATGAGTAATGCTCTTTGGTAATGGAATTTTCATTTTTGCTATTAAATTTAAAGAAGTGGACTGTTCCTTATTATTGTATGAAATATCTCCATACGTCTGTATAGAAACAGGAGACAGATCAATTCCTAGATCAACTTCACCATTTCCTTCAAGTGAACAGCTTTCATCCTTTAATATCAAAAAATTATTTGAATAAGAAATGGTCGTACTCATAGGTTTATTTGATAATAAAAAAGCCTTTCTTTCATAATCATATGTCACTCGGCCTGATGCTGAAAACAAATATTGATCTTCTATCCCCTCTTTACGAGACAAAAATGTAGGATAAACAAATAAACTATCCTCCGCTTCAGAGTCTTTCCACAAAAAACCCATGGCCAGCTCTTCTCCTTCCTTATTCAATGGATTTTCGGCTATTGGAATTATTACATTCTTAGCAAGAATCGTATCAGCAAATTTCAACCATGACTTATCAAAATCACATGAATGATTAACCCTTGTGTAACCATCACAAATAATTCCATCATTCTTTGATGAAATTATAAACTCTCCAAAATAATCGAATTTCGAACTTAATTTAATTTGATCTTCTTCCTTAATTTCAGTTCTTGCTATTGTCTTAATTTTATCAAAATAAATTTTTCCAATATCAACTATCGTCTGAACACTATCTCTATCGAAATAGAGATAATTCCCTTTTCCATTAAACTCATTCCTGCCCAAAACCTGCATAGTAACATCCGTAAACTGATGGATTTTAGTGATGCGGTTGGCTATAATTCTTGCATTATACAAAGTATCTATAACCGCATGTTTTTGGATGCGAATTCTGTTTCCTTCAGGAATAATATAGGCATCTCCAAGTTCTAAAAAATCTATTCTAAAACAATTAATCGTTTCGTTTTTCAGGTCATATTGGGCACTTATTGATTTGAATTGTAAGGAATCCTGTGTCTCTTCAAGCGAAAAGAAGTTGTTCTTCACTATTCCTGCTCTACTTTCAAATTTGGTTTCCGCTTCTTTCTTTTTCTCAAAATCAATGGATTCTCCATCCATTTGCCAGATAAATTTGTCCATCTGACAATAAAAATTATTACTGGGGAATTTAATCCTTTTTGTACCTCTGGAATTGAACTCTCCAATTCGAGTTTTAAATGAAATATTCGTTTTCAGACCATCAGACTGAATTGCAAGAGGGTTTTCTCCATGTTCTGCATACCTATTTCTTAAATTAAATGAGGCCGAATCTGAAAAAATCTCAGAGGAAGAAAAAACATAATCTTCTGATTCTAGAGATGCATCAAGCAAATTAATGCTTCCTGAGCCAGTCATACCTTCTTCTGACAGAGAAATCATTCCACTTAACAAGCACTGATTCTCAAACATCGAAAGTGCATAGTCCTTATAAGTCTTCACAGTTAACACCTTTATTCTGGGTTTAAAAGAAATTTCGGCCATATTAGCAATGACTTCAGGGAATTCAACACCTATTGAGTCTTTAGCATTATAAAACTCGGCCAAACCAATTGTTGAATCCGGTAAAAAAGTTAACATGTTAGATCTTGCCGTAGCATTTAAGAAATCAATCTTCCCAGACCCTTGAAGACCATTATTAGACAATAAAATTCTGTTTTTGTACATGGATTCCGTTTGATAAAAAGAATAACCCTCTTCAGGTGCCTGAGTCATAAATCCAAACGAATAATCATTCATTATTTTCAGGGGTTCATTTATTTCAGGAAAGATACCATCGGATATGAGAGCTCCTTCCATTCGCAAGGAATGTTCATCAAAATCATCAAGACTGTCCAATATAAAAGGATTTAAAGCATAATAAAACCTTGTGCTATCGTAGGCACCACCCACCGTATTCTCTGAATTGTAATACACCTTTACAGAATCTTTAACTTCCACATACGGGAAATTAGAATTATCAAAATGTCGACCGGATTTCGATGCTGGATGATCAATATGCAACTGACCATTAAAATGACTAAATGCACTGACCATATCAATGGGACCTCTGCCATGACTAGGGCTAAGAGGATTGACACTTAAATAAGCGTCGTCAGTACTATCTATGGAAATTATAAATTCATCATATATAAATTTGGACTCAATATTATGCGTAATTAACTTTCCTGAAATCAACCATCCGGAAAAAAGAATATCTCTGTTTTTTAATATTTTGATATATGAAGAATCAGGAAATAACACTGTGCGTTGCTTTGATGAAAAATTAACCTGTTCTATTTCATTTAAAAATGCTTCGTTACTATCAATATCAATATATGCATAACAGGGCTGCAATTTTCTTCGTCGGCTTATTGCCTCGTTTTCTTTCTCTAAGTCTTGCAAATAAGGGTCTTTACTTATTTGTTCTGCTGAATATTCAAGCGTTTTCGGTCTGAGATCAGCAAAAAAACTTAATTCATCAAAATCTTTTTCCCCTTTTTTAGATAATGCATAATTCAATAATTTCTGTTCCACTAGTACAACACTGGATGAGGATGAATATTGAATAAAGCCCTTGCTTGAAATATCTATAAGTTGTGATTTACACTGACCTATAGATTTCCTTAATGCACTGGCCACTGATCCAACTGGTAATTCAAGCGAATTTTTAGCTAAACTTAATTCAGCAATTTTCATTAATGGATTTATATTACCTATTCCAGCAAATTGATCAAAAGATCTTTCATCAAAATAATCCCATGAATCAATTTGGGCATACCTTTGCTCCTGAGCGGATCCGAATTCATACGTGAACATGGGGAAAGCACTATTTAATCTCCACAACAACACAGGTGTATTCAGTGTTAATTTGAAATAGCTATCAATAAATGGAACCTGATTAGAACCTATTTTTGCAGCGGTAATTCTTAATTCTTTTTGATCTTCATTCCAGTACATTAAAGCACCTTTTGCATAAAGAGAATCTCCTGAATCATAATGCATAATCATGTTTGCATTTCTGGCGATAATCTGTTGGGGATTCATTAAAAAATTTAATGCTTTAATCTCAAATAAGGGTCGCTCCTTATAATGAATAATCACCTTGGCCAAATTCCCTTCAACTCCCCTTCCTATAAAATTTGCGCCTTCCAAGGTAAATCCACCATCATAGTCCATTTGATCTCGTAATCCTTCAATTAATAATCTTTTTTCGAAAGAATTAAAAATAGGACTCGATTCTCCTTCCCGAAGGTCAAACTGGGTTTTATCGACAAGTCTTCCAAGTATTGGTTGTTCAAAATATGGAGTAGTCAGCTCTACGGTATCAACTTTTAAGATCGTTCTTTCTGTATTTACAGTATATCCCCTGATTTTTGCAAATGTCTCATTTTTTGGGAAATTCACTTTTTCCCAGGTAAGCAATCCTCCTCTACCGCGCCATTCTTTTCTATCTACATCAAAATACCCTGACGTTTTGTTGATGACAATACTGTCCAAAGGGCCCGACTGATAAATAATACATTTAAAATCAGTATTTCTAATTTCCAGTCTCAATGACCTCTCATTTGACCAGCTAATGTTCCCTCCCTTAAATGTCCAGTAATGATCATTATCTATAAATAAGGCATGATCCATAAATAAGCCCTCGCTAAACTTTATGAATTCTTTAACATCACCAGAATCGTCTCCATCGAACTTTTCTTTTAAGTATGTTCTCCAGCTAGAAACAAAGGAACCAGAATATCTATTCTTTTTTGCATAATAAACCGCATGAATATATCTAATAAAATCAGCAGAGCTAAATGAGTTCTCGGACATCTTATTACAAGATACTACGACGTCATTGTATTCCTGAGAAGAAAGCTGGGAAGTAAGTATGAATCCAGAAAAATCTTTTTTTACAAAATGTGCAAAAGATTCACTTTGGATTTCTTTTGTAAGTTGTTTAAGGAATTTTTCTTTCTCAATGGAAAACTTTTGAGCGTTAAATTGAAATAATAAAAGAACAAATAAGAAAAATAAAAAAAAACGCATAATTCTCATTTTTTTAGAACAACAAGTGCCCACCCTTCCTTTAATTCGGACGAAATATAACTCATTCCACATTTTTCAGCTAGAGAAATTAACTCCTCACTATCTGAATCGAAAAACCCACTTAAATATAATAAACCATTTTCACTTAAACTTTTAAAATATTGACTCATTTGCTTCATTAAAATATTTTTGTTGATATTGGCAAAAATATAATCAAACTTCCTGCCAACAATAACTTCTATGTCCCCACATATTGAATTAATATGAATACAGCCATTTGCTGAGGCGTTCTCATTACAATTCTCTGCCGACCATTCCTCAATATCAACCGCCGTAATATCCTTTGAACCCATTTTTTCACTTAACATGGCCAATACCCCTGTTCCAGAACCCATATCAAGCACCTTTTTCCCTGCAAGATTCAGTTTTAAGATGGATTTGCACATCAGGTGAGTCGTTTGATGATGCCCGGTACCAAATGACATTTTCGGTTCTATGATCAGAATGATTCGATAATTTTTAATTATATCGTGGAAAGGAGCTGCAATGATTAATTCATCATCAATTTCAACCGGTTGAAAATTCGATTCCCAGCTGATATTCCAGTTTTGATGGGGGATTTTCAACTTTTCGTATGAAATATTTACTTCTTTCGATTCCAATGAGCTCATCAATTCCTTAAAGTAAAGGGGATTAAACGAATCTTCCTTGATACATGCCTTTAACTGACCATCTTCTTCGTAAAACCCTTCAAAATCAATTTCAAGTAAATAGACGGTAAGGATTTCGGACCACGGCTTAAAAGGGTCTATCTTAAAAGAGAATTCAAAATAGTTCATTCGAAGGAATAAACAATTTGCGAAAAAGATTTAGATTTTAAAGAAGCTCCACCAATTAATCCACCGTCAATATTAGAGCATTTAAATAATTCAACCGCATTATTTTCATTACAGCTACCACCATAAAGAATGCTCATCTTCTCTGCTGACTTATCCGAAAACAAGTTCAATAAAACTTCCCGGATAAAGGCATGCATTTCTTCAGCCTGAATCGGTGTTGCAGTGATTCCAGTACCAATTGCCCATATGGGTTCATAAGCTATAGAAATTTTAGATAGCTCTGATTCATTGAAAGAACTCAAGAGTTCAATTTGAGATTGTATTTTTTCTTTGTGCTTCCCTTCTTCTCTTTCGCCTAACGATTCACCTATACAATATATAACGTTCAGCCCAGCCTGTAAAGCTGCTTTTATCTTTTTTAGCAGAGCATCATCTGTTTCTCCAAAAACCTCTCGTCTTTCGCTATGTCCAACTAAGACATATGAACAGCCTAAATCTTTGACCTGCTGAGCACTAATTTCTCCAGTAAATGCTCCTTTTTCTTCAAAATGGAAATTTTGGGCACCGATATGGAAGGTGCTTTTATTGACTTCAAGGATTTCAGACAAATAAATACTGGGAGGGAAAATTATTACATTGATATCATTATCAGGGCTCAATCCGTTTTTGAGATCATTGAATAAGGAATTAGCCTCACTTTTCAAGAGGTTCATCTTCCAATTTGCGGCAATGATTTTCTTTGGCATTAATACTCTCTTTTTATTTCTTGCAATAACTTTTTGGAATTGAACTCATTTTCTCCAGTTCCATCAAAGAAAACTCTCTGTTGACCATTATACATGTACAATACACCAGGGAAATCTTTTTCTAACCAAAATAATTTATTCATTTCTTCAATTTCTAGGACCTTATAATCGTATTGTGCACCTATGAAATTAAAAAAATCCTTAATCTCTTTGTCAGAACCATTTGGAGGATAAGTCTCATCCATAAACAAAATACGAATTTCAGGAATTAATCCAGGATGTTTTTTAGACAATTCAGTTAGTTCTTTCCCTGTTGCCATACAATGCTCACAAGTAGGAGAGAAAAAACATAAAAGCTTATTCCCCGAACCTATATGATCAAAATACTTTGAATATGAAGATTCTCCCTTTTTAATGTCTTTTCCTGTTACAGAAGATGAACCTTGTGGTAATACCATAAACATGAGAAGTGATATGACCAACCCGGAATAAAGTACCGGATTCTTATTTTTTCTTTCATTCAACTGACTTTTAAATAAGGTTAGAGGAATTAGCAGTAATCCAATAGTTAAAATATTTTTGATTAAAGCCTCAAGAGGAGTCATTGGTATCAACTCACCGAAACACCCGCAATTACTGGCATCGCCTTGAATGACCTGTACAAATAGATGAATAGAAAACAATCCCAATAGTCCAATCGTAATGGGAAAAATGACTTTCTTCAGATAATAAGGTAACAACAACAGAATAGCAAGAGTGAATTCAAAACCTATTAACATTCTTGAAACCACTTTGGCCAATCCTCCTTCAATTCCAACAGATGAAAGATATTTTGATTCAAATCCAGTTATCCCCATTAAAGGTGAAGGATAAAGTTTCGCTACTGCCGAAAGAATGAACAGAGCGGAAACCAATATTCGAATTCCCCAGACAACTTGTTTTTTAGCTTGATCGGTCATGTTTTTATTATTGAAATTAATCTATTTGTAAATTCCTTTTAAACTTTTAACAGTTCTTTAACCTTCAGTATCCAAATGAATCATAGCAAAAACGGCATAATTCAGCATATCAAAATAATTTCCTTCGACACCTTCACTTGCAATAGTAGAACCTGAATTGTCCTCAATATTTTTAATCCTTAAAATTTTGGCAAGAATTAAATCAGTCAAAGAGCTGATTCTCATATCTCTCCATGCTTCTCCGTAGTCATGGTTTTTCCCTTTCATAAGCTCAAACGCTTCATTAAATACTTCATCGTACCACTCAACAGCAGTGTCATTTGTTAGCTCAGAATCATCAATTTCATATTCATGTCTCAGCTGTACAACTGCCATTACACAATAATTAATAATAGAACTAAAAGCATCCTCAAAACTCTCCCCTACCTTGTTTTTCCCTGTATCCTGAATTGTTCTGATTCTATTGGCTTTAATAAATATTTGATCTGTCAATGAGCTAGGTCTCAAGATCCTCCACGAAGTTCCGTAATCAAAAGTTTTATTTCTGAATATTTCTCTACAAACATTCATTACTTTTGTGTATTCATTTGTCGTTTTATCCATTGTTCAGAAATGTATCTTTATCAAAATATGTACAAAGCCAAGAGTATCAATATTAAAGGAAAATTATTCCATTTTGATGCCCCAAAGATAATGGGAATTATTAATTTAAGCGAGGAATCATTTTATGAAAATGATGCTAAAACGACACAAAAACAAATAATAACTAAAATAAACGGTTTCATTAAGAATGGTGCCGAAATGATTGATATTGGTGCTGTTTCTACCAGACCACAAGCTAAATTACCAAGTCTGGCGGAAGAAAGGAATCGACTTATACCTGTACTTAAATTAGTTCGAAAAAAATTTCCAAAAGTCATTATATCCATCGATACGGTGCGTTCAAAAATTGCAGAAGAAGCTCTTAAAGAAGGAGCAGATATCATTAATGATATAAGTGGTGCATATTACGACAAGAAAATCTTAAATGTGGTTAGTCAGTACAATTGCCCTTACATTCTTACACATAATCTTGAAAAAAGCATAAACAATCACAAGCTAAAAACGCCAAATACAATCAAAGAGGTTTTACGTTACTTTTCTCAAAGGATTCAGGAACTTAAAACTATCGGTATTTATGATATCATTATTGACCCTGGATTTGGATTTTCAAAAGAGATTCAGCAGAATTTCGATATTATCAAATATTATGAAATGCTTCATATTTTAGAATTGCCAATTTTAACAGGTATTTCTAGAAAATCCATGATTTATAAAACGCTAAATTCGACATCAGAAAAATCACTAAATGGCACGTCAGTACTACATTCATTTTTAATATCACAAAACTGTTCCATATTTCGAGTACATGATGTTAGAGAAATGAAAGAAGTGAAAATGTTATGGGAGGCATCATTTAATTGATGCTCAGGCATTCAATTTGAAACTTTTTTAATTACATTCGTAAATATATTATGTAAATTTAAATCGTATGAGGTTTATCGCCTTCTTTATTTCATTTTCATGTTGCGTTTTTGCTTATAGTCAGGCACCAACAGCTAATTTTTCAATGTCTACCACTCAGATCTGTCAGGGAGAATGTATTACTGTTACTAATAACTCTTCTGGAAACCCGATTAATTTCGAATGGACTTTTGAGAACGGAACACCTGAAATATATAATGGTGCTAATCCTGGACCAATATGTTTCAATACAGCTGGTACATTTACAATAACACTCACCGTGTCCAATACGTTTGGTTCAAATCAAACTGCCCAAACCATTGATGTTGGGGCAACCCCTTCTGTAACTGCCACTCTATCCGATACTCTTGGAGGCGTGTATGTCGAGATTGATGACACTACAATTTTTATGTATCAGGAAGCCTATTTATATGCCACTGGAACACCTCCAGGTGGGTATATGATTTGGTACCCGAGTGGGGTAATAGAAGATAGCCTATCTCCACTGCCAAATGACTCCTTAATTGTTAATCCATTTTATGACACGTATTATGTAGCCTCCTACACTACACCTGAAGGATGTACATCGTATGACACAGTATTTGTCGAAGTCGTATTTATGGATTCGATACAAGTTGCATTACCTAATTCTTTTTCTCCCAATGACGACGGCGAAAACGATGTATTCCGTGTATTGACAAATGTGGATGCCGATCAAAACTTTGACAACGGGTTCTACGAAGGTGGGGCAATTGTTGAGGTGGACTTCAGAATATATGATCGTTATGGCCAGATGGTTTTTAGAACAACGAGTCCTCATGAAGGGTGGGATGGGATCTACAAAGGTAAACCTGTCAACCCCGCAACTTATTATTATATATTGGAATATCGTCTCATAAATGGAGTTTCTGAGTTGTTAGATGGAAACGTAACCTTATTTAGATAATCATGAAAAAAATCGCAATTATTATACTGTGTATTGGATTTGGAAAGTTTTATGCTCAGCAAGACAAATCTATTAGTATGTGGTCTCAATCACCCATGATGTATAATTCAGGAGCTGTAGCGACTGGAGAAGAGGACTATAGTTTTTTTACAAATTTCAGGTATCAATGGTTTACTGTAGGTGACAAACCCATGAGAACAAACATTCTGAATGCGAGTTTTAAAATTCCGGATGGATTTCTTGGTAGGAATAACTTCGGAATAGGTATTAATGCCGTAAATGATCAAACTGGTGATATCGGTTTCATGACAACAGCTGTGTCTGTACCTATTAATTATACTATTGCTTTAGATAAAAGAAATAAATTATCTATTGGAATATCACCTGGGTTTTATCAGCAAGGATATGATGCAGGATTTCAGACCTGGGAAAACCAATGGACAGGTGGAGGATTTAATGGCGGGATCAATAGTGAACCCTCTTTAAATGCAAATGCATCTTATGCCACAATAGATATGAGTACAGGTGTTTTTTATCAACACTCCTTGCGAAATAAAACACTTTTGTATGGAGGCATCGGATTAAACCATATAACAAAACAAAAAATTAATTTTTCATTTAACGGTGACAGATTATATATGCAGACCGTGGCTCATTTTGGTGCTAATATTGTAACCAAGAAAAGAGATTTAAGAATTCAACCACAGGTCATGTATTTTAAAACAGGACCAGGGTCCAATCTGATAGGTGGTATTTCAATGGAACATATATTGAAGGAAGGTTCTGCAATTACCAATATCAACAAAACTGTAACCGTGAATTATGGCTTCTACTATAGATACCAAGATGCTTTAGTTACTACTTTTGGATTTAAAATAAAGGGGTTCCGTATGGGAGTTTCATTTGATGCCAACTTGTCCTATTTCAATCAAGCTACAAATAGTCTTGGAGCATTTGAAATTTACATTAAAAGCCTACACCTTTATAAAAACTCAAATAAAAGAGATAAGGTTCTGTAAGCTTTATTGAATTAACCATTGTAAAGTCCTCCTGTGTGAACAAAGAGGACTTTTTTATTTGTTAGAACTGAATTATTTACAAAATCGTTCAACGCAAACATTACTTTGCCTGTATACCTTGCCTCAATTCTAAAATTTTGATCCTGATTGAATTGTTCAATAAAAGAGTTCAACTCTGGACTAGTTTTAGCATATCCTCCAAAGTGATACTCATCCAGAACGATTATTCTTGACTCATCATAAAATAAATTAAATTCACGGGCCATTTTACTCATTTCTTTTAAGGAGTCAAAGCCCTTCAAAACCGGAACAACAACCAATGTAGTATTTGCATTCATCGATGACAAAATCCCCATACTTGTTGCAGTAGTTCCTTGCGCTACAAATACATAATCAAAATCATTTGCTGTTTCAAGCATAATTTCCTTACATCCTTCAACTCCTTCTTTATTAGCCCCACCCTCTGGAATATACCAGATTAGATCCTTGCTTAATAGCTTAGCTCCATATTGTCCCTTAAAATCAGAATATTCCTTACGAGACACAAAAATCAATTCCATTCCCAATGCAGCACATCTTTTAAGTACTGAATTCGAATCTTTATTAAGCTCTTGACCTCTAACAAATCCCATTGTCTTGATGTTAAACTCGTTTCCAGCACAAGCTGTTGCCAGTAAATGATTTGAATACGCTCCTCCATACGTAGCAATTGTATTGCAATTGTTATTTTTAGCAGCTTTCAGATTCCACTTTAATTTCCTCCATTTATTACCTGAAATTTCAGTATGAATTAGATCATCTCTTTTCACAAATAGCCGGACTCTCGAATTCTTGTAACTTTGCGTATCGAAAGCTTCGACAATTGCTCTATCGATATTTTGATTCAGATTTAACATCTTATTTGATATGAATGAAGATTTTTCTGGGTTTTCCAAAAAAGAAAAAATGGACAAAGAGGACTATTATCTTAGTCAAGAAGGATATATTGTATTTACTGAAAAATACCATCTTAAAAGAGGTTTTTGTTGTAAGAGCAGTTGCCAACATTGTCCCTACGATTATAATCCCAAAACAGGTGCCTTTAAGACAAAATAGGCAAGCTTCATTCTGCCTTTATCCCGTTTTCAGGATACTTACCTTTATACTGTGATAAGATCAATTTAATATCGCGAAAATCTTTATTGATGTCTCCAGTAGGCTCAAAAAGACTGTGGAATCCTCCAATTTTGTTTTTATAATCCACATATGCGATGTAAATAGGCACTTTAGATTCCATGGCTATGTAATAGAACCCTTTTTTCCAATTTGGATTGTAACTCCTAGTCCCTTCAGGTGTAAATACCAGAAATAAATCATCAGTTTCAGAGAATAACCTCTTTGTTTTACTGGTTAAATTATTTTTCTTTAATCTATCAACAGGTATCCCTCCCATTCTTTTTAAGATATATCCAAATGGGAAAAAAAACAAATCCTTTTTAACAAGATATTTGGCATTCACTTTATAGGATATAAATGCCATCTTTCCCAAGACAAAATCCCAGTTAGATGTATGCGGCCCCATAATGACGACGCATTTCCTGACTCCTTCGGGTGTATGCTTGTCTATTTTCCATCCAAATAACCAAAAGAAAAATCGTACTATCAATCTCATATTCAAAATTAATTAAATCAAATTAGTTTTATATTTATATCATGACAAAAAAATCACGTGAAATTATCGCATTACTTGGTTTTTTCATGTGCGTAATTCTTATTTTTCAAATTACTCAGCAAGAAACAGCTCCAGTGGAAAAAAATATCCACATTCCAAAAGCCACGAAAGTCCTTGTTCGATTTAATCAAAAAGCACTATTTGAAAAAATCCTCGTAAGCGAATTATATAATCCGAATGTAAATGAATTTGTAAAAAAACTAGTAAGACTCACTGAT
>Ga0315334_10001993_pt1 | contig 12747 bp, 8 predicted proteins | sample M150034915metaG_FD_205555 | JGI IMG/M metagenome (GOLD analysis project Ga0315334, IMG submission 205555) | Ammonia-oxidizing marine archaeal communities from Monterey Bay, California, United States - M1 500m 34915 | ecosystem: Environmental > Aquatic > Marine > Intertidal zone | place: USA... | reverse complement strand
GATTCAATCAGATCCACCAGATCTTCTATTGCTTGATGTCTGGCTTCCCGGAATGGACGGAATAGAGGTATTAAAAACTGTCAAAACTTATCATCCTGAAATAGAGGTCCTGGTCATGTCTGGGCACGGGACCATCGATACGGCGGTAAAAGCGACAAAGCTTGGGGCTTTTGACTTTATTGAAAAGCCGTTCTCAATGGACAGCTTGACTCAATCTGTTAAAAGTGCTCTAGGACTCAAAAAAAAACGCCCCACAAAAATAAACAACGAGGCGCTATTCGGGTTTTCCTCGCTAATTGAAACACAAAAGGCTATTAAATCTCATTCTCAATCAGACAGCCCCCTGCTCTTTCTAGGTGAACCAGGAACAGGCAAAGAATACATCGCACAAGCAATCCACCAAAAAAGCGTAAAAAGTAACCTTCCTTTTATCAAACTCAATTGCGCTTCAAGGCCAGCAAGTGAGATCAACTCTTTTCTATTTCCGTTGGAAAAAGAATCTCTCAACCTTAAAAACGTAGCCTCGGATACAACCTCAACCATATCGCAAGCTGTGTATTTAGATAATGTGGATGCCCTGAGCAAAACCGTTCAACAAAAATTATTCAATTTATTGTTTTCTAATGAGAGTAAAAAACAAAACTTATTCCCATCGCGTCTATACATATCTTCCTCTAAAAACCTCGGTAAACTTTCCAAAAAAAACCAGTTTAACCCTGATCTACTAAAAATATTTAGAAACACAACTATCAGAGTACCCTCTCTGCGCGACAACCCGACCATTATCCCCGTCTTGATTCGTAACCACCTAGAAGAAGTCTCGCAAAAAGATGGGCTACCTATTCCCGAAGTAGATTCAGATGCACTTAAAGCCTTATGCCAATATTATTGGCCAGAAAATATCCGTGAGCTTCATTCTGTTTTAGACCGCATCCTTGCGACTGCTCCTTCACGGAAAAGTATTTCTCTTAATCAAGTGCCTTCAGAAATTAATCGACTAACGACCCAACGGGAGCAAATGAACCTTAACAAGCTTAATAGTCCTCCGCAAAGAACGCTTAAAAAAAGCGTAGTATTATATGGAAGTGGGCTTCATAAAGGACTTAAAACTGGGCTCATCTTGCAACCGCTGCCACCAGAAAGCGGCATTATTTTCAGCAATATCTCCAGCGGACAAACCATCCCAGCTCGGCTTGAAAATATTATATCGACCAATTACTCCACAACACTCCATAAAGGGAAAGCTAGTGTCGCTACCATAGAACATATCATGGCTGTTCTACACATGTACCACATCACAAACCTTCTTATAAAAGTAGGCGATGAAGTTCCAGTGATGGATGGATCTTCAAAAGATTTTTGTAAGTTAATTGAGGATGGTGGAATTGAAGAACAGGATAAACCTTCCCAAGAATTAATTGTCGATAAAAAATATACGTTTGGCCCCCAAGAACAAGGAACCCCCCATATTAGTATTGAACCCTGTGACACATTCAAGGTCAGTTACCATATGGAATACCCGACGCCAATTGGAGTCATGGATCATACATTCGAATATGTAGATGAGGAAAACTTTAAAAAAGAAATCGCTCCTGCGCGCACGTTCGGGTTTATGAAAGACATCTCTCAATTAACAAAGGTGGGGTTTGCTACTGGCGGGAACCTGGACAACTTTATTCTATTGGGAGATGGAAAAGTCATCAACACCGAACTACGATTTAAAAATGAGTTCCCACGGCATAAGATTCTTGACATCCTAGGGGACTTCTACCTTTTAGGGAAACCTATTCGCGGGCACATCCGCGCAAACAAATCAGGACACACCCAAAACATAGGACTTCTAAAAACTTTAACGAATGCAGAAATTCAACATTCTCTGTAATTTTAGTTTCAACTTAAATTTACCGACATCAATTAAACGAGCCCTCTTCAGGCAACATCTCCATCTAGATTTTTTTAGACTCGGTTTATCGCTGCAAAACCAAATCATCTCGAAAAAATTCTACAGACAGTACTTATGAACCATTTGCACTTAATTTCCCAAAAATGCTAAGCCCGAGTAAGCAACGTCATGACAATAAAAAAACTATCGGATACCCCAAATGCCATTGAATATTTTTAAATTAGCCGTTCTTGTTTCCGGACGCGGTTCTAATTTGCAAGCCATAATTGACAGTATTGACCGAGAAGAACTGGACGCTCATCTTTCCATAGTAATTAGCAACACAAAAGATGCCATGGCCTTAAAACGAGCTGAAAAACATGGGATAAAAACAATTTTTATCGATCCCTCTACCTACTTAAACAGCAAAGAGTACGACAAAGCACTCTTGCTGAAGTTAAAAGAGTTTTCCATTGATCTCATCTGTCTTGCTGGATATATGCGTATTCTAGGAGAAGAGGTTATACAAACCTTTGAAAAAAAAATTATAAATATACACCCATCCCTATTACCAGCATTTCCGGGTCTGAATGCTCAAAAGCAAGCTATAAATCATGGGGTTAAGTTCTCTGGATGCACTGTCCATTTCGTCGATTCGGGAGTTGATAGCGGGCCCATTATTCTACAAACAGTAGTCCCTGTTTACGATAACGATGACGAAAAATCTCTCTCTAAACGAATTCTTGAACAAGAACATTACCTTTACCCAAAAGCAATCAAAATGATCCAGGAAAAAAAAATCAGATTAAATGGTAGAACCGTGACGAGTAAAATAATTTAACGCTATATACTCCACTAAGGCGTTCATGAAAAGACAAACCAAATTCTTATTTATTTTTATATTATATTGGCATGTTCCTGCGTGGGCTCTTAGTGACGAATTGGCAACTGTTAAGGCGATTCAGAAAAATTACGAGTCAGTTCTGACCTTAAAAGCAAACTTCGAGCAGAAGGCCTTCGTTAAGATGTTAAATAGGACCGAAGTTACCCGGGGAACTGTCCAGATCAAAAAACCAGGTAAAATGAAATGGGTATACAACTCTCCAGACCCACAAGTTCTTGTTAGCGATCAAAAAAATTTATGGCTTTACGCGCCAGAAGAAGAACAAGTCACAAAAATGCCTATTGAAAGTGTATACTCGTCAAACACTCCAGCTCTATTCCTTGCGGGGCAAGGAATTTTGACAGACATCTTTAACGTTGTTCAGGTTCTAACTGAAAAAGATAAATTTGTTGCTGTTTTCACCCCAAAAGAAGTTGAAAGTAGTTTAAGTCGCCTTGTGCTTCGAGCAAACAAAAATAACTACCAAATCACAGGAGCGACCGTGTATGATAGGCTTGGTAACAAGACTGCTATTAAATTTCGATCCATCCGTATCAACGAGGCAATACCGGAAAGCGTTTTCAACTTCGAGGTTCCTGCCGGAGTAGAAATACAAGACTTTACGCCTAGTCCTTAAATAATTACCTTAAATTACTATGTTTGAAATTTCATCTATATCTCTCGATGCTGTATCAGCCTTTGGCCTCAAAATATTCGCATTTCTGGTGGGCTTAGCCGCGCTTATCTTTGTCCATGAGTTAGGGCATTTTCTTGCAGCCCGAAAATGCGGTGTGATCGTAGAAAAATTCTCCATAGGGTTTGGGAAAAAACTATTCGGGACCACTTCCCAAGGCACCGAATTTATTATTGCAGCTATTCCTCTAGGCGGTTACGTCAAAATGAAAGGTGAGGAACTTGGTGAGGAAACAAATGAAGAAGGCTCATTCTCAGCTGCACTACCACAGCATCGCCTTCTAATAGCTTTTGCCGGCCCATTCTTTAATTTTCTATTTGCTTTAGCTATCTATGTGTTTGTGTACATGGCAGGGGTTGAAACCATAGGTCCGGTAATTGGAACCGTAAAAACAAATTCGCCTGCCCTCGAAGCAGGTCTTCAGACAGGCGATAAGATAATATCCGTTAATAACAAGCCAATTCGATTCTGGAATGAACTACAAAAGAAAGTCTATAATTCGCCCGGAGAGAAACTCGATTTCCAAATTGAACGTTTGACAAAAGGAATCATTAATTTAGAAATCACACCCACCACAGAAGAAATTAAAAATCTTTTTGGCGATACAGAGCAAGTCGGTCTAATCGGCATAACCCCACTTTCGAACACTATTAGCTACATCAAAAAAGAAAGTGCCGCCGAAAAAGCGGGACTTCAACTTAATGATCGTATTATCGCCGTAGGAGATACCAAGATATTTGGCTGGTCGGATCTTAGACCTGCCGCTGTGGATAAACCAGGGGAGTCATTGAGTTTCAAAGTCCAACGTAATGGGACAGAAATACTGATCCCCCTAATCCCAACCCTAAAAATAATTAAAGATGAAAATGGGAAGGACTTAGAAATTGGGGAGATTGGCATTGGGATGAGTGGTCCCATGGTACTTGAGCAGTATGGTTTGTTTGGTTCGATCGTAAGAGCGATGAAAGAAACGTGGGAGATGACTGCCTTGATTGCGATCAGCGTGCAAAAGATGCTGTTTGGATCAATCCCAGCAGACCAAATTGGTGGCCCCATATTGATCTTTCAAATTTATGGAGAACAAGCCGAACAAGGTTTCAATGAATTCATTAGACTAACAGCTTTGTTAAGTATCAACCTTGGCTTAATTAATTTACTCCCAATTCCAATTTTAGATGGGGGACATATTTTATTTTTTCTCATAGAAATAATTAAAGGGCGACCTGTGAGCGAAAAAAACAGAGAACTAGCTCAACAGGTAGGACTTTTCATGCTAATAAGCTTGATGGTATTTGCTTTCTATAATGACATAGTGCGAGTCATTAATTAGACAAGATTCTACGACCATTTAACAAATGGATTCAATATCCCAATTAGAAGATCTAAAAAAAGTCGCATTAGAACTTTCAATTGACATAATAACCGGTAGTTTATTCGATTCTGAAATCATAGTTAAGAGTGGTCACTGTAAGGTGAAAGGGAAAAACACAATCATCATTGATAGCTTACTTTCAAGCCAAGAACAAAGCGAAGTCATTATCCAAGCCCTAAAAAAGTTTAACCTGGAATCGGTTTACCTACCGCCATGGATTCGTGAGCGCCTTGAACCTGACAATTCTATTTAAAATCAAATGACACTATTGAATAACATTCTTCCTGAGATACGTCGCGGAAAATTAAAAGTACTTCTTCGTGAAAGGGAGATCGTCCGAGTGCTTGAAGCCCACAATGGACTGAGCGGTATTATTGCAAATAATGCGTGTATAGAAGGGCAATCTAATCAAGTCCCCGTCCAAAGAGAATTCGACGCAATATGGGAAAGCAGTCTCACCGACTCGGCATCAAAAGGGCACCCCGACATAGAAGTTGTTAGCTTTGATTCAAGGCTTCAATCTATTAATGAAATTTTAGCTGTTACCCATAAGCCAATGATAGTTGATGGCGACACGGGAGGGGACGCTAATAATTTTGAGTATATGGTTACCAAACTTGAAAGGGCGGGTGTTTCTGCCGTCATTATCGAAGATAAAGTATTTCCAAAGCGAAATAGTCTGGAACCAGGGGTTCAGCAAATCCTTCAAGAGCCTGAGATATTCAGCCAAAAAATCCAACGTGGTAAAAGTGCTCAGATATCAACCGACTTTATGATTATAGCTCGGCTAGAAAGCTTGATAGCTGGGAAAAGTGTGGATGATGCGCTCTTCAGAGCTCAAATCTATCTGGAAGCAGGTGCTGACGGTGTAATGATCCATTCTAAAGAAAAAGACCCTGCCCAGATCATGGAATTCGCGAAGTACTACCAGAAAATGACTCAAAAAATAAACTGCAAAAAACCAATGGTATGTGTACCAACAACATACAATACCCTTACCGAAGATGAGTTGCGTACTGCCGGATTTAGTATTGTTATTTACGCCAATCATCTTTTAAGAAGCGCTAATAAAGCAATGGAAGAAACTGCTCGCACCATCCTTCTTAATCAACGATCATTTGAAGTTGACCCAATCTGTTCTCCCGTCCGCGAAATATTTCAAACAGTAGGGTTTCTCGAAGTTAAAGAAAAAGATAAACTTGACGGAAACAACAAAAACATCCCCATAATCATTCCTGCTGCGGGCGAAGATCCATCGTTAAGTTCAATTCTAAATGGCAAACCTAAGTCTATGTTTGAAATAGCTGGGAAAACTCTTCTCGACTGGCAAATCAGCGCTCTCAATAGTAATAACCTGACAAATATCACAGTGATAACAGGCTACAAAGGTAGGGAGATGAAAGGAGAGGACATCACCTTTCAGGAAAATAAAAAATACAAAAAAGGCTCCGAGTTACACAGTTTGATGGAGGCGCGAAACAAGATGGCGAGCGGTTTCATTATGCTGTATTCGGACATACTATTTGAAGAGAACATAATGTCAAAAATACTTACTTGCCAAGAAGACATCGTCCTTGTAGTAGACAACACCATGCAGTACCATGCGCCAGAAGCAAATAAAATACAGGATTTTGTTATCAGTAAAAACAAACACCTGCCCACCCGAAGAAAAATTAGTTTTGCTTGTGAAAATATTATTTCAAAAATTGGCTCAAAACTAAACCCAGAAACCGCCACTCACGAGTTTATAGGCCTCGCTAAGTTTACTAAAACTGGAGCGGAGCAACTTCTTCAGACCTATGAAGACTGCGTAAAGAATTACCCCGGTAAGTTGCAGGAGGCTGACAATATAAATCAATTTAAATTTACCGACCTAATACAAGAAATGATCGACAGAGGCTACGTCGTTAACTTTCTTGAAATTCATAAGGGTTGGTTAGAGATTCATAGTACTGAAGATATAGAACTAGCCAACCATTTCCTATCCAATAGTTAAACACACCTTTGATCGAGAACCGTTTTGGTGCGAACAAGAAAACAACCGAGGAAGTCTCGCAACAATTGAAGTCAAAGGCTAAAATAAAATTGTCACTATGTACTATTCAAAAATACTAATACCCACCCTAAAAGAATCTCCTGCAGATGCCGAGGTGGTCAGCCATAAGCTCATGGTCCGCGCTGGAATGATCCGTCAAATGGCTGCCGGCATCTATTCAATTCTCCCATTAGGGCTAAGGGTACTTAGAAAAGTCGAGCAGATCATCCGGGAAGAAATGGACCAGATTGGAGGACAAGAAGTTTTCCTTCCTAGCGTTCAACCAGCAGAACTATGGGCCGAAAGTGGACGCTGGGATTTTTATGGAAAGGAATTGCTACGCTTCAAAGACCGGAATGACCGCGATTTTTGCTATGGACCAACTCACGAAGAAGTTATTACAGACATAGTACGTCGCGAAGTAAAATCCTACCGACAATTGCCAATTACCTTGTACCAGATTCAAACCAAGTTTCGAGATGAAGTCAGACCCCGTTTCGGAATAATGCGTGGACGTGAATTCACAATGAAAGATGCCTACAGCTTTCACGCAACCGAGAAAAGTACTCGCGAAACTTATTCAAGTATGGCGAATGCCTATTCCCGAATTTTCAAAAGATGTGGACTAGGTTTTAAAATGGTGGAAGCTGATAGCGGAACCATTGGGGGCAATTTCTCTCATGAATTCGTCGTGCTCGCAAGCTCTGGGGAAGATTGCATAGGATTTTGCAATTCATGCGATTATGCTTCGAACATTGAAAAAGCTGAAACGAAAGTCTCGACAATAAACACGGAATCTCCATTACCGGAAGACCTAAATGAAGTTGCGACGCCCAAAAAAAAATCTGTAGAAGAAGTAGCCCAATTTCTTCGAGTGTCACCTAAAACACTAATTAAAACCATTATATTTGAAACAGATCAAGGGCTAGTGGCTGGGCTAGTTCGAGGCGATCGTAAAATCAACGCTGTCAAACTTAAAAACCTGGTCGACTGCGAATGGCTTATCCCTGCCTCAGAAAATTTAGTTGCAAAAACGACTGGATTGCCTTGCGGATACTTGGGGCCTGTGGGAATTAAGCTCAAAGTTTTTGCCGATAAAGAAATCCCGCTTATGTCCAACAGCATCGCAGGGGCAAATAAAATAGATACCCATTTGACTGGTATTCAGTTTAAACGAGACCTAAAAGTTGAAAAAATAGGGGACATCAGAAGTGTCAACGAAGGAGACCCTTGCCCTAAGTGCAAATCAGGAAAGTATAAAATAAAACGAGGTATCGAAGTAGGACATATTTTCATCCTAGGAAAAAAATACAGCGAATCCATGCAAGCCTTGTATCTAGATGATCAAGGCAAAGAAAAACCTATGATCATGGGCTGTTATGGGATAGGAGTTGGCCGAACTGCCGCAGCTGCTATTGAGCAAAACCATGATGAGCAAGGAATCATCTGGCCTATTTCCCTTGCTCCATTTCAAGCTGTTATTCTTCCAGTCAACTTTTCTGACGATGCCGTGCATTCAGCAGCTAAAAAAATCTATAAATCTCTCTGGGGGTTAGGGGTTGAAACCTTACTTGATGACCGCTCAGATAGGTTAGGTGTAAAATTCAAAGACGCTGAGCTTCTTGGAATCCCAATCCAAATAATCGTTGGCCCCAAAAACCTTGGTGAGGGAAAAATAGAAATAAAACTAAGAAAAACTGGCGAATCCCAGTTAATTTCATTCCCAGAAGAAATCGAATATATTTCCACGATTTTATCAGAGTTATGATAATGATAACTCCTTAATAAAAAAAATTCCTTGCAACACTTACCCCCTTTTAGTAACATGTGGAGAATAGAGTTGGTTCCTATCTAAGAGCGCGGCTTAAGCCACGCTTTTTTTTTGTTTTTATAGGGGAATAAGGAAAAGCATCAATTCCCAACTCATGATGTAAAGAAAGAGTAGTAGCCTAGTTAGAGTCGAGGCAAAAGCGACCACATGTGATTGGTCCAGAAATATGAGAAAACCTCCTATTTATCAGTCTGTTACTGACCTCATTGAGCCAACTCTAAAAGGAAGTGACATAGAACTGGTTGATGTTGAGTACAAAAAAACTGGCAAAACTTGGTCTCTGAGAGTATTCATCAACAAAAATCAAGGAGTGACAGTTTACGACTGTCAAAGATTAAGTCGAGAGATTGAAGACTTAATTGAAATCCACGAATTAATTGCCGACCATTATGTTCTAGAGGTTTCTTCCCCTGGTCTGGATCGACCATTAAAAAAAGAGTCTGATTTTCTTAGAAATAAAGGTAAGCAAATTCTGGTCAAAACCTATTCGCCCATTAATAATAGTAAAATAAGTACAGGAACCGTTAAAAATTTTTCAAATGACACTCTATTTTTAGAGATCAAAAAAGATACTTTGGAAATTTCATTGACGGATATTGCGCAAGCTAAATTAATTATCGAATTTTAAAAAACCCTATGACCATCGAAGTTTTAGAAAACATAAAGCTACTAGCTAGAGAAAAGAACCTTGATGAAGAAATTTTGATCAATGCCCTTAAGAATGCCATGGAAGCAGCCGCGCGTAAAAAACTAGGAACTAATGGCCCGCTTCAAATCGAGTTTAATCGTGAAACAGGTGAAATAGAGGTGTTCTCTGAAAAAACTGTGTCTAGCGAAGTGACCAATCCTGAAGAGGAAATTTTGCTAGAAAAGGCCCGAGTAATCAACCCTGAAGCTAAAATGGGTGAAACTCTGCTCATCCAATTACCTATAAAAAACTTCGGTCGAGTCGCCGCACAGCTCGCAAAGCAAGTAATCGTACAAAAAGTTCGTGAAGCAGAAATTGATGTCCTTTGTAAAGAATTCCAAGATAAAAAAGGCGAATTAATTAATGGGATTGTTCAGCACTTTCAACATGGAGATATCATTGTTGACTTGGGAAAAGCAGAGGGAATTCTCCCAAGACGAGAGCAAGTATTTCGCGAATCATTTAGCCGAGGCGATCGTATTCGCGCCTATGTTCTTGATATAGGGAAAACATCACGAAATACCACAGTGATTCTCTCCCGAACTCACACAGGGCTCATTAGAAGCCTATTCGAGATTGAAGTGCCTGAAATTAATGAGGGAATAATAGAAATAATGGGGATAGTGCGAGAACCTAATGGAAGAACTAAAATAGCGGTTAAAACCAATGACCGTGACGTAGACGCTGTTGGAGCTTGCGTCGGAATGAGGGGCATGCGTGTCCAATCTATCGTACAGGAACTTCGGGGAGAAAAAATTGATATCGTCGAATATTCAGAAGACCCAGAAGTATTTATTAAAAATGCTCTTAGCCCGGCTAAAATCTCTCGCATAATTAAAGATAGCGAGAACAATCAGATGACAATTATTGTTGCGGATGACCAGATGTCTCTAGCAATTGGGAAAAAAGGACAAAATGTCCGACTTGCGGCAAAACTGGTGAAACAGAAAATAGATATTCAGGGTCAATCAGAGGCTTCTGGCTCATTAGATATTTCCAGTTTATTACCAACTATTAAAAAAAGTACTTCTAGCATCAGTTTTTTAGCGGAAATTAGCGCGGCAAAAGGACTGGGGGCGAAAATCACAGCTATTCTTTTTGAAGGCGATGTAGTTACTGCTGAGAATGTAATAACGCAAGGTTTAAAAGGGTTAATGGCTCTCCCGGGAATAGGACCCAAAAAAGCAGCGTCAATTCTAGATTTTGCAGAAAAAATAAGGGAGAGGATCATAGAAGAGATCAGAAAAGACGAGGTCAAGTCTGAAACTGACGAGGAAACCCAAATAGCAGATGCCTCTGACGAAGAAGAGCAAGAAATTCCAGTAAATCAATTACGCGAAGTTTCCCCACCTGTAATAGAGTGCCTTCTGGAAAATGGATTTGAAACTCTGGCGGAACTTTCTATAACGGAAAAAGAAGAATTGGTAGAAATTGAAGGAATAGATTTGGAAACTGCCACGGTAATAATCGCACAGGCAAAAAAGCAATCAGCTAGTGATAGGTAGTTTTTGAATCTAAAAGAAACGCAACATGCTGTAAGCTAATTATAAAAATTTAAATTGGTTTAGGAGGTTTTTTTGGGCAAAATTCGCATTAACAAGTTGGCTTTAGAGCTCAATGTGCAAAATGATCGGATCTTGGATGCCCTAAAAGATATGGGGCAAGCTGTTAAAAATTATATGAGCTCAATAGATGATAAAACTGCGGATGAAATCCGCGAACTATTCACCCCAAAACCTCCATCTAAAAAGGTAACTCCAAAAACCACCAAAAAATCAACCACCAAGAAAATAACCACAAAAAGCAAATCCAAAAAGACAAAAGCAACTACGAAGAAAGAACCCTCAGAAAAAAAAGCTCCAAAAGTAAAACCCAAGATAGCAAAAACAACCAAAAAAAAATCTACGATTACTTTAAAGAAAACCAAAGTTGCCAAAACTACCAGTAAACCTCCGACGAAAGATCAAGCAAAACAAGAACCAATCAAAGTATTTAAAAAAACTGGACTCAAAATTACAAAGCATGAAGAAAAACCTGCTGAAGTGGAAAAAAAACCTGCTACAACTAAAGATAAACCTGCAGCCAGTCAAAAAAAATTAGCTGAAGAAAAATCAGAAAAAAAAGCTCCCACACAACCACCCAAACCAGAGCAACTACCTACTGAAGTTAAAGAAGAAGCTTTTGAAGTTGCTCAATTGTCAGAAAACATAATGATTCGCGATTTGGCAGAAAAATTGCGTTGTTCCCCGAACGATATAATCAAAGAACTCATGGGCTTGGGTGTCATGGCCACCATAAATCAAAGTCTTAGCTTTGAGGTTGCATCAAAAGTAGCCGACCAACGCGGCTTTGAAGTTGAACTGATCAAGGACAAATCGGCAATTGATTTTGAAGAAGAGGAAAAAGAAAATCCAAAAGACCTTTGCAGCCGACCACCCATCGTAACAATCATGGGACATGTGGACCATGGGAAAACATCATTACTCGATGCTATAAGAAAAACTAATGTCACCGAAGCCGAGGCAGGTGGTATCACCCAGCATATAGGGGCCTACAGGGCAAAAATTAAGAATCAGTTCATTACTTTTCTTGACACACCTGGCCATGAAGCCTTCACAGCAATGCGTGCCCGTGGAGCACAGGTAACGGACATCGTTATTCTAGTAGTAGCCGCAGATGATGGAATAAAACCTCAAACGAAAGAGGCAATCGATCATGCCCATGCAGCCAATGTACCCATTTTGGTTGCTATCAACAAGATTGACAAACCTGAGGCCAAACCAGAAGAGGTGAAAAAAAAATTGGCTGAAGTAGGTTTGCTACCTGAAGACTGGGGTGGGCAGACAATGTTCACGGAGGTTTCCGCAATACAAGAAACGGGAATCGAACACCTCTTAGAACTAGTTCTCCTGCAGGCTGAAATCATGGAACTTAAAGCAAATCCGACTCTCCGCCCTCAAGGTATTGTCATTGAATCAAAACTGGATAAAGGAAGGGGACCCGTTGCCACGGTGATAGTGCAAAAGGGAACATTGACGGTGGGACAACCTTTTGTTGTCGGACCCTATTTCGGGAAAGTACGGGCACTGATAAACGATAGTGGTAATAAAACTCCAAAAGCTACCCCAGCAATGCCGGTAGAAATCGTAGGAATGCCTGAAGTTCCTCAACCAGGAGATAAGTTTTATGTGGTTGAAGATGAACGGAAGGCAAGGCAATACAGTGAAATGAGGCTCAAAAAAAGGCGGGAAGTGCAGTTAGCCGAATCTGCCAAAGTGACTATGGAAGATCTTCACGATCAAATTGCAGAAGGCAAAATCAAAGTACTTAACCTTATAATTAAAGCGGACACTCAAGGTTCG
>Ga0315334_10001986_pt1 | contig 12759 bp, 15 predicted proteins | sample M150034915metaG_FD_205555 | JGI IMG/M metagenome (GOLD analysis project Ga0315334, IMG submission 205555) | Ammonia-oxidizing marine archaeal communities from Monterey Bay, California, United States - M1 500m 34915 | ecosystem: Environmental > Aquatic > Marine > Intertidal zone | place: USA... | reverse complement strand
CATCTACATTGGCAAATAGTCTTGATGACTCTGATATTCCAGGAAGTCTTTCTTCTATAACCTTTGGATCTAAATGATCTAAATGAAGGTGAACATGATCTTTTTCTTTACCCACGCCTCTTCCCTCATTAATTTCTACAGTTATTGATCTGCTCACAACGTCTCTTGAAGCAAGATCTTTGGCTTTGGGTGCATAACGTTCCATAAATCTTTCGCCTTTAGAATTTAGTAAATAACCGCCTTCGCCACGCACACCTTCAGAAATTAATGTTCCATGTCCATAAATGCCTGTTGGATGAAACTGAACAAACTCCATATCTTGAAGTGGCAAACCTGCTCTCAAAACCATTGCGTTACCATCGCCCGTACATGTGTGTGCTGATGTTGCTGAATAGTAAATTTTACCATAACCGCCGGTAGCTATAATTGTAATGTGAGATCTAAATCTGTGTATGGTTCCATCGTTTAAATTCCAAGCTAATATACCTTTACACTGCCCATTCTTCATTAAAAGATCTAGAGCAAAGTATTCAATAAAAAATTCTGTATTATGTTTTAAAGCTTGTCCATATAAAGTGTGAAGTATAGCATGACCAGTTCTATCTGCTGCTGCGCAAGTTCTTTGTACTGTTTCATTACCATAATTTTTTGTCATACCACCAAAAGATCTTTGATAAATTTTTCCATCTTCAGTACGACTAAAAGGAACGCCATATTTTTCTAATTCCAAAACAGCTTTTGGTGCCTCTTTGCATAAATACTCTATGCAATCCTGGTCTCCTAACCAGTCTGACCCTTTAACAGTATCATACATGTGCCAACGCCAATCATCTTCTCCCATATTTCCTAAAGCAGCAGATATTCCTCCTTGCGCTGCAGAAGTATGACTTCTGGTAGGAAAAACTTTTGATATGCAGGCTGTTTTTAGTCCGACTTCACTAAGACCTACTGCAGCTCTTAAACCCGAACCTCCGGCTCCTAAGACTACTACATCATACTCGTGGTCTACAATTTTATACGAACTCATAAACTTAGTTTAAAAATTACAAATATTGTTAATGATGGCACTATTATAACAAATAAATAAAGCAATTTATTTGCGACATTTTTAATTTCTTGGTTTTCAACATAATCCTCAAATATCTCACTGATACTTAATGCTGAATAAAAGAAGGCAACAATCATTAAGAGTGAAATTAAAAATTTTGATGGTTGAGTTGTAAAAAAAGCTAAAACTTCATCAAAACTTTTGTCATAAATTGCTGCTAAATTAATTACAAACCACATCATTAATGGCACTAAAATAACTGAGCTTGCCTTTAAAAATATCCATTTTTTTGTAGCGCTCACCATTTAAATTATATTTATCTTCCTCCTAAATAAATTAAAACTGTTAATATAAAAGAACCAAAGATAACCATTAAACCAGTTATCTTAGAAATTTTTAACTCAAAACCGTATCCTAAATCCCAAAATAAATGTCTAATCTCACTTAAAATTTGAAAATTAAAAGACCAAATTATTCCAATAATAATAAACTTTCCAATGAAAGAATTTAAAATACTTTTTGTAAGTTCATAACTTGTGGCTCCAAACAACATAGATGAAATCCAAATGGATATAAAAGTTAATGCAATAATATTTATAACTCCTGTAATCCGATGAGAAATGGATATTAAAGACGAAATATGCCAACTGTAAATCTGAATATGAGGAGATAATGGATTTTTTTTATTGTTCATTATAATTTTTTTGTTAAAATTTCAGCAATCTGCACTGAGTTTAAAGCAGCTCCTTTGAGTAAATTGTCAGAAACTACCCATATGTTTAAAGCTTTTTTGTTAGAATTGTCTTTTCTAATTCTAGAAATAAAAGTCAAATGATCACCTTCTGCCTCTAAAGGTGTAATATACCCTCCATCTCTAGGCTCATCAACAACTTTGCATCCTGGTGCATTTTTTAGTATTTTTCTAACTGTTTCTAAATCATATTCATTTTCAAACTCAATATTTACTGATTCGGAATGAGAAGTTTTTACGGGAACTCTTACACAAGTTGCCGTTAAACCTATTTTTTGATCTAAAATTTTCTTTGTTTCATTTTCCAACTTCCATTCTTCTTTTGTGTATCCGTCCTCAACAAAAGAATCTATATGAGGAATCAAATTAAATGCCATCTGTTTTGTAAAATTTTCAGATTTAATTTTTTTACCACTTAAGTAATCTTTGGTCTGACTAAACAATTCATCAGTAGGTGCCTTTCCTGCACCAGAAACTGCTTGATAAGTTGAAACAACTACCCTCTTTATTTTATATTTTTCATGAAGAGGCTTTAAAGGAAGCATAAGTTGAATCGTTGAACAATTAGGGTTTGCTATAATATTTTTATGATCTTTTAAAGATCCAGGATTAACTTCGGCAACTACCAATGGAACATTTTTCTCCATTCTAAAATATTTTGAATTGTCTATAACGATAGTTTTTTTTGAAGCTTTAGGCGCCCATTCTTTTGCAATTTTACTTCCTGCAGCAAAAATAGTAATTTCTGCTTTTGAAAAATCATATTTTTCTAATTGCTCAATTATTAATTCTTTTCCTTTAAAAATTAATTTCTTTCCTGCACTTTTTTTTGATGCAACCAAAAAAAGATTTTTTATCTCTATACTGGATTTTTCTAGTACTTCTATTGTTTTTCTGCCTACGTTGCCAGTGGCACCGATTATTGCTAAATTCATAATAAGTACTTATTTTATTTCAATTTCGAGATAATTGCATCACCCATATCAGTCGTGGTGACTTCTTTTTTATCAGCAGACATAATATCTTTTGTTCTTAAACCATCATCTAACACTTTTTGAACTGCTGCATCTAATAAATTAGCTTCTTTATCAAGGTCTAGTGAATATTTTAAAGCCATTGACAAACTTAGTATTGCCGCAATTGGATTTGCAATATTTTTTCCAGCAATATCCGGTGCTGAACCATGCACAGGTTCATACAAAGATCTTATTTTACCATTTTTGTCTTTTGCTCCAAGAGAAGCGGAAGGCAACAAACCCAAAGAACCCGTTAACATTGCTGCCTCATCTGACAACATGTCTCCAAACAAATTATCAGCTAGTATTACATCAAATTGCTTAGGGTTTCTTAATAACTGCATTGCACAATTGTCTGCTAACATATGATTTAATTCGATTTTTTTAAATTCTTTCTCTTTTAACTTTTGAACTTCTTCTCTCCATAAAACTCCTGATTCCATCACATTAGATTTTTCACAAGAAGTTACTTTATTTTTTCTTTTTTTTGCTAAATCAAAAGCAACTCTAGCAATTCTTTGTATTTCGCTTGTAGTATAAGAGTGGGTATTTATACCTCTTCGTTCGTTGTTTTCTATTGGCTCAATTCCTCTTGGTTCACCAAAATATATGCCTCCTGTTAACTCTCTTACAATCATAATGTCTAAGCCAGAAACTATTTCAGGTTTTAAAGTTGATGAATTAACTAGTTGCTTAAAGCAAATTGCAGGTCTAAGATTTGCAAATAATTTTAATTCTTTTCTAAGTTTTAAAAGAGCTCTTTCTGGTTTTTTGGAAAATTCTAAATTATCCCACTTTGGACCGCCACACGCTCCTAATATTACGGCATCTGAATCTAAAGACTTATAAAAAACTTCGTCAGTTATTGGAATCTGATTTGCATCAATTGATGCTCCACCTATTAATTCTTCCTCAAAACTAAAATCTAGAGATTTATTTTTATTAAACCATTCTATTATTTTTTTTACTTCTCTAACAACTTCTGGTCCTATGCCGTCTCCTGGCAATAATAATATCTTTCTTTTATTTTTAGACATTTTTCAAATCCAAGGCTTGTTTTTGTTTATTTTGTCTTCAAAATTTTCTATATTTTTTATTTTTTCAAGAGATAAAGCTATATCATCCAATCCTTCAAGAAGACATTTTTTTTTGAAGGAATCTAATTCAAATTTATACAATTTATTTCCATAAATAATTTTTTGTTCAGCAAGTTTAATTTCAATATTTTCTTTTCTAGAAGAATATTCTGATAATTCTTTAATAACATTTTCATCAGTAGTAATTGGAAGTATGCCATTTTTAAAACAATTGTTATAAAAAATATCAGCAAAACTATCACTTATTATAGCTTTAATTCCAAAATCAATTAAGGCCCATGGTGCATGTTCTCTTGAAGAGCCACATCCAAAATTTTTTCCAGTTATCAATATTTTAGAATTTATGTATGGTTCGTTATCTAAAATAAATCCTTTAATGGGATTTCCTTTCTCATCAAATCTCATTTCATAAAATAAACTTTTTCCAAGACCAGACCTTTTGATGGTTTTTAGAAATTGTTTTGGAATAATCTTATCTGTATCTATATTCATCAAAGGAAGATAAGCTGGTATACTTTTTATGTTTTTAAATTTTTCCATATTAATTATTAAATTTTCTTACATCAGAAAAATGACCTTCAATCGCTGCTACAACTGCCATTGCGGGACTCACTAAATGCGTTCTACCTCCTCGTCCCTGTCTTCCTTCAAAATTTCTGTTTGAAGTTGATGCACAACGTTCTTTTGGCTTCAGTTGATCCTCGTTCATCCCAAGACACATCGAGCATCCTGGTTCTCTCCATTCAAATCCTGAATTTTTAAAAACCTTATCTATGCCTTCTTGCTCGGCTTGCTGTTTTACCAAACCAGATCCTGGAACAACCATAGCACTAACATGTTCTGCTATTTTTTTATCTTTTAGAATTTTAGCTGCTTCTCTTAGATCTTGAATTCTTCCATTGGTGCAACTTCCTATAAAAACTTTATCGATTTTTATGTCAGTTATTTTTGTATTAGGTTTTAGACCCATATAATCTAAAGACCTTTCCATAGCAATACGCTTTTCTTTGTCTTGTTCTTTATTTGGGTCTGGCACCAAACCATTTACGGAAGTCACATCCTGTGGCGAAGTTCCCCAAGTTACTTGTGGCTCAACATCTTTTCCCTCGATAACAACTTCTTTATCAAACTTACAATTATTATCAGATTTTAAAGTGCTCCAGTAATCTAAAGCCTTTTCCCAATTGTCTTTTTTTGGAGACATTGGTTTATTTTCTAAATATTTAAAAGTTTTTTCATCTGGTTGGATTAGTCCTGCTCTTGCCCCGCCTTCTATTGTCATATTACAAACTGTCATTCTTTCTTCCATGCTTAAATTTTTAATAACATCTCCTGAAAATTCTATAACAAAACCTGTGCCGCCAGCTGTGCCTATAGTTCCTATAATTCTTAATATAACGTCTTTTGCTGTAATCCCAACGGGAAGTTTTCCATTAACTTTTAAAAGAAAATTTTTTGATTTTTTTTGTATAAGAGTTTGAGTCGCTAAAACATGTTCAACTTCAGAAGTTCCAATACCAAAAGCAAGAGCACCAAAAGCTCCATGGGTAGCTGTGTGACTATCTCCACAAACTATAACGGTACCAGGTTGAGTAAAACCTTGTTCTGGTCCAATGATGTGAACTATACCTTGCCTTTTATCATTCATATCAAATAGTGGAACTTCAAATTCTTTACAATTATTTCTTAGAGTGTCCACTTGTATTTTTGATTCTTGGTCACTAATACCTTTAGATCGGTCAGTTGTTGGAACATTGTGGTCAGCAACCGCTAAGGTGAGTTTAGGTTTTCTGACTTTTCTTTTTTGTAGCCTTAAACCTTCAAAAGCCTGTGGGCTTGTAACTTCATGAACTAAGTGTCTATCGACATACAACAATGAAGTTCCATCTGATTGCTGGTGAACAAGATGGTCTTCCCATATCTTATCATACAGTGTTTTTGGCATCTTAAAGAGTAAATTATTTTTTTTGTTCTTTTTTAGACTCTTGTTTAACAGCTTCTTTTTTTGATTCTTCAATAATTTTTTGCTGTGAATCTATTTCTGCAACATCTTGTGCCTGGACAGAAAGATCTGCTCCAATTTTCTTTTTAATTTTTTCAGATATTCTTGCAGATTTACCCTTTCTGTCTCTTAAATAGTAAAGTTTAGATCTCTTAACATCACCAGATCTTATTACTTTTATAGAATCTACAATCGGGCTGTATAAAGCAAATGTTCTTTCAACCCCTTCTCCGAAGGAAATTTTTCTAACTGTAAAAGAAGAGTTTATATCTCTATTTTTTTTGGCAATACATACGCCTTCGAAGAATTGGACTCTTTCTCTTTTTCCTTCAATTATTTTTACTCCAACTTTAATGGTGTCGCCTGGAACAAATTCGGTAATTTTTTTATTTGAAGTGATCTTTTTAACCGCTTCTCTATTTATATCTTCAATATTTTTCATTTTTTTTCTTATTAGTGTATTTTTTCCACAAATCTGGCCTCTGGCGACGTGTTATAGCCTCAGATTGAGATAAACGCCAGTCTTTAATTTTGGCATGATCTCCAGATAATAAGACCTCGGGAACATTTTTTTTCTCCCAAATTTGAGGTTTTGTGTATTGAGGATATTCTAACAATCCATTTTCAAAACTCTCATCATTTTTTGACATATCGTTTCCAAGTACATTAGGTAATAATCTTAAAATGGCATCAATTACTACAAAAGAAGCTGACTCGCCTCCAGACAAAATGTAGTCTCCAATGCTAATTTCCTCTATGTTTCTTGTGTTCAAGATACGTTCATCGACTCCTTCGAAATGCCCACATACTAAATTAATAGTTTTTTCTTTGGACAGTTCTTTTGCAATTTTTTGATCAAATTTTTTTCCCTTTGGAGAAAGATAAAAAATTCTTTCATCTTTTTTTACATTACTGTCTATAGATTTTCCTAAAACATCTGCTTTTAAAAGCATGCCACTTCCACCACCAAAGGGTGTATCGTCTACTGTTTTGTGTTTATCTTCTGCAAAGTCTCGAATATTTATAACTTCCAAGTTCCATATTTTTTTTTCTAATGCTTTCCCATATAGCCCTTTGTTTAAAGGACCAGGAAATATTTCTGGATATAAAGTAAATACTCGAGCTTTCCACATTATTTTTTCGGAGCTTCTTTTTTAGCTTCTTGTTTAGGAGCTTCTTTTTTAGCTTCTTGTTTAGGAGCTTCTTTTTTAGCTTCTTGTTTAGGAGCTTCTTTTTTAGCTTCTTGTTTAAGAGCTTCTCCTTTTGGCTCCTCTTTTTTAGCTTCTTTTTTTCTATCTTTTTTAGGAATTGCTTTAAGAGGATTGTTACCAGGTTTAGGCATAGGCATTAATTGTGCTTCCGCCAAGATTCTTGAAACTCTTAAAGTGGGTTTGGCCCCCTTGCTGATCCAATGTTTCACTCTCTCCGCCTCTACTTTAATCCTCTCTTTTTTTTCTTTAGGCAAAAGTGGATTAAATGATCCTAATTTTTCAACAAACCTTCCGTCTCTTGGAAACCTGCTGTCAGCAACAACAATCTTATAAATGGGTCTTTTTTTAACTCCGCCCATTGATAGTCTTATTTTTAACATTTTACACCTTTCATTTTAGTTGATTTAATATTTCGTCAGGTATTGCTCCTGATGGAATTTTTTTACCCTTTGACATTTTTTTCATCGTGTCAGACATCATTCTGAATTGTTTCAATAATTTATTTATCTTTGAAACATCTACACCAGAACCTTCTGCGATTCTTTTTCTTCTTGAACCGCTAATAACTTTTGGATTTTTTCTTTCTTCTTTCGTCATTGAAAGAATTATTGCTTCGTTGGAAGTTAACATCTCTTCATCTATAGATGAATTTTCCATTTGTTCTTTCATTTTATTTGCACCTGGCAGCATAGACATTACTCCTTCCATTCCACCCATTTTTTTCATTTGTCGAAGTTGATTCAAATATGTTTCCATTGTGAAAGCTCCTTCTTTTAGTTCTTTTTCCGTTTTTTTTATTTTTTCTTCATCTAAATCTTGAGCAGCTTTTTCAACTAGAGACACAATATCTCCCATACCTAATATTCGATTTGCTATTCTTTCAGGATGAAATGGTTCAATGTCTTCTATTTTTTCTCCAACACCAATATATTTTATGGGCTTGCCAGTAACATGCTTCATGCTTAACGCTGCACCGCCTCTTCCGTCTCCATCAACCCTTGTTAAAATTATACTTGAAAGATCTACGGATGAGTCAAATTCTTTTGCAACATTGACCGCTATTTGACCTGTAAGAGAATCTGCAATTAATATCGTTTCCGAAGGTTTTGTTAATTCTTTAATCTGTTTTATCTCTGTCATCATTTTAAGATCAATCTGTGTCCTGCCTGCTGTATCAAAAATTATCACATCAGATCCATTTAGATTTGCGGCACTTAAAGCTCTTTTTGTAATATCAAGAGGTAATTGTTTTTCTACTACGGGAAGATTAATAATACTATTTTTTTCAGCTAAAATTTTTAATTGTTCTTGTGCAGCCGGTCTATAAACGTCCAAACTTACCAACATAACTTTTTTTTTGTTTTTCTTTTCAATAAGTTTAGCTAGTTTTGCTGCAGTTGTAGTTTTGCCAGAACCTTGTAGGCCCACTAAAAGAAAAGACACAGGTGGTACAGCATTAAAATTTAATTCTTGATTTTTACCTCCTAAAATATTGATCAACTCATCATTAACAATTTTTACTATCATCTGACCAGGAGATGTTGATCTAATAATTTCCTGACCAGTGGCTTTTGGTTTAATATTTTCCACAAATTGTTTTGCTACTGGAAGAGCTACGTCAGCTTCTAACAAAGCTTGTCTGATTTCTTTTAGCCCAAAATCAACCTGTTCTTCATTAAGAGAAGGGGCTTCTTTCAGTTTAGAAAATATACTTTCTAATTTATTTGTTAAATTTTCAAACATTTCTAATTACACAACAACTATCGCACTAGTGGGCGAACCCTCGCTGACTAGTGTCGATCCCTTTATTTCTAAAGGCACCGCAAAATCTAACATTTGCGGAAGCGATGAGAAGCTACAATTAAGGGTTTTAAAAGTCAATGAATAAAGATACTAATCAAATTATGGCACATATAAACACTTACAGAATGGACGGGCTTGGAAACAATTTTGTAATTATAGACCGAAGAAAAGATTTTTTAGAAATAAACAAAGATAAAATTGTTGATCTAACAAATAAAAAAGCTTTGCCATTCGATCAATTGATCACTTTAGAAAAAGAAGAAGAAAACGCTTATCCTATAAAAATTTTTAATCCAGATGGGATCGAGGTAGCTGCCTGTGGAAACGGAGCTAGATGTATTGCGTACTTAATTTTTCAGGAAAACAAACAAAAAAGAATTCTAATAAAAACAAAAGAAAGGGTTTTAAATACTGAAGTAATTGGAAAACAAAATGTTAAAATAAATATGGGTAAACCAAAATTCGATTGGAAAGAAGTGCCGTTAAACGAAAGTATGGATACAAAACAAATTAGTATTGATCTACTGGAGAAAGAACACGGATATGGTTTTTGTTTAAATGTTGGCAATCCTCATATTGTTTTCTTTGTAAAAGATTGTTTTAAAATCGACATAAAAAAATTGGGACCGAAAATTGAAAATTATAAATTATTTCCTGAAAGAACCAATGTAACCTTTGCTCAAATTTTGGATAAAAAAAATATCAAAATAAATGTTTGGGAAAGAGGAGCGGGTCAAACAAAAGCATGTGGTACTGCTGCCTGCGCTACTGCAGTTGCTGCTTCAACAAAAGGTTTGGCAGATAAAAATTTAAATATTCATTTTAAGGAAGGAAATCTTCAAATTGACTACGAAGAAGAAATATTTATGACCGGACCTGTTTCCGAAGTTAAAAAAATTAACTTAGATATCTAATGAAGTTCTTTGAAAATTTTAAGTTTAGTGATTTATTTAGTAAAAAAAAGATAGACGAAAGCTTACTAAATAAATTTGAAGAACTTCTTATCCAATCTGATGTTGGCACAGAAATAGCTTCGGATTTAAAAGAGAAATTTAAAAGAGAAAAAATAGGAAAAGAAATTAAAGATGAAAAAGAAATATTTGATTTTCTTGGACAACAAATGTCTAAAATACTTAGTCCTTATGAAAAAAAACTTAACAATCTTTATAGGAATTCCCCGTCCATTATAGTTGTTGCAGGAGTAAATGGCGTTGGAAAAACAACCACAATAGGAAAATTAGGAAAATTATTTAAAGATGATGGGAAAAAAATAGTCTTTGGTGCTGCCGATACTTTCAGAGCAGCTGCTATCGATCAACTAGAACTTTGGTCTAAAAAAATTGGCGCTGATTTTGTAAAGTCAGATCTAGGAACTGACCCAGCATCTGTTGGATACAAAACTGCAAAATTTGCTGAGGAAAAAAAATCAGATCTAGCTTTCATTGATACTGCAGGAAGATTGCAAAATAAAAAAAATCTTATGGAAGAATATAAAAAAATATTCACTGTTCTAAAAAAAATAAATCCAGAATATCCTCACGAAACTATTTTGATTTTAGATGCCACAACGGGTCAAAATGCTTTAAATCAAGTTGAAGAATTTAAAAAAATTTCTAATCTAACTGGTTTGATAATAACTAAATTAGATACATCGGCAAAAGGAGGAATATTGTTGGCTGTATGTAAAAAATATAATTTGCCTATAATAGCAGTTGGTATGGGTGAAAAAGAAACAGACCTCCATCCTTTTAAAGCAGAATATTTTGCAAAAGCACTTTTAAGTTCAAGTTAAATTATTTTAATTTACTAATAAAATTTTCAATATTTTTGACAAGCTCATTGTTGTATTCCATCATATGATCATCATTTTCTGGAAAGTATGAATATTTTTTTCCTTTAATTTTATTAAATAAACTGTAGCTCATCTCTACTGGTACTAGATCATCCTTCTTGCCATGCATAATCAATATTGGAATATTTATTTTGTCAATTTTTTTTGAAGTTTCGTATCTATCTTTTAAAAGAAAACTTACAGGTAAATAAGGATAGTATAATTTTCCAGCATCTACCATTGAAGTATAAGGAGATTCTAAAATAAGGCCTGATATATTAAAATCTAACGCCATTTGAGTGGCAACTCCAGTTCCGAGAGATTCACCATATAATATAATATCTTTTAAATTTACTCCCTGATCTTTAATCCAGTTTATTGTAGACCTTCCGTCTTCATATAAACCATCTTCTGTTGGCTTTCCTTTGTTCCCACTAAAACCTCTCCACGAAACTAATAAGATATTAATATCTAAATTATTTAGTTCGTTAATTTTATAAATTCTATTATTTAAATTTCCTGCATTTCCATGAAAAAAAATTAAAGTTTTCTTTTTTTTTAAATCTTTATCTACGATCCAGCTTTTAAGTTTAATATTTTCGTTTACAGGAATAAAAATTTCTTTGTATTCAAAATCAATTTGGCTATCTAAATAATTATTTTCTTTTGGATAATAAAGTAAATTTCTTTGAAAAATATAAATATAAATAAGAACTAAAGAATAAATTAGTATAATGGCTAAAATAAAATTAAACAGATATTTAATCATGATTTTTTATTTCGATAAATAAAGTAAAAATAAGAAAAAATACAAGACAATAAGAAAACAAAAAACGAAACCTGAAAAGCAAGTATTTCACCGAATCCTAGAAGCTGAGCCAAATCTATTATTAAACCAATGCCCCATTGTGTTACAAAAATACCTATAAAAAGAACTAAAATAAATAAAATTGATTTTGGATTTTGCTTTATTTTAAGAATAACAGTGTCAAATAAACCTTTTTCAATTTTTTCACTACTCATAATCAATAACTATTAATATCTTTCGGAAATTTTTTATTTATTACCTCTCTTCTATATTTTTGAATACCTTTTCCAATTATTTTATTTAAATTCATATATTGTTTTAAAAATTTTGGTTTAAAACCGCTTAAACCTAACATATCATCAGTAACTAAAATTTGCCCATCACAACTAGATGAAGAGCCTATTCCGATCGTTGGAATTTTAAGAATTTTAGTTATGCGTTTTGCAGCTTTTTTTTTTACACATTCTAAAACTATTGAAAAAGCACCTGCTTCTTCAATTTTTTTAGCTTCAGTAATTAACTTTTTTTCTTCAATTTCTGAACTTCCAGCTACTTTAAACTTTTTTTTATATTGAGGTGTGTACCCTATATGGCCCATTACTGGTATATTAGATTTAACCAATGCCTTAATAATTGAGAAATTTTTATTATTACTCTCAATTTTAACTGCATCACATTTAGTTTTTTTAATTGCTTTTTTTGCATTTTTTTTTGCTAAACGAATATTGCTATAAGAATTTAATGGCATATCTATAACACATAGCGATTTTTTTAATCCTGATTTGACACTCATCGTGTGTTTAATCATCATATCTAATGTAACTTCGTGAGTATTTTTCATCCCATATAAAACATTAGCTAAAGAGTCACCTACTAAAACTATGTCGCAGTATTTATCTAATATTTCAGAAATTTTTTTAGAATAAGCAGTAAGACAAACTAATTTTGATTTATTTTTCTTTTTTAGAATTCTTTGTAATTTTGATTTCATTATTCTAATTCTATCGTGCTTGGTGATTTAGAAGTTATATCATAAACAACTCTATTTATACCTCTTACACTATTAATAATTTTAGTTGAAGAATAAATTTTTATTATTTTTTGATAGACTTTAAAGAATCATAAATCAAAAGAGATAAGCAGAATATAACTATTATCCAAAAAGGAAGGCCTTTCCAAAAACCGGCAAGGC
>Ga0315334_10001984_pt1 | contig 12767 bp, 10 predicted proteins | sample M150034915metaG_FD_205555 | JGI IMG/M metagenome (GOLD analysis project Ga0315334, IMG submission 205555) | Ammonia-oxidizing marine archaeal communities from Monterey Bay, California, United States - M1 500m 34915 | ecosystem: Environmental > Aquatic > Marine > Intertidal zone | place: USA... | reverse complement strand
CCTTCGCCGCCCTGGCGGGCCTGGCCATTTGGACGGCCGAGGAACGCCGCTTTGCCGTCTGGTTTGTCGGCGGCGCGGGGGTTGCCATGGCGGTGTTCCTTGGTGCCGGGTTGGCCATCACCGATCTGGCCCGCCGCCTGCCCCGGCCACGCCGGGCCATCCTGCGCCTGGCCCTGACAAATCTGTACCGCCCCGGTGCGGCGACCGTGCCGGTGGTGCAATCCTTCGGCTTGGGCCTCTCGGTGCTGGTTGCGGTCATCGGCGTCGAAGGCAACATGAACCTGCAAGTGACCGAGCGCCTGCCCGAACGCGCGCCGGCGTTCTTTTTTATCGATATCCTGCCCGACCAGGCCGAGAACTTCGATCACCTGGCCATGGCCGTCGAAGGCGTCGAGGAGGTCGAGCGGGTGCCGGCCCTGCGCGGACGCATCGTTAGGATCAACGGCGTGGACGCGGCCAAGGTTGCCGTCGCGCCTGGGGCCCGCTGGGCCGTGCGCGGCGACCGCGGCCTGACCTACACCGGGCCGCCGCCCCCCGATGCCCACGTGGTGGCCGGCCGTTGGTGGCCGGCGGATTATGCGGGGCCGCCGTTGATTTCGCTGGATGTGAATATTGCCAGGGGCATGAACGTCGGGCTGGGCGATAGTCTGACGGTGAATGTCCTGGGCCGGGAGATCACGAGCAAGATTCACAACCTTCGCCGCATTGATTGGTCCACCCTGGGCATCAATTTTGTCATCGTCTTTGCCCCCGGCGCCCTGGAAGGCGCCCCCCATACCTTTATCGCCACGGCTAAATCCACCGAGGCCGCCGAATTGCCCTTGCAACGGGCGGTGACGGACGCCTACCCCAACATCACCGCCATCCGCATCCGGGAGGCGTTGGAGGCGGTCAACCAGATCCTGCGCAATATCGGCATTGCCGTGCGCTCCACCGCCGCCGTCACCCTTGCCGCCGGTATCCTGGTGCTGGCCGGCGCTATCGCCGCCAATCACCGCCGCCGGGTCTATGACGCCGTGGTCTTGAAGGTTCTGGGCGCCACGCGGGGCCGGGTTCTGGCCACTTATTTCCTGGAATACGCCCTATTGGGCCTGATCACCGCCCTGTTGGCGGTTCTTGTGGGCACGGCCGCCGCCTATGGCGTGGTGGCGCAGATCATGGGCATGCCCTGGTATTGGCTGCCCGGCGGCGCCGTGATGACCACGGCTATTTGCCTGGTGGTGACCATCGGCGCGGGTATGTTGGGCACCTGGCTGGCCCTGAGCCAGAAACCGGCGCCCCTGCTGCGCAACGAATAGGGCTCATTTCCGGGCCGTCCGGAATTGTCTTGCAAAACTTCGCATTTGCGCTAAATCCCTTGAAATCTAGCCTCTTTTCAACAATATTGAGGCTACAAGTTTCCACTTTGATATGTTTTACAATAAGGGGTTGGATCAATGGCAATGGATCCTAGAAGTTCGGTGTTCGGCCAGCAAAGAATGGGTGTGGCCGATCAGGCGCAGATCGATGAAGGTTTGCGCGCTTATATGCTCAAGGTCTACAACTACATGGGCTCGGCCCTGCTGCTCAGCGGCATCGTCGCCTATGCGGTGGCCCATACGCCGGCCTTGATGAACGCCATATTCGGCACGCCGCTGATGTGGGTGGTGATGCTGGCGCCGCTGGGCATGGTATTTTTCCTCTCCGCCCGCATCAACAAGATGAGCGCCGGCGCGGCCCAGGCCACGTTCTGGATTTTTGCCGCCCTGATGGGGGCTTCACTGGCCTCGATCTTCGTGATCTACACCCAGACATCCATTGTCCGCGTGTTCATGATCACCTCCGTGACCTTTGGCGCCATGAGCTTGTGGGGCTACACCACCAAGAAGGATCTGTCCGGCATGGGCAGCTTCCTGATGATGGGCCTGATCGGCATCATCGTCGCCTCCGTGGTCAATATGTTCCTGCAGTCCTCCATGATGATGTGGATGATTTCGGTGATCGGCGTGCTGGTCTTTGTCGGCCTGACTGCCTACGACACCCAGAAGATCAAGAACAATTATCTGGAAAGCGACGGCACGGAAGTCATGGGCAAAAAGGCCATCATGGGCGCCCTGACCCTGTATCTGGATTTCATCAATCTGTTCCTGATGCTGCTGCACCTGTTCGGCAACCGCGAATAGATCCCGAAGCCATTACCAGGAAACGCCCGGTCCCGTGCCGGGCGTTTTCTTTTGTACTATGCTGTCGTCCTTGATTCGATAATACCGGGGAGGAACCATCATGCGCATTGTCATGGCCATGATGAAGCATGAAACCAACACTTTTTCCCCGGTGCCCACGCCCTGGCCCCGGTTCGAGGAATGGAGCGCCACCTTCGGCGAAGACGTGATTCGCGCCTACGAACCCACTAACATGACCCTGGCCGCCTACATAAAGCTGGCCAGGGCGGCGGATGCGGAGATCATCTCCCCCATCGCGGCCGAGGCCATGCCGTCCGGCCCCGTGGCCGATGATGCCTACGCCCGCATGTCCGAGAGCATACTGGAGGCCGTGGCCAAGGGCTGTGACGCCATCATGCTGGATCTGCATGGCGCCATGGTGACGGAAAGCAGCCCCGACGGCGAGGGCACGCTGCTGGCCCAGGTCCGGGCGGCCGCACCCCACACGCCGATCTGCGTCACCTGCGACCTGCACGCCAATCTGACTCAGGCCATGGTGGACAATTGCGATGCCCTGATCGGCTACAAAACCTACCCCCACACGGATATGTTCGAGGTCGGCACAACGGTCGGTGAAATCCTGCTGGCCAAGTTGGCCGGCGAAGCCGACCCGGTGATGGCCTGGGGCCGGGTGCCGGTGTTGAGCCAGACCTTGCGCCAGGGCACGGTGGATGAACCCTTCAAGACCCTGATCGCCATGACAAGGGAGGCGGAGGACAGCGGCGAGGTCATGGCAGCGACCGTGTTCGGCGGTTTCGCGTTGGCCGATATCCGGGACGCCGGTATTTCCTGCGTCACCATCGCCGATGGGGACAAATCAAAAGCCGAAGCGGTGGTCGAGCGCCTGCGGGCCAAGATGTGGGAGCAGCGGGGCGAGCATCTTTACAACCACGAGCCCCTGACGGCAGCCGTGGCCCGCGCCAAGGAAATCGAAGACGGCCCGGTGGTCCTGCTGGACCACGCCGACAATACCGGTTCTGGCGGCAATCAGGACGTCATGACGGTGATCGAGGAAGTGATCCGCCAGGATCTGGATGACGTGGCGGTGGGCGGCCTGTGGGATCCGGGCGCCGTGCAACAGATGATGGCGGCCGGGATCGGTGCCACGGTAACACTGGAGCTGGGCGGCAAGACCGACATGCCCTCCATTGATCGCAGGGGCGAACCCTTGTTGGTAACCGGCAAGGTCAAGGTCCTGAGCGACGGCGAATGGGTGGTGCGCGGACCCATGTACACCGGCCTCGTGGTGCAAATGGGTCCCACGGCGGTACTGGACACGGGCAAGATGCAGATCGTCATCGTCTCGCTGCATCACGAGCCGTGGGACCAGGGCATCTTCCTCTCGGTCGGTATCGACCCGGCCCAAAAACGTTATGTATTGCTGAAATCCCGCATCCACTACCGCGCCGGTTTCGCGCCCATCGCAACGCATACCATCACCCTGGACGGCGTCGGCGTCACCACGTCGGACAACAGCCTGTTGCGCTACGAAAACGTCCGCCGGCCCATCTATCCCCTGGACAACATCAATGAACCGGGGCCCGATTGATGAAAATCGAAACCCTGTTGCCCCTGGGCAAGGTTGATCCCGGCCTCCGTGCCGCCGAACAGCCCTTTGATATCCATGCGGTTGGCCGGGATGCCCAACTGGTGGAGAGCCTTGGTTATGACCGCCTGGTGGTGGAGGAGACCAAGGATGACCCCTTCGTCATTATGGCCCTGGCGGCGGCGGCCACCACGACCCTGGGCCTGGGCACCTCCGTCGCCATTGCCTTTCCGCGCAGCCCGGCCATCACAGCCATGTCGGCCTGGAGCTTGCAGAAACTATCCAAGGGCCGGTTCTGTCTCGGCCTGGGCACCCAGGTGCGCGGCCATATTCGGCGCCGCTACGGCATAGAATGGTCGGCGCCGGGGCCCTGGATGCGGGATTATATCGGCGCCGTGCGGGCGCTGTGGCAATGCTGGCGGGACGGCACGCCATTGGATTATCAAAGCCCGTCATATGATCTCAACCTCATGGTGCCGCTATTCGACCCCGGTCCCATCGAGCATCCCGATATCCCTATTGTCGTGGCGGCGGTGGGACCGAGGATGTGCGAGGTTGGCGGCGAGGTCGCCAACGGCATCCGCCCCCACCCCGTCTGCACGCCGAAATATATCTCCGAGGTGATGCTGCCGGCCATCGAGAGGGGTGCGGCAACTACCCAACGCTCGCTGGATGGCTTCGAAATCGCCATGAAACCCCTTGTCGCCACGGCGCCGAACCAGGACATTCTGGCCCATCGCGTGCGCGACGCCCGCGCCCGCATCGCCTTCTATTGTTCTACCCCCGCTTACCGCCCGGCGTTTGAAATCCACGGCCTGGGCGAGCTTGCCCGTGAATTGTCCGTGCTCTCGAAAGCCGGCCGCTGGGAGGAGATGCCGGACCGCATCAGTGACGACATCCTGCACGAATACGTCACCGTCGGCACTTATGACGAGATCGGCGACAGGCTGATTGACCGCTATGGCGACGTGGTCACCAGCATCGAGTTTTCGATTCCGGCCGCCACCGACAATGAGAAATCCATCCTGGGCGGCTTGGTGCAACAGGTACGGGCCGCAGCCTAGGGAATCCCGACCATTTCCGTTCCACTGTGAAACATCAAGGTATTGTCTCCGTCGGTCCAGTTGCCCATATCGTCGGGCTGGAAATGTTCAAGGTAGCGGGCCCAGCCCGAGGCTTCGGTGAAATACAGCTCCGCCATGCCCGCGAAGGGTTCGCTATCGGGCATCAGGCTGTGGCTGACCACATAACGGAAGCCGCCCACGTCCTCCATTGTGCGGCGGACGTTGGGGATGTGGACGTCCAGCCAGTAGTCGAACAGCGCGGTGCTGTCGGCGCCCGCTTGCAGGCCGACCAGAAAGGTCACCTTGAAAAAACCGCTCCGCGTGCAGGGGAAGGCCGGGTTCAAGGTTTGTGGGTTTAACGGCAGGGCACCGTCCATGACCACGTATTCCCGTGTTGCCCATTGCCTATAAGGTTCCGCCTTTTCCTGAAACGTATCCACCGGCACCACGCCATGGGCGGTGGCCGGCGCCTCGGGCGGTTGTTCCATCCATACATGGGCCATGCCGTCCCACATGGGATCTTGGTGATTTGGTTTGTCGGCCCTGGGATCGAACAATGTGCAAATGTAGCGCTGGGCGTGCGGCCCGCCGGCAAGGCGGCTTTGCTCTTGCCGGGCGATGGTGCCGGGCATGTGATTGGCGAACCAGTGCACGATCAGCTCTTCGCGGGAGGTTTCGGCCCGGCGTTTGATCAGATAGATCATCTTTGCACCGGGTGTGGGGTTGGGTCTTGCGGTTGTCATGCTGTCACCTTGTTGATTGCGCCATCCAGATTGCCAGGGCCGCCGTCTTGCCGTCGGCGATGGCATGAGCGATTTGCCCGCCATGGCCCGAGCGAACGGCGCCAACGGCGTAAAGGCCGGGTTGGTCCGTATGCATGTTTTGATCGACCGTCAAGCCGCCGCCATCATGGCAACCCGCCGTGACCAAATCCGTTCGCGGCACGAGGCCGATGAAAGGGAAGATCGCCGCGACCGTCAGGCTTTCCGTCTCGCCGCTGTTCAGTTCCTGCAGTTGCACCGCATCCACGCCGTCGCCGCCGGTAATCCGCCGCACTTCCGTTTGCCAGCGGAAATGCAGGTTGCCCAGATCGGCTGCCTGGCGCACGAATGCCGGGCGGGCGCGGGGTTTCAGGCCGCGCAGGATCATGGTGACGTTGGCGCATAATGTGGCCAGGTGCAGTGCCTCCTGAAAGGCTGCATCACCGCCGCCCACCACGGCGACATCCCGGCCCTTGTACAGACCGCCGTCGCAAAAGGCGCATTGGGAGACGCCCCGGCCCGTCAATTCCGCCTCTCCCGGCACGCCAAGTGCGCGCAGCTCGGCCCCGGTGGCCAGGATCACGTTGGGGGCGGAGCTTTCCGTCAGGCGCCAAAAGTCGCCCTGGCGGTCCAACGCGGTGACCGCGCCCGGCTGATAGTCCACGCCGGCCTCCAGCGCCGCGCCCAGCATGCCGTTGACCAGATCCGCCCCCGTCCCGCCCTCGGTGTCAGGGTGGCCATGAATGCTGCCCACATTGGTGATCAGGCCGCCCAGCAGGCCGTCGTCGAACAGGGCTGTCTTCAGGCTGCAACGGGCGGCTTCCGCGGCCGCCGCCAGGCCGGCGATGCCGGCCCCGATGACGATAACCTGGTGGGATGCGCGGGGGGCTCTAGGCATTCAAACGCTCGTCTTCCGGATTTTCTTGGCGATGCGGCAGGGCGGGAAGCCCCAGGTGGGCAGATAGGCGCATTGGGGGATGGGGATATCGCCGCCCGCCACGATGACGGTGATATGATCGGGGCTTTCCACCGCCGGAACAGAGTCCCGTGCCACGCCGTCGCGAACCCAGCGGGGCCATTTGGTCTGACTTGCCAGGCGGGCCGGCAGCCAGGATTTCTCAAACTCCGCCGCCCCGCACTGGCCGTGTTCATGCAGATAGGCCTTTACGTAGGCCTTTGACTTGCCTTCATCGGCCAGCATCTTGGCCACGTAGGGCGCGATGATCACGGCCACCTGCCCCCCATGCATGCGGGAAAAGGCCGAGGTAGCGGAGGCCATGACGGATGCCAGATCGTCCAGGCCGCCGGTCACATTGACCACGCTTTCGGCCCGCTGCACCACCAGAACATCGTCATCCACGGTGAAACCCAACTCTTCCCGCAGGCTCTCCCACGGATTGAATTCATCATCCTCGGCCAGGCACAGACTATAGCGTCCCGGTTGGCCAAGGCCGGCGAAGGCCACCGCCGCCGGCCAGCCGCCGCCCAGATTGTGCATGATCAGGCGCACCGCGCGGCCGATGGCCGCATTGGCCCGCCAACCGGGCCCCAGGGCGCCAAAGCGGCTGTTCATCTGCAAGGTTTTGGCCAGGCGGCCGGACAGGACCAGCAGGGGCGTGACGTTCTCGTCCGTGGTCTGCACCCCGCGTAAATTGAATTCCGGTTCCAACAGCGCCGCTGCCGCCGCCAGCACCACCGGCATGTGGGCATCCTCGCAGCCGGCCATGACGGCGTTGACGGCGACTTTTTCCACCGTCACGACACCCTTCAGGGGTTCCGCCTCGCCCAGCACTTGATGGCGCGGTTGCCCGCCCGCCCGCAGCATGCCATCGACCCGATTGGTGGTGGGCGGCACGATGGGCAGGCCGTCGGTCCAGCCCCGGCGGTAGAACGTCTCGTTCACCTCGGCCCCGGCGTTGGGGCCGCGCACTACCTCCACCCGTTGCCTGGGGAAGGCGGCAACCTGGGTCAGGCGGTCCAACAGGCCCTGCTCCTCCGCCCGGGCCCGCAGGGTGTCGTCGATCCACTCGCCCGAGGCCCGTTGCCCCGTGGGCAACAGAACCCAAAGAGAGTCCGCCTCGCTCACTCGGCACCGCTCATTCAGCACCGGCCAGCTTGTTTTGCCAATCATTCGGTAGCCGTATCGCCCGCGCCGTAGGGAATCCCAGAATGCCGTTGTGGGAAAACACCTGGGCATTGGTACGTCCGGGATCGCCGCTGACCGCGATCTGAATGTCCATCGGATTGCAGACCAGGGGTACCAGACGGTCCGGGTCCTGGGAGGTGCCATAGAGTTCGTTGGCCTTGCCCAGTTGCGCCAGTTCGAACATGGAGCGGCCGCCGGAATAAAAGTTGGTGTACTCGACAATGTATTGCTCGAACTTGCGGGCCGGAATCCGGGCGTTCTCGAACAGCCATTGGCGCACATCGTCCTTGGACCAGCCCGCCTTGGCCATGGTCTCCGCCAGGATGGGGGAAAGCACCAGCAGCGGGTTGTAGCTGCCGTCCGCCATGCCCACGGTGAAGATCAACTGCCAGCCGGTCTGGCTGATCAGGGCATCGGCCAGATAGGGCAGCATGTCCTCCGGCTTTTGCCCAAATACCGAGGCGATCACATCGCCGCCCGTGAAGCGGGATATGGTGACCACGTTGTCGCCCCGGCCATGGCCGAAATCGGCGGCATGGGGCGGCCAGCCGATCTTGGCCAGCACATCCTCGTTTTCCGCCAGCACCACGCGCCAGGTATTGCCAAACGTGCCCTTGTCGGTCTGATGGGGGAGGAAGCCGGCCACATTGCGCAGATACAGCCGCCACCAGCGGCCAATGGCCGTATTGGCTTGAAAGCCGTCCCGCAAGGCGCCCTGTTCGTAATTGAACTCCAGCTCCTTGATGATCGGCCCGTTGATGGTGATCAGGGTTTCGGCGCCCGGCGTGTTGCCGGAATGCTCAACCCCATAGCCGGGATCGCACATGGCTTCGGCCAGGGCGACCAGCACCGGCATATATTGCGGCCGGCAGCCGGCCATGACACCGTTCACCGCGACATTCCAGACCGTGGCCTGGCGGTTGTCGGGGGCCATCTTGCCGATTTCGTGTTCGGCGGGCAGATCCGTGAAGGCCAGAAAGCGTTCCACTTTCTCCCGGCTGGGCGGCACGATGGGCAGGCCGTCGGACCAGCCGTTTTCATAGAAGAAGCGGTTGATCTCCTCGAAACTGCCGTCCATGACCACGTCTTGGGGGCCCGGTTCGGGGATCATCACCGCCGCCGGCGGGGCTGCGGTCAGATTCTCAATCACCGCCCGGAGGGTGACGGAAGTCAAATTATCCCGCAGCTCGTTATCGGTTTGGGTATCCACATGGCCCGGCACAGCCGCCATGGGCAGGTTCGGCAGGCCCAGCCCCACCGCCGTGGTCGCGCCCTGGCCCAGAAAGCCATCGCAGACCAGGGAAGAGGAGGGGATCCCGGCGGCTTCGACGGCGGCTGATGCCCGCAACACGGCGGGGGTACAGCTGCCTCAACAACCCATCCCTGAAATGACGGCGTCCACCTTGTTCTCCGCCAGGGTGGTGGGCAGGTCGGCCAGGATGCGGCCCTCCTCATGACCATGGGTGGAGCCGAAGGTGGTGTGACCGACAAACTTCATGTCCGGATAGGCCGCCGACAGCTCCGCCTCCAGAATGGGAAAGATTTCGTCGCCCCGGAATAGATAGTCCCACAGGAAGGCCACGGTCTTGCCCTCCAACGTATCCAGACGCGGCGCCAGGGGCGCGATTTCCACGGTTTTTTCGCCCCGCGGCCACAGGGCGGCGTAGGTATCTTCGCTCATGTTCGCCTCCAAATCGAAGTCATAAATATCATTGTGCAAATTCTAAACTATTTACCGGTTTCGAACGAGCGGTTGAGTGATGCCCGCAGCCAGTCGTGGAATGTTTTCAGGTGATATTCCTCCGGCATTAACACACCTCCCTGAAAGGGGGCAGCGTGCAGGCCGCGCTGGTTCAGGGCGCAGGCCCTGCCGTCTTCCTCCAGCACGCTGACGGCGAAATCGATCACGTTCGCCGGATCATAGTTGGCATCGTTCAGGGTTTCCCGTGGGAACAGCCATTCCACGGTTAGTTCAATGCATTCCGGCCCCAGGGGCAGCAGGCGGACAATGCGGGCATGGTCCGCGTAACAACCGATGTAGGCACTTGGCAAAGCCACGGCATAAAGCTGCCCGCGCGCCACGTCCGTCCGTGACAACTCGGGCATTACGCGGCCCTGGGCGCTGCCGTCTTTGGACCAGGTTTCGGCCCCCGCTCGCAGGCCGCCGCGGTATTTCGGGTCCGGGTCCTGGGCATGGGCGCGCCAGTCGGGGCGGTCTTTTTCATTGATCAGGCGGCGGCTGTATAGTGGCACCAGTTTGCTGAGGCCGGGATGAACCCATGCGCAATGGAGGCATTCGTTGAAATTCTCCCAAAATAGCTTCCAATTACAGTCTATTCGTTTCACCCAGCGGTGGCCGGAAACGAGCTTTTCCAGGGGATAACCACGTAATTTATCCGCCCCGCGTTGAAAGGCGGCGTCATCGTCCCAGACCGCGTCCGGGTCGAGATTGATGAAGACAAAGCCGCGCCATTCCCGCACGGAAATGGGAAACAGGCTATAGTCCGCCCTGTTAAAATCCGCCGGATCACCGTATGACGAGGTGCCGATCAAGCCGCCGTTCTCGCCCCCATAGCACCATTGATGATAGGGGCAGGTGAGGCTGGCGGATGGCAATACGCCCGCCGTTTCGGCGACCAGAATGGAGCCGCGATGGCGGCAGACGTTGAAATATCCCGCCAACCGCCCCGCGCGGGTGCGCAGAACCAGGATATTCTGATCGCCGACGGACAGCGTCTGGAAAGCGCCGGCCACGTCCAACGCCGCGCTTCGGCACAGATACAGCCAGTGTTTGGACCAAACCGCCTGCATCTCCGCTCTGAAATGTTCCGCATCATGATACCAGTCGGCGGGCAGCGACGGCGCCGCCTGTGTCAACCCGTTGTAGTCCGCCCCAGGGCCGGGGGCCGTATGATCCAATGTCGTCATGCCTGTCTTATCCCAGCGGCCGCGCAAAGCCGCCGATCCATAATTCTGTTTCGCCGTAAAGTCTAGAGAATGTCGCGGCCCAAGACGAGGCAGCCCATTTTCGGGAGTCGACGAATTGACATTGCCGCTAATACCGGGTTGCTTATCGTTGCCCAGGGTTGCATTTGGCGGAGGCGAGTTTGTACTGCGTCCTCACGCTCGGTTGAAACGGTGAAATGCAAGAGACGGGGGAATTCGACATGGCGGTCTGCCTTTCGATTTACCATGCAAGCAAACGGACGCTACTGGCGGCACTTTTAGTTGCCGGCCTTGCCGCGGTCGGTTCTGGCGGCGATGCAATGGCGGAAAGCCGGATCAACAAGTCAATTTTCGGCGCTACGGCCATCGACAGTTACGACCCCGTGGCCTATTTTACCATGACCAGGGCGGTGAGGGGGGTGGCGGAATTCAGCCACATTTGGCTGGGCGCCACGTGGCAGTTCGCCAATACCAAGCACCGCGAAATGTTCATGGTTGATCCACCGAAATACGTCCCGCAATACGGGGGATATTGTGCCGAGGCACTCAGCAATGGGTCGCTGTTCGGCACCGACCCGGAGGCCTGAAGCATCGTCAATGGCAAGCTCTATCTGATCTATTCGAAGAGCACGCAGAGCCGGTGGGAAAAAATTCGAGAAACCGCGATCGTGAGGGCGAACGCGAACTGGCGCCAGATGGAACCGAATCTCACCGAATAGACCACCCGGAACCGGGGCATGCGGAGGCACCGGAAAATCCGCGGCGTTATTGCAACGGTGAGAAATAGCTCACCGAGGTGGCATTGACGTAGATGTACTGGTCGTGCCCGGCGGCCGAGCCGCCGGAATTACGATAAACATAGCCGCAATTATCGCGCCCCAGCAGACGTGCGGGGATCCGGTGACACAGCATATCGCCGATCAGCAGAACTGTTCCGGTCAGCAGCGCCGAGCGATCGCGGCGGGCGAAGGCGCCGGTACCCTTGATTTCCTCGAAAAAGGGCGACTTGTCCGGCAAAGTCATGCCCTGGAGAGAGCGTCCGAAAACAACTTTGCGGATCGCCTCGGCATCAAGGCGCAATGTGGGATCGCCGATGAAATCATAGGGCCAGGGCGGCAGCCCGGCGCGACGGAGTGATGCAATCCTGAAATCAAGATCCGCGGCCCTCCGGTGGTGGGCATGAAGGATTCCATGGTGGGCAAGATTGGCGAATGAGGCGTGTTGCACGATCTCGCCGACTTGACGACGCGCGTCCGCCGATCGATTAAGTTGTGCGTAAACCATCGCCAGTTCCCGGGGCCAACCCGGCGGCCTCAGCGCTCGTAGCTTCTCAAGCTCAACAGCCGCGCGATCATTCAGACGATTGAAGAAAATCGTCGAGCCGAGGGAGCCGTAAAAATGGGGTGGCGGGACCGGGCTCAGCCGAAAGGCGATTTCCATTTCGCGCAACGCATCCCCGTGCGCGCCGGCATAGGTGAGGACCGTCGCCAGGGTGACGCGCGCCTCGGCGTCGTTGGGGGCAAGCGCGACCGCCTTCCGGACCAGCCGCATGGCGCTGTCGTGATCGCTGTCGACCATCCGCAGCAATCCGAGCACGGCGTGGGCGCTGGCATTGACGGGATCTAGCTGCATGGCCCGTTGCGCGGCTTCAAATGCCCGTTCCCGGGCGATCGGACCGAGTAATACGGAGTCAAAATCGAACCGCCAAACGTCCATCGCGGCAATCGCGACACCGGCAAAGGCCTCGGCAAAGGTTGGGTCCTCGAATATCGCTTGCTCGTAGAGCGCCAGCGCCGTTCTGGTTCCCTTGACCGTTCGTTCAAAATGGGCCTGACGCGCCCGCAGATAGAGATCGTAGGCGTCAAGACTTTCAGTCGGCTTTCTCGCCAGTTTGGTTTTTTCCACCGGCGTCAGCTTAACCTTCAGCGCTTCGACGATTTCCCCCGTCACTTCGTCCTGCAGGGCGAAGATGTCCTTCATGTCGCGGTCAAAAATTTCCGCCCAGGCATGGCCGCCGGTATTGCCATTGATCAATTGGGCATTGATACGCACGATGCCGCCCGCGCGGCGCACACTGCCTTCAAGCACATAGCGTACACTCAG
>Ga0315334_10001983_pt1 | contig 12772 bp, 8 predicted proteins | sample M150034915metaG_FD_205555 | JGI IMG/M metagenome (GOLD analysis project Ga0315334, IMG submission 205555) | Ammonia-oxidizing marine archaeal communities from Monterey Bay, California, United States - M1 500m 34915 | ecosystem: Environmental > Aquatic > Marine > Intertidal zone | place: USA... | reverse complement strand
GACCGGGTGTACGGGAAATGATTCAGGGCGTGATGACCCTGCACGAAGACACCGTCGGTCACATCATGACCCCCCGCGGTGACGTTGACGCCATCGACGTTACAATGGACTGGAATCAAACACTGGCAACGGTCGTTGAAGCTGGGCGTACTCGGTTCCCGGTCTACGAAGGAACGCTCGACCACGTTGTGGGAATCCTGTATGTCAAAGATCTGCTGCCCTACCTGTCCAGCAGAGAAATCCCCGATCAATCTCTGCGCGAAATCAGTCGGCATGCGTGGACGGTGCCGATTGACAGGTCCGTCGAGATCATTCTCAGGGAATTTCTTCACAGCCGAAGCCATATGGCAATCGTGATCGATGAGTTCCAACAAACCGCTGGGGTCGTCACAATCGAGGACGTCTTGGAGGAAATCGTCGGCGAAATTGTTGATGAGTCCGATGAAGAAGAAGAATTCGGGATCGAAATCATTGATCTGAATACCGTGGAAGTCGACGGCCGTGTGATGATGGATGATCTGAATGAAATGACCGATTGGGAACTGCCAGAGAGCGATGACTACGAAACAATTGCCGGATACGTGCTATTTCACGTCGGTGCCATCCCAAAAACGGGAGAGCGTCTGGTAATCGAAAACACGAAAATCGAGATTTTAAAAGCCAGTGTTCGCAAGATCGACTCGATGCGAATCCAGCGAATCGACCAACCGGATCAAAAAGCTGGCTAAGATCTGGTGTAGCTCATGCGTGGCACCGCTTTTTCTGCGAAGAAACAATCCGAAGCGAACGACCCTGCCTTGTGGCGATTTAACCCTCGAAATCCAGCAAGTGACGAGCGGACGTCTGATTGTCCGCAGGTTTACACACCGCTAAACTGCTGACGGTGGCGGTATGCTTCCGCCGTTCCCTGAGCACCATTGCCGTCTTTCGCCCGACGTCGAAAAACAGGTTACCAGTACTGCCAGATTTTCCTTTGGAATTGCCGATGAGCCCGACAGTAAACAGCCTTGAAGTCCAAGAAACCGAAACAGTCAAGCTGACGTATGGTGGGCAGGAATTCGAATTGCCCGTTATCGAGGGAACCGAAGGCGAACGGGCGATCGATATCAGTCACCTCAGGGGCCAGACTGGATTGATCACTCTTGATGAAGGTTTCGTAAATACGGGCAGCACTCGCAGTTCCATCACGTTCCTCAACGGTGAAAAGGGGATCCTACGGTATCGCGGCTACCCAATTGAGCAACTCGCGTCCCAGTCCGACTTCATTGAGACAGCGTACCTGCTGATCTTTGGTGAGTTGCCGAATACCAAACAAGCCGAAGAGTTTCGCGTCGGCATCCGCGAACACACCATGATCCACGAGGACATGCGATCGTTCTACAACGGTTTTCCCCGCGATGCCCATCCCATGGCGATCCTCAGCAGCGTGGTCGGAGCACTTTCGACTTTCTATCAGGACGCGATGGATGTCCACGATCGAGATCAAGTTGAAATCTCTATCTATCGTCTACTCGCCAAGCTTCCCACCATCGCTGCCTACAGCTACAAGAAATCGGTAGGGCAACCGTTCATTTACCCCAATAATGAACTGAGCTACTGCGAGAACTTCCTCCACATGATGTTCGCCACCCCGGCACACGAGTATCTGGTTGACCCGGACTTTGCCGAGGCATTGAACTTGCTGCTGATTGTCCATGCCGATCATGAACAAAACTGCAGTACATCAACGGTACGAATGGTCGGTAGCAGCAACGCCAATCTGTTCGCCTCGATCTCAGCTGGCATCGGTGCCCTGTGGGGGCCTTTGCACGGCGGAGCCAACGAAGCATGTGTCAACATGCTCGAACAGATCGCCGCCGACGGTGGTAACGTCAAAAAATATGTCGACATGGCAAAAGACAAGGAAAACGGATTCCGATTGATGGGTTTCGGTCACCGCGTTTACAAAAACTTTGACCCGCGTGCCAAAATCATTCGAGCCAGTTGCGACAAATTGCTGGCCAAGCTAGCCCTCGACGATCCGCTGTTTGACGTCGCTCAGAAACTTGAAGAAGTCGCACTGAAGGATGAGTATTTCATCGAGCGAAAACTTTACCCCAACGTCGACTTCTACTCTGGTGTGATCTATCGTGCTCTAGGCATTCCGATCCAAATGTTCACAGTGCTGTTTGCAATCGGGCGACTGCCCGGATGGATCGCACACTGGCATGAAATGCACAGCAACCCGGCAACCCGGATCAACCGACCTCGCCAGATATACACGGGCAGCACGGAACGCGACTTCATTCCAATCGAAAAGCGTTGAGGCCAAGCGAGCGGTTGTCGAGCGTGCCGGATATGATTCTGGGTTCTTTAACCGAGCTCATTCATCGCTGGCTGTGGTGTGAGTGCCTTCGACACTCCCCAAGCCACCGCTAGGATTCTCGTTCTCAATACTTGGAACGCTGCTACTAACTGCTTCTATCTCCGCTGCAGTACGATTCTGCAATTCGTCAATGTCCAGTTTTTCGAGCAGCAAGCCTGCAACTGCACCTGTCATGCAGCAGGCCAGCAAACCGCCAAACATGGCCCGCAAACCGAGCTGCGCTAAGTCCTTCTTGCGAGATGGTTCCAAGCCGCCAATACCTCCCACCTGGATTCCAATTGCGCCGAAATTGCTGAATCCAGCTAACGCGTAGGTCATCACGATGGCAGTCCGCTCACTGATGGCTTTGCCATCGCCAACCTCGGCTTTTCCCAAGGCGTCGTAGGCAATGAATTCATTGGCAACCGTCTTCAAACCAATCAGTCGACCAGCCTCAAGACACTCTGCGGCAGGAATCCCCATCAGCCAAGCCAAGGGCCAGCAGAGGTAACCCAAAATCATCCCCAGCGACAACGCGGGCTCGCCAGCTGCATCGACAAATCCAGCCTGCACCGATGCGAAACCCAAGATGACATCCACAAGGGCTAGCAGGGCCAGGAAAGCGATCAACATCGCCCCCACATTCATGGCTAATTTCAATCCGTCGCTGGCTCCCTCGACGGCCGCGGCAATCAGATTGACGTGCGCCGACGGAGCAGAAAGTTTCATCTCCGCAGATACCTTTTCAGGCTCGGTTTCGGGAACCATCACTTTCGCAATCAGCAGGGCAGCCGGTGCGCTGATTACAGAAGCGGTCAGCAAGTGCGATATGTCGATCCCCATACCAGCGTAAACACCCAGCAGCCCACCTGTCACCGTTGCAAAACCCCCAGTCATCATCGCGCATAGTTCGCTGCGAGTCATCTTGGAAAGGTAAGGACGAACAACCAGCGGCGCTTCGGTATGACCAACAAAAACATTGGCAGCTGCTGAAAGAGTCTCCGCTCCACTGGTCCCGAGGGTGAAACGCATCACCCAGGCCATCCCCCAAACAAGCCGCTGCATCAGGCCAAGGTAATAAAGGATGCTCATCAGAGACGAAAAGAAAATCACGGTGGGCAGGACGCCAAAAGCGAATGTGCCCAACAACGAATCACCCAACGGATTTTCACCACCAGCTCCGAAAAGAAATCCGCTGCCTTCGGTCACCGTGTTCATCACAGCGGTGAAGCCATCGCCAATCCGATCAAATACCCAACGACCTGCCTCAGTTCGCAACACCAGGAAACCGAGAGCAACCTGCAGAAACAGCCCGCCAAGAACAACTCTCACGGGGAAACGCTTGCGGTCACTGCTGATCACCCACGCCAGAAGAATGAAAACCAACAGACCCAATACACAAATGGAACGCGTCTGCATGGTTACCAACTCTGATGATGCGATGCTAAACGGGAAACAAACTACCCCTGCTGCGGGGTGTCAAAAATTCGATCGCCGGCATCTCCCAGCCCGGGAACGATATACGACTGATCGTTCAGCACAGGGTCAATAGCCGCCACATAGAGCTTAACATTCGGGAAATCTCGCCGCACACGTTCCACACCATTCTTCGAGGCGACAATGCTGAGAACGCGGATTTCTTCGACACCCCACTTCATCAATCGCCTCACGACCAAATCAATCGAGCCCCCAGTGGCCAGCATTGGATCAAGGACCAAAGCCGTGTTCGGGGGGCCCATATTCGGAAGCTTGTCGTAATACTCGACGGGCTCGGCCGTTTCCTCGTTTCGAAAAAGGCCCAGATGCCAGACGGCGGCATCTGGCAACAGATTGAGCAAAGGATCAACCATCCCCAACCCAGCTCTCAAAATCGGCACCAAGGCGATGCAACGAGTCACTTGACGGCAATCAGCCTCGGCAAGCGGAGTTTGAATAGTGACCGGATCGACTGCCAAATCCTCCGTCGCGTACACACCAATCAATACGGAAAGACGATTCACAGCTGCCCTGAAATGGCTTGGGCTGGTCGTTTTATCCCTTACCGTGCAAAGGTGATGGTCAATCAACGGATGCTGAATCTCAGTAACATGTCCCACAGTCACACCATCCTGCGAAAAAGAGTCTCAGAAAAAGAAGTAGCGGATGGAGTGGGATTCGAACCCACGGTACGCGCAAACGTACGCCAGTTTTCAAGACTGGTGCCTTCGACCACTCGGCCACCCATCCGACAACGGCTGGTCCGCCGTTTCTGATCCAGATGTTTTAAATGTTTTTCCGCCTCTCGTCGACCACACATTGAATAAAGCAACAGTTGTTCTGTAAATTCGCGGTAGGTTTCAATCGGCCGTTTGCATGGTGAGGTATCGTGTTCCGGTCTTCCAAACATCGCTGAGCTCGACGAGCATGGCCATGACGAGTCGGAGGACGGAGGCTTCATTGGGGAACAGCGTGCGACTCGAGTTCGGCATTTGATCAGGCAGCTTCATCGAAGGAACGGTGCCACATATTCTTACTTGGCAGGTCGTAACCGAATGCCTCACGCAACTACTTGATAATGCTACGCAACACACGTTTTGATAATGCTACGCAGCCCACCAAAGGCCAGGTGGTCACCCCGAAGATGCCGCAGCAAACTTCCGGCGTGTGTTCGATCTCGAACCGAACCGTGATGAAACAACTGCGGCACTAATGCTAACTCAGCAACCCCGCGACGTTTAAGAACCTCGTAGCTATGACTTGTATTCACAAACGCTACTCACCGAAATTTCGCAAACTCAAAGCGTGGACAAAAAACACATCATGCCAGCCCATGCACAAAGCGAGATCGCAGGAAGACTGCCTTGGCGAGGCAAACTCGGAGAACAAATCCTTGCAAATCCTGATGCGCTCCGTATCGAATCACGCAATTAGCCTGAAGCATGAATCGATCGGCTCTCCGCCCTACGGTGTCTTCGGGGAACAGCCTCAGTCGGTTCAACCATCATCGACCCGCCGTTTCGTCGGCGATCTCACGCCGCGATCCCTGCGGAAGTGTGGTTGCGGCACAGCCGACCCCACTTTTTCTGCCGACGCAACGTGAACAGGATCCATGTTCCCAAGATATTCCTCGCGAACCTTGGGATGCTGCTTGACCTCTTCCGGTGTCCCATCAATCAAGACCTGACCTTGATAGATCACGTAACAACGTTGAACAGTATCCAGAATTTCTCTGGCCGCATGATCGGTGATCAGAACACTGATTCCATTGTCACGAAGCTGCCTGATCACGCCCTGAATGGACTGCACTGTCACTGGATCAATTCCAGCGAACGGCTCGTCCAACATGACAATTTTTGGATTTGACACGAGGCACCGTGCGATTTCAAGCCGCCGGCGTTCTCCACCACTCAAGGCACCCGCACGATTCTTGCGGATATGCGTGATCTTGAATTCTTCGAGCAACTCCTGTGTCCGCGTTTTCCGCGAAGCGCGATCCATGCCAAGCAATTCCAGCAAGGACGATATATTCTGTTCCACCGTCAGCTTTTTAAAAATACTCGGCTCCTGCGGCAGATAACCCATGTGCCCGTCTTTGGCGCGGCGAAACATCGGCCAGTTGGTGACATCACGGCCACCCAGATAGACACGTCCGCGGTCAGGTTCGACCATGCCGCAGATCATGCGAAAACTGGTCGACTTACCGGCCCCATTGGGACCTAAAAGCCCAACGATTTCAGCTTGACCAACCTGCAGATCAACACCATCCACGACGCGCCGTCGCCCATACGTCTTCTGCAGACCAACAGCTTCAAGGATTGAGTTTCCCTTCACCGGTTCGCCCGCATGGTCCAGCTTCGCATTGATAGTGTGGGATTCCATTCCAAACACGTCCTTTGTCCTTAGCGGATCAATTTGATCCGTTTGAAATTCGGTAGCAGGGGTATTGGTGAGTTCCAAGAGTGTGGCCAAAAAACCAGCAAGGCCTTGCCTACTAATAAATCGCGAGGCACATACGAGGCCTCAGACCATCGCCATGCATCCTCGTTCACCCCGCGTGGCAAGCCGTCTTCGTTGTGGACATTTTCACGCTCGCGGTAGGTTAACGTTTTAAGCCGTTCGTCGATTTCCCCGTGCACCTGACGCGTCTTGGTGCCTGCCCAACACCTCGCATCGAGACTCTCAGGGCTATTGTCGCCCATCGGGAAAAACTGATCTTCTGCCAGTTCAAAATCAATGGTCCGGCGAGCACCCCATCCTTCGAAACTGTCCCACTTGGAGGGATCGGCGAGCACCTTCTGTATCTGGCTCGGCCTCGTCACGGTGCCATCCGTGAGTTGCCAAAGCTTATTCATGTCGTAATCGTAGATTCCAAAGTCGCTTTGACTCGTGGCGATGTAATATTTGTCACGGTGGATACGCAATGATGTGACCGTGGCATCGCCCCCACGCACTGCCAGTCCGGCCGGGGCTGCGTCGAGAGGATGATCATCCAAATACATGGGATGATCTTCCTCGTCCGTGCGGAATTCCCGGGCGTCGAATGTCGTGGGGCGATCAAATTCGACCACCGAATCATTCACCCATAGCAACAATTGGTCATCGCAATTACTGAAGCGAAGCTCATGACTACCGCCATTGGTAATGGATGTTTTCGCAGTCGGTACACCAACACTTCCATCTTCCGCCGGATCAAATTCACGTGGTTCAATGTCATCGATTTCCAGTGTGGCCTGACCAGTCAAAAGATCGATGCGACAACGGTATTTGATTCCCGCCTCGACCAACTCCAGCATCATTTCGCTGCTGCCGTTGGATGTTTCTATATGCGCTTCGAGCATCAAGTCACCCACCCAATCCATGCCATCACGCCCAATCTCTTGCTTGGACTGATCTTGGCCTCCCCAGCGTGGCAAGTTTCCAAACTGTTCGACGCTCTCACCGGACCTGTAAGAAGGGGAAAACGAACCAGCTGAGTAGCCACCGTTCATCATGCGTGACAAAAAAGACCCGCCTGCGTTGGACGGTCGACTTCCATATACGGCACTGGCGGGAACTAGAACGTAGGAACCGTAGGTATAGAAATCTGTAATCGCCCGACTGCTGTAGGGATCAACATTCGCCAGTGATCCACCTGACTGTGCCAATTCCCATTGCGCATCAGTAGGCCAGCGGTGAAAGTACCTCAGCCATTCAAAGCGATCGGGATTCCCATTCTTTAGAATCGCTTCCATTCCGTCGGCTGAACGCTCTATTTCCCACGAGTCGGTTGGAGGCTTTTCAGCTTTTTCCCGCCAAGGTTGCCAGCGGCTTGGATAGTTGGCGTTGATCAAATCCTCGGACTGATGATCCGTGTCGTACACCAGCTGTCGCATGGCCAGCAGTTTACCAGCCGGCTTACGAAGAATCTGACTCTGCTCAGACGAGCCCGTTGGGCTTGCATACACATCGCCATGCCGCAATTCCAAGGTCTCATTCGGAAGGCCGACCAATCGCTTGATGTAGTTCTGCTTGGGATTCCCTGGGTACTTGAATACGATCACGTCCCAGCGTTCCGGCTCGTTCAACGTGTAGGTGAATTTACTCACCAGAATGCGATCGCCGTTAAATGTTTTTTCGTTGCTGTCGTTAACCAAATCGAGTGGATTGACATAGCGGCAGTTCGGACAGATCCCCGCCACGACCACGTCGTCTGTATTACTCCCCGACCGCTCGCGACTCGCTCCCACCTGAAACGAGGCCCCACATTCATCGCAAACCAGGTCTTTGTGTGCTCCCATCAAGGTCGGTGCCATGGAACCCGTCGGAATGACGAATGCCTCCGCAAGGAACGCACGAAATAGCAACGCAAGGATGAAGGCAACGACAAACGCCTCGACTGTTTCCCGTTGAGCTGCAACACGGAATAACTCACTCCGAATTTCAGCAAGATCCCGGGGGTCCTTCGCGGGCTTGCTCCCTGAGGATTTCTTTTGACTCTTGCCCATGGACGGTCGCTGAAAAAATGGTCGGTGAGGATGATGATTGCAAAAAAGATGCCGTGGCATCCTAGCTATTCTGCCTGTCTTGCGATACTTCGATTCGGGCAACTGAAACGGGCCCGCTGCCGCTAATGGCCGTTTCCCGCCACTATTTGCTGTCATTTACAGTTGTTTCGCAACTGCCGACCGAATATTTGCACCATTGTGGTCGCCAACTGCATAATGGCAACTCGAGATGCCGGTTCTGAAGTAACGGCAACAAACGACGCGACAGCCCGCGACCGAAAACTCAGCCCAACAACGGAACACGTTGATCGAGGGGGAAGATTTCATGGACCGGGACAGCGATCTTACTGTGGATGTTACGCAACGATTGGGAAATCAGTTTTTCCCTATCGACTTGATTTCCCTGGCAATGCAGCCAGGATTAGGGCCGCGAACCCTCTCTTCGCTGCTCACCCGGTTTGGAAACGCCAAGTCAGTGGTGACAGCGCCAACCGAAGAATTACTCTCGATTCCGGGAGTTGGCAATGAGATCGTCGGTCGAATCCGCCAAGCAAGTAACACCGATCAGGCCGACGCGACGGTGAACTGGTGCCACGCCCAACAGGCCAGCATCCTGTCTTGGGGCTCAGAGACTTATCCGGTCGCTCTCCAGCAACTTTCAGACGCCCCACCCATTTTGTACATGCAGGGGAGTTTGATCCCAACGGATCAATTAGCGGTGGCTGTTGTCGGAACACGCCACGCAACGACTTATGGGCTCAAACAAGCCAATCGATTCAGCTATGCCTTGGCCAAGGCGGGCATCACGATCGTCAGTGGACTGGCACGAGGTATTGACGCTGCCGCTCATCGCGGAGCCCTCGATGCCGGCGGACGGACCATTGCTGTCTTGGGCAGCGGATTGGCAAAACTCTATCCGCGCGAACATCAAACGCTAGCCGCAGAAGTATCAAAACAAGGAGCAGTACTTAGCGAATATGCTCCCCAATGCCCCCCGCGAAGCGGACAATTCCCACAACGGAACCGTCTGATCGCAGGACTCACTCTTGGCACCCTTGTCATCGAAGCCCCTGACCGCAGCGGCGCACTGATAACAGCAAGATTGGCCGGTGAGCAAAACCGTGACGTCTTCGCCTTACCAGGACCAGTTAACAGTCGAGCCTCAAGGGGCTGCAACCAACTCATTCGTGACGGCGCGACGCTGGTGCAATCTGTCGACGAAATCATCGAAGAACTTGGGCCGATCTCTGAGTCAATTGTAGTCGAAAGTGGCCGCGTCATTCGCAACGCCGCCGAACTCAACCTGAACGAGGTGGAGTGCAGGGTACTGGATGCAATTGAGCCTACAGGAACTTCGATTGATCAAGTCATCGCCGCCACTCCGTTCACGCCTCAACAAGTAGTCGCAGTGATTAGCGTGCTAGAAATCCGTCGACTCATCCGCCGTCTAAGTGGTCAATACGTTTCCCGTATCTGAAGCGTCACTTCTGTTCCTGTTCCCGCTCCCGCCATTGAAACGTCAAACCCTGAATTCCGACCCTCCCTAGATCCCGACCCTCTCTGGATGAGAGTGAAAAGATAAATGTGTCATTTGATAATTGGCTCAGTGGTGATCGCTGCTCGTCTCAATTCATTTGATGGATCCTACGTTACCTTTGACACTCACTTCCAGGGATAGTCGAGACTACGCAAGACGACGATTCGCCGCTGGTGGACCAGCCCGTCGTTAGCGACAGGGTACTCCGACAGGAAGCCCCAAGTCATCGCATCTTGCACTCCTAACTACCACTCACACCGCGACACAATCCAGCAAAAAACGAACGCGAGATTGAGACCACCAGCAGCCCCAGCCACGCAGAAAACAATGGCATTCCAAATGCATTAGAACGCTTGCATGAGCACGCCTGGCGGTGCGGAAAAAGACATCTAATCACGCCTCCAATCCCGATAAGCTTGTGAACTCCCTCACAAGCAAAACCCTGTCTATGTTGCTTTTTCTCACGTTATTCCGTTTTAAGGGTATTTTACTTGACCCAAAAGGCATTTCCGACGTAGAATAGATCACACACAGCGAGAGAGCGCCTTCGGCTCGATTTACCGCCCTCTTTGCCGCCGTGTGCCTGCGAGCGTTACGCCGCAGGCCAATTCAATCGATTTTGCGAGCAGCATGGCTGCCCCGAGCCGACAGCCCAACCGTCGGCAATCTGGTGACAACACCGACCCGATTCGCCGCCGAACCGGAACGCGAATCATCGCCCAGCAAAGCGATGACGCGAACTGCAGGGAAGCGTTTCTACGGTTATCTGGAGGTCACAGATGGACCAGTTGCAGACAGGAGCCAGACCGAAAGACTCCATCGGGAGTTTGAGCGAACGCAATTCACAGGTCGCCCGCGAGAGTCGTTTCCCAAAGGCAGTACGTGAACTGCAAAACGACACATCCGACTCAGAGCGAAACCCCATCACAGGGCGAGGAATCGACACATACCGCAACGTTCCAGCGTTTGGCCTGTTGCAACATGCGGCAGAGCAAATCGCTACTCGCAAGGCAGTTGTGTACGGGGATCGAACCTGGACCTACGCGGAGTTGAATCAAGACACAATCCGTGCAGCCGCCATGCTGCAGCGTCTGGGGATTCGCCCGGGCGACCGAGTGGGGATCCTGCTTCCAAATGTGCCGGAATACATCATCGCTGCCAATGCAATCTGGCGCGCCGGTGCAGTTGCGATTGCAATCAGTCCACTGATGGTTCAGGAAGAAGTGCAACAGTTGCTTTCCAGAACCGGATGCCGCCATGTGATCTGCCTGGACATGCTCTCGCATCTTGTCCACGACGGCAAAAACGATACGGTGCAGTCTCTGCTGGTATCGATCCGCAAGCATCTGCCAGCGTTGCAGCAGTTGGGTTATCTATGGGCACGACATAGCCGCACAGGCTGTTGGACACTGCCAACCAATGATCATTGTCGTTGGTTTTGGCAGGAAGTTCATGCGACAGACCGCAAGTGGCAACCGATTTCAATTGATCCGGCCAACGATGCTGCTTACATCCTGCCCACGGGCGGAACCACTGGATCACCCAAAGCAGTCGCGCTGAGCCATACCAACATGGTTGCCAACGCATGGCAACAGTACCAATGGACCGGGCAGACGTTCGGGCAAGAAACGATGCTGGCAGTGCTGCCATTTTTCCACAGCTATGGAATGTCAGCCACCGTCATGGGCGGCGTAGCAATGGGCGCCACACTCGTGCTTCACCATCGCTTCGCCGTCCGCCCGGTCATTCGCTTGATCGAGGAACATTCGCCAACAGTCTTTCACGCTGTCCCGGCGATGCTCGTTGCCATGAACGAAAGATTCCGAACACATTCACCGAATATCACAGGCTTGCGATGGGTGATTTCCGGGGGCGCATCTTTAGATGCAGATGTGGCAAGTGATTTTTCGCGGTATACCGGGGCACTGGTCGTCGAAGGCTACGGACTAAGCGAAGCATCACCCGTCACCCATGTTGGTCATCTTTTTTCTGCAGCCCGATACGGAACCATTGGCCTGCCACTTCCAGATACAGAATGTCGAATCGTCGATGCTGGTAATTTGGATAACAACAGCGATGTTGCATCAAACAAAGGGACTCGTGATCACCTGTCATCCCTTGTCGACGGTGAAGTGGGTGAACTAATGATCCGGGGGCCACAAGTCATGCTGGGCTACTGGAAGGATCCAACCGCGACGCATCAGGCGATCGACGGTGAGTGGTTGCGTACGGGGGATCTTGCGATCCGATCAAGCGACGGCTATTTCACCATCGTGGGTCGCAAGAAAGATCTGATCATCACCTCCGGATTCAACGTTTACCCAGGCGAAGTAGAAGAGATTCTGCGTGAATCTCTAGGCGTGCAAGACGCTGCGGTCGTTGGCGTTGCGGACGAACAGCGTGGCGAAGTCGTCCAGGCATTCATTGTCCTTGAGCCCGGCTCAGAGCAAGACGCATCAAGCCTTCAAAAACATTGTGCGAGACATCTATCCGCGTACAAACGTCCCCGCTTGTACGAATTTTGCGAGGGTGACCTGCCCCGGAATTTCCTCGGCAAGGTACTCCGACGCAAGCTGCGTGAGTCGTCAACCGCCGAATCCATACATCATCGGGAGGATCAGTCATGAGCAGAAAAAAACCGCTCGCTGTGATGAACGGAATACGAACTCCATTTGCCAAATCCTTCACAACGCTCAGCAGCGTCTCAGCCGTCGAACTGGCACGCATTACCATCACTGCGCTATTGAAGCAAACTGACCTGCGTGGCGATGACATCGATGAAGTCATCATGGGAAACGTGTCCAGCCCACCGGATGCCGCCAATATTGCAAGAGTCATTTCCCTGCTTTCCGGAATCCCCAATGACCGGATCGCCCACACGGTGAATCGCAATTGCGGTTCCGGAATGGAGTCGATTCTGGCGGCATG
>Ga0315334_10001978_pt1 | contig 12786 bp, 5 predicted proteins | sample M150034915metaG_FD_205555 | JGI IMG/M metagenome (GOLD analysis project Ga0315334, IMG submission 205555) | Ammonia-oxidizing marine archaeal communities from Monterey Bay, California, United States - M1 500m 34915 | ecosystem: Environmental > Aquatic > Marine > Intertidal zone | place: USA... | reverse complement strand
TCGTTATGATCACGGCAGCAATCGCTGCAACCATGATTCCGTACTCGACTGCGGTGGCGCCTTCTTCTTCACACCAGAAATTGTTGAGAGCATTGAGCATCGCTTTGCCTTGTATCATGAGTAGTTACGAAAAGAAACGTTTTGAAGAGAATCGAACACCAGGATCAGTTGTTTGCGGCAGTCAGTCCGGTATCAACCACACCGAAGGCGGTGTTGGTCTTGCCACCAATCGAAATCACAATCGTGATGATCACGGCAGCAATCGCTGCAACCATGATTCCGTACTCGACTGCGGTGGCGCCTTCTTCTTCACACCAGAAATTGTTGAGAGCATTGAGCATCGTTTTGCCTTGTATTGTTGAATTGAAGTGCTAAGGTTGGACTCGTTCGCTGAGTCGTCATGGCGGTAACACTCAAGCAATCTGCGTGCCAAACATGAGCACTGTAATAAATCCCGTTAATTCAGTAAGTGTGTAAACCAGTGGTTGGCGCTTTAGTGTCAACAAGTGTGAACAGTTGACAGTATTTTGTTGACACATTTGCTTTTTGACCCGCTAAAAGCAGAAGCAACTGCATCTTGTCACGCAAAACCCCCAATGGACCTCTGGGATTTGCGTTTGCACTTTCGCGATTGTCGATAGAGAGTGATAAATATCGAGTTTGTTCATCAAACTACCGTGAAAAGGCTCTTAATTTGCACAGGCCTTCTATCACGAATTGCTTTTTGCACCCTTAACAAAACGAACTTGCTCAATGACGGTTACCGTCCAGAAGAAGAACGTGGCGTGCAACAGTCGCTCTCACGAGTTCGATCGCGAGCTTTCAACCGAAGTTTGTTCGGCTATGCACAAGCATTTGGCGTGAGACATAGAATTACAAAACCGCAAAGGTAAATGATGACGGCAACTAAAGTGCTGACGACCACGATGCTGGCGCAATTGGCCTTGGATAAGAATTCCCTGGACACAAGTGAATTCACGGAAATCGCTGACGATGCTGCTCAAAGTCTCATTGATTGGCAACTGAATTCAGCAAATCAGAACCCGCATCGGCAGGAGACTCTCCTGCGGTCTCACGTGCCTTCTACTCGGAATACGTCGACTGACCGACGACTTCTCGACCTTGACGGACTCACCAACATTTCTGACTCGGCTGCCGCACACATTGGCAAGTTTGATGGCGCTATTTACCTAAACAGCCTGACTCATCTGTCCGACAATGCGCTCCGCAGCCTTTGTCGAAATGCGAGTGAGTTATCACTCAACGGTTTACTTGAACTTTCCGAATCAGCAGCTACTGAATTGCGAAACTTCCAGGGCTTCAATCTGTTCCTTGATGGAATCATCAGCTTGTCGCCGAATGTCGCGAATATTTTGTTCAATCTACACCCTCAGGGCGATTCTCTGGAACTTTCGTTAAGCGGACTGCGTGAATTGGATGACGAATCAGCGCATTACCTTCGGAACTTCAAGGGCAGTTCACTCGCACTTGATGGCTTGGTAAGTCTTTCCAGAGTCGCAGCCGAAAGCATTTCATTGATTGTGCCGACTCGGGAACATCTGGACATCTCTTTGAATGGGCTGCACGCTATCTCTGATGATGCGGGTGAATACCTAGGCAGAGTCAGTGGCGAATTATCGCTCAATGGCCTTGCTTCGTTGAGTTTCTCGGTTTCTGAGAGCCTGAGTAATTTCCAGGGATTGAACCTATGGCTGGACGGTGTTCGCGAATTATCCGCGGAATCAGCCGCCAGTTTGAGTCGCATCAAAGGTGCAAACCTTTTTGGATCACGGGTTTTTCTTGGCCTGTTTCTTAACGGACTGAATCACCTGACGGATGATGCTGCCGCGAACCTTTGCAAGATCAAGGGTGGTCTTTGGCTCAATGGTCTGACCGAATTTTCTGACGAAGTTGCCGAGAGCCTGAGCCAAACTACAGAAGAACTGTGGCTAAGCGGCTTGAAAACCATTTCAGACGCGGCCGCAGCCGCACTGAGCCAAAAACCCCAAGAATTGCATTTGGATGGATTGGCTGACCTAACAACCTTTGCTGCATCCCAATTCAGTAAATTCGAGGGTGTACTTTACCTGAACGGCCTGACCAGGATTTCTCCCGCTGCCTTGCGCGAATTATGCAACACACAAGCTGACTTGGCACTCGACGGAATCAAAAGTCTCTCAACGGCAGAAGCTGAGGCCCTGAGCCGACACCGTGGTAACTGGCTTTCGTTGAATGGGCTGACGATGCTTTCAGAGAAGGCTGCTGATCATCTGTCACTACACGAGGGTGAGATCCTCTCGCTGTATGGGCTTACCAATATTTCTTTCTTGGCAGCTGCCACCATGCTGCGTTATCGAGGCAATTTACTTGTCGTGAATCTGGACGGGCTTTCTGAAGATGCCTCGCGGATTCTTCAGAAACATTTGGGTATGTTGCACTTTACCACCTGATTCATGACCGTCTTGTCCCACCCGCAGATGCACAACACAGCAAAACCAATTACTCAAGCTGCCAACTGGTTCCTGCAGTCATTGTCGGGAAACATCGAAGCGGCTGATCAGTAAGTGGTGAGAAACGCAAGGCAGCTAACTTTGCGGACGGTGAACGCCCCGAACTCTCTACGCTGAATAATTTGCAGTACGAAAAGTCGCACTGTAATTTCATTGATATCGCTTCACTCGACAGGGTGTGGGCCTGATCAGCAAGGGCAACACGCACCACCTCATCTCTGAAACCCTCTTTTGTTCTTACAGCGGCATCAGTCGTGTCGTATGCGGTGGGGCGTAAAAACGGTCTACCCACAGAGAATCAACACGCATTGCGAACACCCAGTAATGCTGCGCTGACGATGCGAGTTATTTCATACAAAGCAAATCAAGGACGAAACCCGCGATGAGCCATGTGGTGGTATGGGAATTGCATGTTGTTCTGTGTTCTTGAAGCAGCAAGGCAGCACTGAACAGTCAGGATCGACTAGCTATTCCCAATGCCAAATCGAGGCAGCGTCCATGTGTCAAGTTGAACACGCATCGCTGTTCTCTGCAAAACGCCGATGAGTTTTCATGGCACCCCCGAAAGTCCTCGTCAATTAGTGGTAACCTGACATGAAGAATACTAAAAACCCTTTCCAACAACTGAATAAAACGAAGCGATCCCGTTATTCAAAATCGCATCTTCGACGACGTCTGTTGCGTTTGGAATGCCTTGAAACCAGAAAATTGCTTGCCGGGCCGAATGATCCTCCCGTCAATGTCATCCCGGCCGAAGTTTCAACTTTCGTAAATACTCCAGTTTCGTTCACGGAATACCGCGGCAATCAGATTTCTACAACTGATTCAGATGGCGATCTGAGCGAAATACAAGTGACACTAAGTGCTTCCCGTGGCACAGTCTCTTTGATTGGACCATATCCCATCTCCAATCTTGCGTTTTCGGCAGGTGACGGAAAAAACGATGGGACATTAATATTTTCAGGACCGTTAGCAGACGTCAATTCAGCCCTGAACTGGGTTGTCTTTTATCCAGAAACTGACTACGTCGGTTCCGAAGCTTCGCTGTTGGTCATCGCTGACGACATGGGAAATTCTGGTGCCCCTGCTTTGTTTGACACCGATGTGATCGTGGTCGAAGTTCTGGCCGCACCTGTGTTTGATCCCTCGCCAAATTGGTCGACCGTTCCCGGCGAGCTGGATTCAAGCTTCGACGATGATGGAATCGCATTGTTTGCCGCGACTTCTGGCATCGACTTCATTCATGACGTTCACATTCTCCCTGATGGCAAGATCCTTGCCACGGGTTCCGTTAACGACCACCTCGGGATTTACCGATTTTCGCCGGATTTAACGCCCGACCTCAATTTTGGTTTGGGTGGATTCATTGAACATGACTTTGGGGATGGTGTCCATGCAAACTCCATGACTCTCGACCCCCAAGGAAGAATTCTCATCGGGAGCAAAGACCTGGTACTCCGATTCACCCCCGACGGATACTTGGATCTTTCGTTCGCTACTGGTGGCAAAGCTCAGGACCCTTTCAATTCGTCTAGTGGCTATAGCGCCAGGCTGGTCACGGACATCGATGTAAGGGCCGATGGAGCGATTATCGTCGTGGGAGGCGATCCCGATAAAAATCGTGGCGACAAGTTTCAGATTGCCTGCATCCTCGACAGCGGAACCATTCAGTGGCGCCAAGAACATGACGTCTTCACGAATGATCCTACCGCCAACGAACTCTACCACTCTCGGGATCTCTCTACGAATTTGATCCTGAGAAGTGACGGAACAATGCTGGTGATTGGCAAGGGAGGTGAAAACATTGAATTCGTCGAGAGTAGACAACTGACTTTTTTAGAGTTGGACCAAATGGGAGATCGCATTTCCGAAGTCTCAGTTCCCTCGGCGATGCATTTTCCAAATGATGTCCTACCACTGCCTGATGGAAAGTTGATCATCATCGGCAATGATGTCGTCCCAAATGGCTCTAGGGACCCATTTGTTCTCAATGACTATATTGCCACTCGCCATCTACCTGATGGCAGCCTCGACAACAGCTTTGGCCAGAATGGAGTTGCTCGCATTCCGGTACTCAATGACAAAGATTGGAGCTACACCGCAAGCCTGCAAAACGATGGGAAGATTCTGATTGCGGGACAATCCTATACCGACAACAAGGGTTGGGAATTGTCCATGGTACGACTCACTCAAGACGGAGCACTGGACCCAACTTTTGACGGTGACGGAAAACTGAGCCTATCCATTACAGACCATGACGATTTCACCTTCGCCGTCCAAGTCTTACCCTACGGAAAAATCCTGCTTGCTGGTCGATCAGCAGATGACGTCGTGATGGTAAGACTCAGCGGCGATAGCATACAAAATCACGGCGAAAATCAAGCACCGATCAATGTATTACCGCTCAGCGCATCAACTCGAGTTGATATGCCCCTTGCGTTCACGGCACATCAGGGTAACGCAATCAGCGTGACTGACGCTGATGCTGGATTGGGAAATGTGGAAGTCACACTGACGGGATCGAAGGGAACAATATCATTGGTACACCCAAACCCATCGGGTGAGTTGTATTATTCAGTTGGCGACGGCACTGATGATTCACAGATGACCTTCAACGGCAGACTATCCGAAGTCAACATGGCGTTACAGTGGGTCGTATTTACACCTGACAGCGGCTACATCGGAACAGACGCTTCGTTAGTGGTAGAAACCAATGACCTGGGCAACTCGGGGACTGGAGGCGCCAAGAGCGACCATGATTTGATCGAGATCGAGATTGCTGCGAATTTCTCATTCGAAGATTCTCCGACATGGGTCGTGACTCCTGGCGTCTTGGATGAGCAGTTTGATGCTGATGGGATTCAGCAACTGCCTCTGTCAACAGGAGTTGATTTCATCAGCCAAATGAAGATCACAGATTCTGGCGACATCGTATCCACGGGTGCCATCAACAACCATTTTGGATTCATGAAATTCAAGAGTGACCTGACGCTCGATACTAGTTTCGGGACGAACGGGTTCACCGAGACAGACATCGGTGATGGGCGTCACGCATGGGATATGATCGAACACCCACATGGTGGGTGGCTTGTTTCCGGCGCCGAGGCACTCGTACGTTACACAACATCTGGATTTCTGGATCCATCCTTTGGGACTGGCGGAATCGTTACCAACCAACACTTTGACCGGGGCACCTCGGTCTCGATCACAGCAGACGGAGTCATCCTTGTAACAGGGACTACGGCAGGTCAATTCCATCTATCTCGCTACACACTCGACGGTGAACTGTTGTCCAACTGGGAACAGATTGCGGGTCAACGGGCCATTGGTGCTTTCCCACGCCCGAACGGAGACATTGTTTTGGCAGGCGGTGATGATGGCTACCAAAGTGCAAGGGTCAATGTTCGAGGCACCTTGCAAGACGCTGGTAGCCTTTCTGGTCCTGGAGCGGTTGCGAATCGAAGTCTGTTGCTACCCGATGGAAAATTCCTGATCGTAGGTGAAAGGGATGGTCATATCCTTGCAGGTCGTTTCCATCCGGACGGCACACCCGATGTTGGGTTTGGCTTCAATGGGACGACTGAGTTGCCGACATTGGCGACTTCCGACTCCGCGATCGGAGCATCACTCCAACACGATGGCAAACTATTGATCGTAGGGCACACGGGTATCGATCATCTGGATGTTGCAATTGTCCGACTGTCCTATGATGGCATTCCGGACCCAACATTCGATGCTGACGGCATCCTGCAAATTCCAGCCAGCAACAATGACGACGCTGGCTACGCTGTGGTTCAGTTGGCTGATGGCCGGATTCTCATTGGCGGAAGATCGCAGGACGATATTCTGCTGGCCGCATTGTTGGGTGATACCAATATTCTGGCAAACGCCAACAATCCTCCAACGCTTGATTTTTTGCCCGACCTTGTCGTTGACAATGAAACCATTTCCCGTGTCGTTGACCTAGAGGGTATTACTGCCGGTGGCGAGATCCAAGCGGTACGAGTTTCAACGACCAGCAATGACACCGGATTGATCCCTCAGCCAACGGTCAGCTATGTGTACCCGGACACCACTGGCACATTGACGTTTAGCGTTACTCCCGACCAGGTTGGTTCAGCCATGATCACGGTGACCGCAGAAGACAGTGGGCCAGACGGAAACTTTGACTCCACGGATGACAACAGAACATTTTCTCGTGACTTCCAGGTGACGGTAACCCAGTTCCATGCCCCACCAGCCATGGATGCTATCCCAGACCAGGAAGTCGAACGGGATGCAGCAGAGCAAACTGTCAATCTCAGCGGCATCACTAATGGCAACGCTGTCAGCCAGCCCATCAGTATCACCGCTTTCAGTAGTGACACCGCGCTGATACCCAATCCCGTCACCAGCTACACCGTCGGTGAAGAAAATGGTTCACTGCGATTCACCCCTGTTCCGGGCCAAGTTGGGACCGCAACCATCACAGTGCAGCTTGAAGATGGTGGTCTGGACGAGGATCTCGCCACCTCCGGCGACAATGGAAATTCCACCTACACTTTTGACGTCGCAGTTTTCATCCGTAACGCTCAACCCACCCTCGACCAACTCTCCAGCTTTTCCGTCCTTGAAGATTCAGGTCTAAACACAATTACTTTGTCGGGTATCAGCTCTGGTATTGGCGAATCACAGATACTGCAAGTTACGGCAATGACGAACAACTCTGAATTACTGACCGAACCCACTGTGTCATACAGCCAAGGGGATTCAACCGCGACACTTAGCTTCACTCCTTTTCCAGACAGTCATGGAATCGCAGCAATCAACGTGATTGTTGAAGACGGTGGACATGATCATGATTTGGCGACCACTGATGACAACGCAACCATCATCCGCGCTTTCGGAGTGGAAGTCGTTGCCGTGAATGATGCCCCCTACTTTGACCTGCTCTCTGATGTGAATCTCAATGAAGACGCCCCGGAACAGGTTGTTTATCTGACCGGAATACACGCCGGTGGATATGAGTCCCAGGAAGTCATGTTGAGTGCCAGCAGCAGTAACACGGATGTCGTCTCTGACCCTCAGTTGACATTTGAGACTGGCGACAGCGAGGGATTGCTGCATTTCATGCCTGTTCCGTTCAACAGTGGCACGACAACCATTACTGTCGTGCTAGAAGACAGTGGTTCAGATGGGAACATGGAAACCAAAGCCGACAATGCTGTTTTCAGTCGCAGTTTCACGATCAATGTGAATGCCGTCAATGATGTGCCGACGCTGGGACAAATTGCCGACGTCGCGGTAGATATCGAGTCATCCGATCACCTGATTGGTTTGATTGATATCTCTGCTGGCGATAACGAAACGCAAGCCATCAGGGTGATGGCAACCAGTAGTGAGTCTTCGGTTATCCCCAATCCCTCGATTCTATACAGTCCTGATGACACAACCGGTCTGTTGACATTGGCCACGGCGGGCTTGTCTGCCGGTGAGACAACAATCACGGTGTCCGTGGAAGACGCAGGATTGGATGGAGATTTGTCGACGATCGTCGACAACGCGATCTTCTCTCGCAGTTTCCAGGTTTCCGTCGGTGGTGCTGGGTTCATCGTCGAGGATGGTGTTCTTCGATTGACGATTCGTGATCCCAACGAAACGGTCAGACTGGTAGAAGTACCTCAAGGCATCGAGTTTCATTTGTCTGATGGAGTTTGGTTTGGCCAGGATGAAACAGGTGGCACCGGATCAGGAAACCAACAACTGCTGCTGGATGAAGACCATCCATTTGACCGCATTGAATTAAGGGGTTCGTTACAGGGAGCGATGGAATTCGATGACCGCGATTCTTGGAGACCAGAAGCCTTGCTGGTCTCCCCACAAGTCAACCTGCGATCAATTCGCAATCTTTCAAAAGACATCAGCGTTCACCTTGAGTGGCCTACCCTCTGGCAAAATCCCATCAACGTGTCAGATATCGATGGCGATGGCGTCACGAGCACGAAGGATGCCCTGCTACTGATCAATCAAATCGCCCGCAGTTCCCCGATATCTCAACGCATCTTATTACAGAACGAAACACCAACCTGGCCTTCGTACTTTCTAGACCCGAATGGTGACAATGAGCTTACGATTCTTGATGCATTATATGTACTCAACCGACTGCAAACTACAATCGATAACGTGAACGCAGAGAGCGAATCCGTTGACGCAGTGATGTTGAGTTGGCAACGAACAGAACGAGACAACGGACGGCCTGTCCCGGATGTATTCGCTGACCAAGATTCGCTGACAACAACAAAAGCGAAAACAATTTCATTTGTGCCCATCGATGAAGCGAAAAGATCTCCAGTATCAAATGCCGATACCCTTGATAAAACCGCTGATGGTGAGGAAGGAAAACGATACCTTCCTAAGATCGATGCGAGCGTCACAACCTTGTTTGATTGACGCTGACTCGTAATTCAGAGGACTCGTAATTCAACTGGCAACCATGACGCTCAAACTTGGGTCATGACCGAGAGCGATTCGGAGGCTTACCGTCTTGGCAATCACGAATGTTGTGCAAGTTTAGCCGTCAACACGTTGCGAGGCTTCACTCGCTCCGGCGGCAATGTCTGAAATCCCAATCGCATCCATGGAATTACGATACTGACCCAAACGCTCCTGCAACTCGTTGGATGGCCCCAGTGACTCAGCCATTCTGATGTTTTCCTCAGCTGCCACAATATCGCCATTTATGAGCATTGCCAGAGCAATGTTCGCGTAGGCTTCCGACCGAGGCACGTTGGCACACGTGAACTCACGGATTGCGAGTTCATGCTGATCGGTGCGGGCCATGATCATGCCAATTATGTTCCTCGCCCGATTCAATTCGGGCTCCAACACAATCGCTGCTTTGAGTTGTTTTTCAGCCTCAGTAAAGCTTCCGGCAAGATACAGTGCGTACCCATAATCACAACACAATTCTGCATCCCGGGTGTCATTTTCAATTGCAGTTTTGAACAACTCCGTCGACTTCTGGCTCGAACCCCGTTTTCCATACAGAAGAGCCAGTCGACGAAGCGTTTTGGAATGACTTGGATCTTCCAGGAGCAGTTTCTCATAGTTATCGATTGCGACTTGTTCATCGCCTCTGGTTTCCGCAGCGGATGCTACAGCAAACCTGAGGGCAATTGCCTTTTCATTCAAATCCACTGTGGCAGTAGTCTCTTCACTGTTTCCATCGTCCATGATTTGCCCCAGATTAGCACTCTTGTGCAGAATCAACGGCGTCTGGCACCCAGCGATTGCGAAGATCAGTGAGCATGCGGCGAAGCGGCAGATATGCATTTCAACGTCTCGACTACAACAATTTTTGAACGGCATCGTATTCCATCAAAACTAAAGAACAACCGAAACTGGAAAAACCCGGAATCAGAGACGATGCGTGATGACTTACTGATCACCACCGCCACCGCTACCGCCACCGCTACCGCTACCGCTACCGCTACCGACACCACCACCGCTACCGACACCGCTACCGACACCGCTGGCAGGATCCTGAACTCCACGCAATGCCGAGTTGATGCGTGCGCGATGCTGCATTTCTGCCTCAACGCCGCTCTGACCAACGGCGACCGGACGCTCAGCAAGAACTGAATCCGTGTTGGCTTCAAACCCTAAAGTGGCAAGGGTCTGCGCGACAACCACTCTTCTACGATTGTCCAAGGCGGTGTTCCCTGTTCGTTCGATGACCATTGGCATTCCTGTTTGCAACATGGACTTGCCTATTCGTTCCAGTTCCATGAGGCTGGTGTTTTTCAACTGGGCGGTTGGCTGTCCCGTCGCAGTCTGCTGAAAATCGTATCTGAACAAAACCATCTGTTTTTGCTGACCCGCCCCAATTTGCGCCCTCACGACACTATTTACGTAAGACCCGAAATGACGCTCACAGAACAGACGTGGATCACCCAACAACGTTCGTTCATAGATGTACCGGGATCTCGCCATGCAACGTCTAATATTCTCACGAATCACACTATTTTTCTGGCTGTACCTACAAGATTGGCAATTGCCGCAAAACAAGAGATCACCCTCAAGCATTGACGGGTTTTCGCATTTGGCATTCTGATTCAGACGTTCGCAAAGAGCAGAATCAATGTAGTTTGGTGGACGTATTCCCTGAACTGGTGGCAAGTCCTCTGCGTCAGGACTTTCAGATGGGGTCTGGGGTTGCATTAGAATCATCTCAACCTCCAACAGCGGAAGCGAAGCTTCTTGTTGAACAACTGCATCTTGCTGCTTTGCCTTGGCCAACCGCTGGAAATAATCAGTCGGTGCATGCCTCACGTTCGGGGCGGACGCCGCCTGTGGTACCTGTTCGTTTGATTGAAAAACGACCTGCGATACGGTTTTGTTTTTCGAAAGAGCACCGAGTGATTGAGGCTCCGCTTCCACAGCTAGATCGATGTTCCCACTGTCGATCAACTCGAAATTGCCGTTGGACGGCACAGCTTTCAACTCTCCCTGAGACCAAGCCGGTGCAGCAGATAGAGAAAGGGTGAGACACGCAAAAATCACCGATCGGCAATGCCAAATGGTTCTGCTCATGGGAACGGTATTCCAAAATATGTCGTTTCAGTTTCTTACTCGGAAAACCCAAAGGGTCCGTAAACATTGCCTTTTTCAAGGCGTTGTTGCCGGATGGTTCCCAAGGGATCATCCCAATTGGTAGTTGCTCGATAGGGAAGTCCCGTCCGTCCAGAAATGCGGCCCATCAGGTAAACTTCCAAGTCACTGGGTTCCATGATTTCAGTTCCCGGCAGGGGAATGCATTGATCATTCTCAAGCGCACCGACAATGTAGGGTGTCACTGTGACCATCAGTTCCTGCTCTGCCTGAACCTGATGGGACGTGCTACTGAAGAAAGCTCCCAGAATTGGAATGTCACCCAAAACAGGCACGCGTGATGTAACACCATTGGTCTCACGGTTCAATAAACCCGCGATTGCCAACGTCTGCCCCTCTTTCAATTCAACGGTCGTGGTTGCATTTCTGGTTCGAACACCTGGCACCGCATCCCCACCCGCGATCACAGAAACGCTTAGACTCTTGTCAACGTTGCTTACTTCAGGGCTGACCGTCAAACGAATCACACCGTTTTCCTGAATGTATGGCGTGAACGAAAGCTGGACTCCAAATGGCTTGAATATAGTTCCACCAAAACCACCAAACTGGCTCGACTGGGGAATGGGAAACTCGCCTCCCGACTGAAAGTGTGCAGGAAAACCACTGAGAGTGACCAGATTGGGTTCTGCCAGAATCGTCGCGATTGAATTGGTACGCAGCGCCTTCATCAGCATCGTCACATCATCTCCGAATGCAATTCGGACATTGTTGGTTCCGAGGACAGTACTCTCAAAGAATTCTCCCAACTTCAGAGAAACACCCATCTCGCGCAGTGCAGTTCGGTTGAGTTCGGCAACGGTTACCTTAAGCATCACCTGCTGACTGCGTGGAACCCGTATCAGGTTGATCAATTGCGGAGTTGCAAGGCTTGCGTTCGTTTGAACGCGGTCACCCGATTCAATTGCAAAACGCCTAACGTCAGTTTCATCGTCTGCCTCGGAATCTCCGGTCGCTGTCGCCGATTTCGTCACACCAACATTTCGTGAGGTCGGAATTTCGTTCAGTTGGATTGAACCCAAGAAGAGTTTGATGGTGGTGATAATCTCTGAAACCTGTTGAGGGCTTCTTGCCTGTCCCTCAACAATCAAATGTTCGCGGAGCTGTTTTAAATTCAGCATCGCCGTCGGAAACAACTGCCTAAGCTGAGCCTTAAGCAGCACAGTGTCGTAGGTCACATGAATTTCGAACGAATAGGACTGACCGTCTGCACTGATGAAGGACAAATCAGTCACGCCAATTGCTTTGGAAACCAATCGCAACATGCGTTGGTCAGGCATAACCTCGAAGTCAACGATGCTCGGGTCTGCCACTGCGATGGTAGCCAATCCATTTCCATTCGCTAACGGAGCTTGGAGCGTGAGCAAGCGGCTTTGACCCAAAATCACTTCGATCGCGGCGTCATTCACTTTCAGGGAATCGATGAAATTTGAGGTGGGACCTTGTTCCTCTGGTGTAGGCGTGGTTCGCCATGGCTCATCGGGCAATGCACCTGGTCGAGATGGGAACTCGGGAATCAAAGGAATCGGCGGGGCAAATCCGGAGCGTGATCCGGAGCGTGATCCGGATATTTGCCCCTGCGCATTTGATAAGCAGATCAGACAGCAGAGAGCTGTGATACAAGCCGTTA
>Ga0315334_10001976_pt1 | contig 12788 bp, 14 predicted proteins | sample M150034915metaG_FD_205555 | JGI IMG/M metagenome (GOLD analysis project Ga0315334, IMG submission 205555) | Ammonia-oxidizing marine archaeal communities from Monterey Bay, California, United States - M1 500m 34915 | ecosystem: Environmental > Aquatic > Marine > Intertidal zone | place: USA... | reverse complement strand
TATACTATTTTTTGTAAAATTTTGTAAACTTCCAATCTTTGATCAGTATCATTGTCAATATTGTTGAGAATTTCTGTCATTATTTGAGTTGTAATTTCATTTTGATTTAATTCAAAATGTTTATTGTCATAATCAAAATGTTCTTGATATGAATCAGAAAGGGTACTTTGTATGAGAAACTTGTCATAATAACACGTGGTGATTGCACCATTATCAGAATGTTCAAAAAAGCATTTAGAATTTTCGTTAATTATGCCTGAAAAACGCGCTTTTTCATACATATTTTCAAAATTATTGTTGCCAGACCCTTCCCAATAATCTAACAAAAAAACCTCATTTTCAAACTCTTGTATCTCAATTAAAACAACTGGAACCTTGAAGGTGTAATGGATTGGCTCGTATACCCGTCCAATATCTTTTAGTAAGAATTGTCCAGATTCAAGAATTCCCGAATCATGATCAAATCCAGTTTCTTTATGAAAATATTTCCAAATGGGTCTATCTGTAATTTCTTCAAGTCTTTCTTCGGTAGGAATTAAACGATACAAGTTTGAGGAATTGTCAATTTTTTCTTCCCCCCACGAAACCCACTGAAAAGAAAATATGATCAAAAAGATCATGGATGCAAAAAGTAATTTCTTCAAGTTAGTTAAAGTTACATTTTTTTCATTAATGTCTTATTGGTACATTTATCGAATATACCATTTTAGTTATATTCAATTCTGATTTTTTTTTATCATGAACAAGTCATACTTGATGATAATGGTAATTGTTGGATTTGTATTTTCAATAGTGTCTGTAATTGATGATGCAAGTGCAAGTACTGCTGGAAATTCTAATACTTACAAAACTCCCGGAATCATGATGAAGTTTTGTCAAAATCCGGCAATGGCTTGGAATGAATGTGATGAGAGATATGAGGGATATACTTGGACTGATAGAGTTAATGTTTTAATTTATGCACCAGGATGGAATGAAGATTCTGATAAAATTGATTATATTGGAAATGGCGGCAATGGTGGGGAAATCACCGTAACCACCAGAGAGGCGTCAAGCAAAATGGTTGCCTTTGCAGAAACTGGTACAGATACAGGATTATTCATGGGAGTTGTAAAATTAACTGGACAAATGTCCAAAGTAGTACACGACTCAAATGGAATACAAGTAAAACCGATGGGCATGAATATGGATAACTATAGCGATGGTGCAGATTGTACTCCAATGCAAATAATGATGAACATGTGTGTAATGGGTATTACAAATAGTGCACATGATTGGGCTGTAAAGCTAAAAACCAACCAACAAGATGGCGGAGTAACTGTCAGTTGGGAGGCAAATGAAGATATCACAGTCGTACAGTCTGCCACATGGAATTGGAGGTTGGGAGAAATTAGTTTTGATAAAGAAGTGTTCACTACCGATGAATTAGTTACATTTACACTTCATGATGCTGACTTGTGGAATCATCATGCAATATTTTACAAATACTTTGTTAATGTTTGGTCTGACAGCGACAGTGCTGGAATTCAAGTGCCTGTAATGTTTGAGCCTAATCACAGTCATGTTGCAACTTTAGAAAGTGATGCAGTCGACATACAATTATCAGAGCCAGCTTCATCGTCTTTGACAAAGTATACACCAGATGGCGCATACAAAGCATATCTTTGGTGGCAACCTGGCGGAGTTATCGGTATTGACAAAGATTATTCCATTAATTTGATGGTGCACGATGGCTTGACTGACGTTCACCAAACCAAACTTAGTTACGGAATGGAAATTTGGCTTAACGGAGAATTACTTGAAACAAGATCAGACAGATTTGCATCCGATGGACATGCAGTAGAATCTGTATATTTTGAAGAGAGAGGAACTGCAAAAATTATCTTGACAAACATCTTTGACACAGATTCCAAAATTACTTACTCTTTCCAAGTTGCACCTGAAGCAATAATCAAAGAGGTTGTAGGAAAACATGCTGCTTTCAAAGATTCCAACTTGCCAGACTCTTGGAAAGACAGACAACACGGACATTACATTGATGTGTTGAATGGACAGTTTTCAATTACAATGGACGATAGTTCAAAGTCAACCAACGCACTTAGAGTGAATGAAGGAGACACCATCTATGTGGAATACATTGACATGACATTACCTGCACCATATGCACATAATAAAGAAATTGAAATAAAGGCCAATACATTCGTTTTTGTAAAATAGTCTGATGAATCACAAATTTACAGTCACCGTTTTAATTTTATCATTTGTAATTTTTACAGGATTCACAGAGACTGCGTTTGGACATGGTTTGGGAAATGTGGAGAGCGACATTTTATTTTTCAATGACTCATTTTTCAAAGTTAAAGTAAAAACGACTCCGGATGTTTTATCCGGAAGTGAAACGGAAATTGGGTTTGAGATCTCAACAATTAATGATGATCAAAAAATTCAAGTTTCAAATGTAGAGTATGTCATCGAAATTTTTGACGGTCAAACAGGACACCTCATACTGTCTTTTAACGCATATTCTCCAGATGACTCTTTTCATGCCATAATTTTTCCTGATTCTGATGTTATTTTTTCAGGAAATTCCAGGGATAACGGTGCCTGGATTGGTTCTGCAAATGAACCTCTTGAAATTCACGCCCCTGTGTTTCTTCAAGGTGGACTTGTGCAAGTTAATGTGAATGTTTTGAAAATTGAATCAACACCCATTTCTAAAAATTCAACTTTTGAAACATTGCTCACCATAGGCGAATACATCCCATTTGAAATATCGCATGATCGAAAAATATTTGAGTTTATGTTTGCAACTTATTTTGATAGAATTGATGAATTTTCTTTTGATGAAAAAAATGAAAAACTGACTGCTTTAATGCCTTTTAATTGGGACACTGACTTTATTAAAAAAATTCCTTTTGTTCATGCCGAATACTACATCCCAAAAACAATGAACGTGTTTAATGAACACGAAATTAAAATGACTGTAAATGACATTTCAGTATTGGGGACAATCGACCGTTCAGGGGATGAAGAAATTGTCGTTCATTTTTTGGTTCCAACAAAAAAGCTATTGAAATTATATGAAGAAATTCCTGAAAACTCTCACGACGTGATTGTTTTTGGAATCGAGTCTGGAAAAATTCGTGAAAAACAAAAAGATAACGCTTCTTTAGAATTGGGTGATAAAGTAATTGTTCAATCCTCTGAAGAAGACTGGAAGTTTCATCTGTACCTGACTCCAAAAGGTGAGATCAACCCCATAAAAGATATTTTCTTAAATCTTGAATTTCATGACCCCGTAACAAACACAGTAATCCCACTTATCACATATGACCTGGATATTTTTTTGAATGGGAAGTTTATCGAATCTAAATCAGGGTTGGAAACTCCCGATGGAAAAGATTCGGTATTGGTAACATTTCCTGAAACAGGCGCGGCAATTGTCAGGGTTTCAAATGTAAATAATTATGATACTTCAGGGGAATTTTCCTTCAGAGTTAGTGAAGCAGAAAAATTAGTTAGCACAGACGTTACAATCAAAATATCACAAAACTCTTCATTTCCCGGATGTGAACTTGATTCTTTATGCTATGTTTCATCTGCTGTAAGCATTACTCCAAATCAAACTGTTTTATGGGAAAACGTTGACTCTGCAGCCCATACCGTTACTTCTGGAAGTCCCGAATCGGGTTCTCTGAATATTTTTGATAGTGGTGTTTTGCCATCTAACGGAAAGTTTGTCCATACGTTTTCAACAAGTGGTACATTTTCTTATTATTGTACACTGCATCCATGGATGGTGGGATTAGTGGATATCAAAAACCCGTTGCCTTCTTGGATCAAAAACAACGCAGGGTGGTGGGCAGACGGTGCCATTAATGACGACACGTTCATTCAAGGAATACAGTTTCTTGTTCAAAACAACATAATTGTTGTTCCTTCAACATCACAAGAGGTTGTCTCTTACAATCCGATTCCCGAATGGATCAAAAACAACGCAGGGTGGTGGGCAGACGGTGCCATTAATGACGACACGTTCATTCAAGGAATACAGTTTTTGATAAAAAATGGCATAATTCAAGTATGAAAGTAGACAAATTCGAGATTTGTACCACCTTTCTTTAAATTACAAAATCAACAATATCTAGTGATATGTCTAGAGTCGAAACACTGATTGGAAAAAAATCAACACTATTTTCCATTATTGTCGCAGTAATTGTTTCAATTCTTGCCCTTCCAATAATCATACCTCATATGTTACACGGATATCATTTAGCACACATCTTCTTACATATCGCAGGGATTGTACTTTCTGTTTTTATTTCGGTTCTTGCAATGGTTGCATTTTACAAATTAAGAACAAAACGATTGTTGTTTAGTGCAATTGCATTTCTAAATTTTTTGGCTGCTGAAATTGTTTTATTGATCGATTCCACATGGCCTTATGTTTATGACATGGGGGAGTTCACCCTAAATGAGATAGGACATATATTGACATTTGTTACATTAGGGTTGTTGGCATTAGGAGTGTTTAGAAATGACTGATAGAAATTCACAAATTCAACAAATTATTGAGCAAAATCCAGGAATCCAATTCCGTGAAATAATGCGCTCATCTGGATTAAAAAATGGAGTTGTTAGTCACTATCTTCGTAAATTAGAAAAAAATGGTGTCATCAATGTTAATCGTGGGCCTAGACAATCTAGATTTTATCCTCTTCACATCACCGAAGAAGAAGCAATTGTAATCAAAGCATTAAGAAAACAAACTCCTCGCGATTTACTTCTTGCACTAATCATGCAAGATGGGTCGGAATTTTCTCAACTAGTAAAAGATGTCAAAAAATCGCCTTCTACTGTTTCACTTTATCTTTCACAACTAATCAAAGATGGATTGGTTGAAACTAATGGTATTTTATTAAAGAAAAAATATCACATCAAAGCAACAGAACTTGTTGATAAATTCATTGAAGATTACAGGCCAACTGCCATCGAGAAAGCAACATCAGGATATGAAGATATTTTCAATTCTTTGTAGAATTGAAATTTAATGTTAATAATATTGTAAATGATTTGTTATTTTCATATTATTTATTCAGGCATAAATAACCAGAAAAATATTTGATAAGCATGATTTACCATATCGGTTAATTATTAAGATCTCAAAGTAAACAAAATCAGTTGAAAAGTTCTGTCTGGCATCCAAACACACAGATGAAAGAATGGGAGTCATTCCCCAGTATAACTAAAGGTAAAGGAATTTGGTTAATAGATTCCAAGGGGAATAAAATAATTGATGCAGTAGGCTCAATGTGGTGTAATGTTTGGGGACATTCAAATCCTCAACTAGTAAAAGCAATAACAGATCAGAGTAAGAAAATACAGCACTCATCATTATTTAATCTCACAAATGAGCCGATAGAAAAATTGGCAAATAATCTAATAAAAATATCCCCAGGTATGTACAAAGTATTTTTTTCAGATAATGGATCATCTGCAATGGAAATTGCAATCAAAATGGCATTACAGTATTGGAAAAACATAGGAGAATTAAATAAAACACAAATTGCAACAGTAGAAAATGGGTATCACGGGGACACATTTGGTGCCATGTCTGTAGGGTATGTTCCAGAATTTTTTGAAAAATTTAAAAAACAATTATTCTCAACAATTCAATTCCCAGTTCCTAACAAATACAAAATACCAAAAGGATTTAGTTTTTTAGATTATCAAAATAACTGTTTAGATAAAATTGAAAAAAGATTTTCTAAACAAGACAACATTGCAGCTTTCATAATGGAAAGTGGCGCACAAATGGCAGGAGGGGTCATAATCTATCCAAAAGGTTTTCAAAAAAAGATCAGAGACCTGTGTAAAAAATATGGAGTATTATTTGTGTTAGATGAAATTGCAACAGGATTTGGAAGATTAGGATCAATGACACAATATCAAGAACAAAAAAGTATTCCAGACATAGTTGCATATGGAAAAATGTTAACAGGTGGATATCTCACAATGGCAGCTACACTTGCAAATAAAAAAATTTATGATTCATTTTCAGGAGAATTTAATGATTGGAAACATCTTTTTCACGGCCACACATACACAGGGAATCCTTTAGCAGCAGCTGTGGCAAACGAAAATTTTAACATGTATCAAAAAAATAATTTAATAAAAAAAATACAGAGTACATCCAAAGTGTTCACAGATTATTATCAAAGACTTTTAGAAATAGACATTGTTGGAGATATCAGGCATAAAGGAATGTTAATGGGTATTGAATTAGTTTCAGATAAAAATAAAAAAACTCCAATTCGTACAAAAAAATCAATCAACAAGGTATTTTTTGAAGAGGGTAAAAAACATGGAATTTATTTTCGAACATTAGGAAATATTGTAATGTTAGTACCACCGTTAGCCATTACTGAAAAGGAATTAAATTTACTCCTAGATAGGACAATTAAGACTATCCAGGCTGTAAAAACACAAATAATTTGACTGTTAACTGTCAAATTTTGCAGGGTTAACAGTTACAGTATTTTTATAAATGGAATATGAAATAATTCATCATGGGTAGTCTAGAATTTATCAAAGAGTGTCAAGAAAAAGTATTTTCAGGAATTAGAATTTCATCTGAAGATGCAAAAAATCTATTTAATATTCCAGATGAAGATCTAAAAGACTTAGCCAAATGTGCAAACGAAATTACAAGAGACTATAATGGAAATAAGGTAGATGTAGAACAATTAAACAATATTAAAAAAAATGCATGTAGTGAAGATTGTACATTTTGTGGACAATCAGCATTTTTTGATACAGGAATTGAAACGTATCAATTACCAACACCACAAGAAGTAGTAGTCAAAGCTAAAAAAGCAAAAGAAGAAGGAGCAGAATCATATTGTCTGGTTGCGGCATGGAGAGAACCATCAGCAAAAGATTTCACCAATGTTTGTAAAATAATTACAGAGATAAATGAAAAAGTTGGAATTAGTGTAGAGTGTAGTTTAGGTTTTCTAACAAAAGAGCAAGCATCAAAACTAAAAGAACTCAAAGTAAAAAGATACAATCATAATTTAGAAACAGCTAAATCAAAATTTTCAGAAATTTGTACAACACATACGTATCAAGACAGACTAGATACTCTTGAAATTGCAAGGGAAGCAGGATTGGAATTGTGTACAGGTGGAATCATAGGACTAGGAGAAACAAGAGAACAAAGAGTGGAATTAACTTTAGAGTTGGCAAGAATATATCCAGAAGAAGTTACAATTAACATACTAGTTCCAGTTCCAGGAACACCACTTGAATTACAAGCAAATCTTCCAAATTCTGAAATTACAAGAATGTTTTCAATAATTCGATTTCTTTTACCAGAGTCCGTCATTAAAATTTCAGGAGGAAGAGAGACCAATTTGGATGATTCTGGAGAAGAATTACTTCAAAGTGGAGCAAATGGAATAATTACAGAAGGGTATCTAACTATGGATGGAAACAAATCTCAAAAAGACCTCAAAATGATAGAAAAAATTGGCCTTGAAGCATAAACTCAATTTCATCGATTCAGAGTTAATAAAAATTAAAAAAATTAATCTCCATAGGCAATTACAATATGGAAAAGCACAAGGATCTTACATTACAATTAAAGATAAAAAATTAATTAATTTATGCTCCAATGATTATCTAGGAATTCCAGTTACAAAAATTCAAACAAATCAACTTCAATCTAGTTCTAGACTTGTTTCAGGAAATGATGAATCATATAAAAAATTAGAAAATATTCTTGCAAAACACAAATCACAGCAAAACAGTCTGATTTATCCAACAGGATACATGGCAAATTTAGGATCAATTTCGGCAATAGTGAAAAAAGAAGATTTAATTTTGAGTGATGAATTAAATCATGCTAGCATAATAGAGGCATGTAAATTATCAGATGCCAAAATAGCAGTTTACAAACATAATGATATGAATGATTTAGCAAAAAAAATAAAAATTAAAAGTAAAAATAAATTCATAATTACTGAAGGTGTGTTTAGTATGGATGGGGATTTAGCTCCATTAAAAGAAATTACAGAAATTTCAGAAAAAACAAATGCAATAACAATTGTTGATGATGCACATGGGGATTTTGTAATTGGAAAAGAAGGAAAAGGAACTCCAAAATATTTTAAAGTAGAAAAAAAAATTGATTTGTACATCAGTAGTTTAAGTAAAGGATTAGGATCATTTGGAGGGTATGTTGCATCACAAAATAATGTTATTGATTTGTGCATAAATAAATCAAAGTCGTTTATTTACACATCTGCATTACCATCATTTTTAATTGAACATTCAATTAAAAGAATAGAATCAAACAGAGCATTACAAAAAGCAAAATTAGAAAATAATATAGAAAAACTATCAAAAGGATTAGAATCCATAGGATATGAAATAAAATCTAAAACACAAATCATTCCAATAATTTTAGGGGATGAAAAATTAGCCATGAATTTTGGCAAATTTTTGTCAGACAATGGAATATTTGCACAACCAATCAGATACCCCACTGTACCAAAAAATCAAGCAAGATTAAGAATTTCAGTTACAGCGTGGTTATCAAATTCAGATATTGAAAAATCTTTAAAAATATTTGAGAAAGCCTATAAGAAATTCTTATAATTATCTGGCAGCATCCAAACCACCAAAATCCAGATTCAAGGGATTTGCGGGAGAGCCAATAATAACTGCAAAAGTTACGACTATACCTAAAGCAATGCCTACGAGAACAAATCGTTTATTCATAATGAAATTATCAATCTCCTAGTTAAAAACGAAATGTTTTAGAATAATCTAAAATTGGTAAGAAGAATTTTAAAGAAAAATCAAGAATTAAGGGTATGTCAGATCCAACAATACTTGTAGCATTATTTGCAGGGTTAGGATCATTTGTGGCCCCGTGCATTTTACCTATGATTCCAGCTTTTTTGGCATACATATCTGGAACAACACTAACAGAGATTGGAACAAAACAAGAAACAAATTTTCAAATAAATAAAATAAACATATTATTAAACACAATATTTTTTGTTTTAGGATTTTCTATTATTTTTTCAATTCTAGGAGTATTGATTAATAGTGTATTATCAGATAAAATTACAGAGTTTACAGAAAGTCTAAATTTTGTTGCAGGCATAATTATTATTTCATTTGGATTATTTTTATTATTTTCTACAAAAATAAATTCATTAAACATAGAAAAAAAAATTATTATAAAAAATTTTAAAGCAAGTTATCCAATGTCATTTATTTTTGGTTTAGCATTTGCTATTGGATGGACACCATGTGTAGGACCCATACTTGGAACAATTCTTACACTTGCAGTAACAACACCATCAATGTCATTTAGTCTATTACTTGCATATTCATTTGGTTTAGGAATTCCATTTATTTTGATGGGGATATTTTTTTCAAGATCTGCAAAAATTATTCGTTCAATGTCAAAACATCTCAAATACTACAATATTGTATTAGGAGGATTAATAATCATTTTAGGTATTTTGGTATTTACAAATAAACTTGCATATATTGCAAATTTTCCATTACTAAATGAATTGGTGTTATTAGGTTGAATAAAGAAATTAAGACAGGATTAGTATTTGGAGTAATAATTACAATTGGACTGGGAATATTAGGCACAATATTTGTCTCATTAGATGAATCAACTTCAATTAATCAAAATACAGGAATTAATTCATTGTTAAAAATTAACGAATCAGAATTCAAAAAGGCACCAAACTTAGTAGGAATAGCACATTATCTAAACACAACACCTGAAGAACTAACAAGAGAAATTAGAGATAATGTAGTATTGTATGACATATGGACGTATAGTTGTATTAATTGTATCAGAACATTACCATACATTACATCATGGGATGAAAAATATGCAGACCAAGGGTTGTTAGTAATCGGAATTCATTCACCAGAATTTGAATTTGAAAAAAATCCAGAAAATGTAAAAATTGCAATAGAAAAATACGGTATCAATTATCCAGTAGTTTTAGATAATGATATGAAAACATGGAAAGCGTTTGAAAATAATTATTGGCCAAGAAAATACATTGCAGACCATGAAGGGAATTTGAGATATGATCATATTGGAGAAGGAGGATACCAAGAAACAGAAAAAATTATTCAACAACTCTTAGATGAAAGAGCAGATGCAATGGGGATTGAAATATCACCTGCAATATCACTAGTACCACTAGAAGAATTTGAACATACATTATTTAGGACTCCAGAATTATATTTTGGCTATAAATTTGCACAAAACAGAAATCAATTAGGAAGTCAAGAAGGTTTTCAACCAGGTAAGACCGTAACATATGCTGAACCAACAAATATTGAATTAAACAAATTTTATCCAATAGGGAATTGGAAAAATCATGAAGATGGTATGGAATTAATCACATCCAATGGATCTATAAAATTATTATTTAATGCAAAAGAAGTGAACATCGTTACAAAAAACAATGCACAATTAGAAATTTTTCTTGATGGGTCACCCTTGACTGAAAAATATTCAGGGACGGACATAATATCAGGAAATCAACTGATTGTTTCAGATCCTAAAATGTACAATATCATAAACAGTGATACGAGCATTTCACACATAATGGAAATACAAATCAACGGTAAAGGGTTTCAAGCATTTACTTTCACATTTGGGTAGTGTAACTATACATAGTGTAACTGTACATAGTGTAACTGAAGGTACACAGGTAACAGTTACAAATCTGTTTAAAACAAAAAAAACAACCGTATTTAGAGAAATTAAGATGTTAAGCAATTCTTGGAACAAAACAGAGGGGGAAAGCATATCTCAAAAGGTCATAGGTAAAGTAAAACCAGATGAACCACTAAAGAATAGAATAGAATTTGCACAAAGAAAATTGGAAACACAAATTTCTAAATTATCAGGGATTAATGAAAAATTACGAATTAAACATGATAAAATATTTGAAAAAATAGTAAATGCACAAAGAAATAACAAATCAGCTTATGCACAAGCATATGCTGGAGAATTAACTCAAGTTAGAAAAATGAAAAACATGGTTAGTGGAGCAAAATTATCCATGGAGCAGGTTAAACTTAGACTAGATACAGTTTCAGAACTTGGTGATGTTGTTGTAACATTAAGTCCATGTATGTCAATTATCAAAGGATTAAGTCCAGCTCTAAGTGGAATCATGCCAGAAGCAAACGCTTCAATGCAAGATTTATCCCAGATATTAGGAGATGTAATGTCAGGATCATCAGTAGGAATGCAAGAGAACTTTAGCACAGGAGTTGAAACAAATGAAGATACACTTGCAATTTTAGAAGAAGCACACAATGTAATTGCTGGACAAACAAAATCATCAATTCCAGAAGTTCCATCGGGACTAAGACAACAAGTAACTGAAAGAAAATCAGATATTTTTATTTAGATTTCTTTTTGCTTTTTTGAATTAAAATTTTTTTGATTCTAGAAATTGTAGGATAACTGTATCCACGTCTTCGATAATTAGAGATCATTATTTTCCAGTTTTTTAATCTCCATTGAGCTTGTTCAGTCGTAACAGAATGAACTTCTTTTTGAACAATACTTTTACGACCAACTTTTAAAATTCCTGCATCTTTTGCCACCCATCTGCTTTTTGCAAATTTAAGTCCAGAAAGAATTTCACTGATAGGCATTTCTTTAAAATATTCTTTTAGTTTTTTTAATTCAAGATCTGTAGGTTTATTTGAAATTGGTAGATCTACACTAAACTTAACCACAGAATTTCTAAAACTTCATAGTTTAATAATTTCTCTAATCGTCTTCCTGAATAAATTCAGATATTTTTTGAATATGGGTATGAAAATACTCTAGAATTATTTCCTGATCATCAAATTTGTCTAATGCTGTGAATGTAGTATCCATTATTTTTAGAATGAGTTGTAATCTTTTGTTTACAGTTGTATGAGAAATTAATTTTAATAATTCCTGATCCTTTAATCCAGTCATAACAGTAATTGCTCTATCAATTTCTTCCTGAATAAGTTTAAACAAATCTTTTACACGTGAAGTTAATTTGTAAGAACCTGACCTTGACCTTGTCCTAGATTCGGTTCTAATTTGATAAGGTAATTTTTTAATTTCAATTAATATTATTTTTTGATTATTTTCAAATTTTTTTAAAATTGATTGAAAATCATCATCTGTTTGAACCATGATTATTACAGAAATTTTCTAATCTTATTTAGTTAAGCATTTTCGTGTATGAGGAATAATAACAACGAAACTTGACAGACTGGGAGAATAATTAGTTGTTGTTAAGACGTATTTTTTATGTTAATTTATGCGTAAATTAACGATCATCAATTAAAGTTTCCAAAGATAATCCAAAATATCCATTATCTGAACTGTTCATAGATTTTATTAATTCAATTTTTAATGATCTTAATTCTTTTTGACTTTTCATGATCAGATAATAACAATATGGAAGATAATCTTGTCTTTTTAATTCATACAAACCAATAGCTCATAGTCAATTAACAATGATTGTAAATTATTAAAAAAATCCTTTTATGAGAAAAAAAAATAAAATCAAAACAGATGAAGTTCTGTACTGAATGCGATACAAAACTTTCGCAAAATCATAAGGATTTAGGTGCACCATGGGTATGTCCAAAATGTAATCCAGAAAAAATAACACCAAGAAAACCAACTTACGGAATGAATTATTCAGGAAGAACAAAACAGTGTTCAAAAGGATGTG
>Ga0315334_10001974_pt1 | contig 12793 bp, 10 predicted proteins | sample M150034915metaG_FD_205555 | JGI IMG/M metagenome (GOLD analysis project Ga0315334, IMG submission 205555) | Ammonia-oxidizing marine archaeal communities from Monterey Bay, California, United States - M1 500m 34915 | ecosystem: Environmental > Aquatic > Marine > Intertidal zone | place: USA... | reverse complement strand
AAGACAAAGGCAACTTGCCGCATTCAAGGGTAGAGGCCGCGTTGGTTGCCATGGGACATGCCGTTAGAAACCGTTCGTCTCAGGGGTCAGCCCACACGATCGCTATCGATAGCGACGCAATCACTCGTGTGGGAATAGCCGACTACCGTCGCAGCGGTGGACCCGCAGCGCATGATCAGAATGTCGTGGGAAGATGGGATTTCGATGGTGCCGCGGGAACAGATTTATCGACAGCAGTGCACCATGGACAGATGCGAAACAGCTGGACCAATGCGATCCATGGCTCATCGATTGATGGTGCGGGGTGCTTGCAAATTAAGCGATCAGATCCGGATGAGCCACTCGATTCCTACCTGCCACTGAACCAGTCAGCCACGAAGGTAAGCGTCGAATTCAGGATCAACCAGATCAATCTGACAGGTCGGCGGAGTAATGAAAAAATTCGGATCGGCTTCACCAGTGATCGCGATCAACCTAAAGTTGCAGCAAGAGTGGTGTTGGCAAGAAACCCGAGCGGACACATCACGATCCATGGGGAAGCGTTGGGTCGAGGCACGGTCATTCCTCCCGTTGTCATTTCCCAAAACAATCGCCTCGATCAACCGATCGTAATACGCCTCGAACTTGACACCACCAAGAATACGTATCAGATCGCATCCCGCAACGCGGACAGCAACACATACAAGAAACTCGGAATCGGAAAAGTTGCTCCCTCCCGCCCTGCAAAGTATCTGCGACTGAGCCTGGCGGGTGACTTCGCTGACTCCACAGATGTCGTCAAGATTGACTGGCTCAAGCTAAACTGGGATTTGAACAGGAACAATCGCCGATGAGCAAGCGGGGCTCACAACAATCAACCCATTCGAAGCTACCGAAGATGTAGCACAGACTGGTCGATCTCAAAGCGATCTGGCATCATGGCGATCCCACTCAAACTGATTCGTCAAAAACACTCATGAACATTCTTGCCCCCAATTCAATCATCCACATGCGTTGCATCACGACACTCCTGCTGGCACTCTTCCTTCACCAGGTTGCGATGACACAGGACGGTTCTGTTTCGCCAACTAAAACAGCAACTGCCATTCCTGAATCACCCGTAGCAAAGGGCAATGGTGCATCCAGTGTAAAACCGGGCATCAACCGGAATTTTATCGATCCAAAAATGAGTGTTGACGAGTGGATCACCCGATTCGAAGTTGAAAGTCGCGAGGTCTACCACTCCCGACGCGAGATCATGGAAGCCTTGGCAATCCAACCCGGCACCCGTATTGCGGACGTGGGAGCCGGCACTGGTTTCTATACCGCCTTGATGAGCGAAGCGACAGGACCAACAGGCTGGGCCTACGCCATTGAAATATCGCCGCAATTCACACAGCACCTGACGACTCTGTTCGCAGAACGCGGTCTCAAAAACACGACGACTGTATTTTGCAATGATCGTTCCATCTGCCTTCCGCCAGGCAGCATTGACCTCGCTTTCATCTGCGACGTGTACCATCACTTTGAGTATCCGGATCAAACGATGCAGTCGATCCATCGCGCACTGTCTGAAGGTGGGCGAGTGATTGTGATCGATTTTGAACGCATCCCGGGCACTTCACGGGAATGGACGTTGGGTCACGTGCGAGCAGGCAAGCAGACCTTCATCGATGAAATTCAGAAGGCCGGATTCGAGTTGCTCGCGGAACGAAAAATCGCGGGTTTCAAAGAGAACTACTTTCTGGAATTTCGAAAGGTGCCAAACACTTTTCCGAAAGACAAGCCTCGCGTTCCATAGTAACTCTGCTCCCAAACCGATTCAAAAACTCGCCGACGCTACCTGCCCACACATCCATTCAGGATCCTTCGATTGGTTACTCCCAAACGCTCCCTCGATTTTGTCTCGGCTACCACGTTGGTAGCAGCGAGCATGATCGGTGTGGGCGTCTATACAACAAGTGGATTCACCCTTGCTGCGCTGGGCAGTTCTGACCGCGTCGTAGCAGCTTGGATTGTTGGTGGAATTATCGCGATCTGCGGTGCCATCGGTTATTCATCGCTGGCGTCACGGTTTACAGAATCGGGTGGCGAGTATCTTTTTCTCAGCAAGACGTTGCACCCGGTCGCCGGGCTGATGGCGGGTTGGGTCTCATTGCTGGCTGGATTCACTGGGGCAATCGCGGTCGCCGCCCTCGGCTTGGAGGCCTATTTGAAACCTCTGATCCATGCGGACAGCTTACCTGCCGGCAGCATCGCTATTTTTTCTGTCGTCGTGGTGGCTGTCCTGCATACCACTGGTGTTCGATCAGCTGCCCGAATTCAGGACCTGTTTGTCATTGTCAAGCTGATTTTGATTGGCGGGTTCCTGCTGTACGCGGTCAGCCAAATTGCCAGTTGGGCGGGGGGCACGGCACTCGCCCAGACCAACGTACCTGATGCTCCGCGCGGTTTTCTTGAATTCGCCAAACAGCTGGTCTGGATCTCATTCAGCTACGCCGGGTTCAATGCAGCGATTTACATGGCAAGCGAGATCAAATCACCTGCTCGCAATGTCCCCCGTGCGATGATTTACGGAACCGTTCTAGTCACGCTGATCTATGTCGCATTGAACATCATCTTTGTTTACGCTCCGGCAGGCAGCACGATCACCAATAGCGACAATGTCTCACAGATAGCAGCGACGGCAGCGACAGCGGTGGGTGGTCCGCAATTCGCAACCGTCGTTCGCATCATCATCTGTCTGTCACTTTTCACATCGGTCTCGGCGATGGTCATGAGCGGGCCACGAGTTTACGCGAAGATGGCGGATGACAGATTCCTGCCCCGTTGGTTCCAATTCAAGAACCAAACGCCCATTTTTGCAATCTGGTTTCAGGCAATCATCGCATCCATTGCAATCTCGTTCAGCACGATTCAGGAATTATTGGGTTACCTTGGGTTGACCCTTTCTCTTTGTTCGGCCCTGACTGTCAGCATGGTGTTCCGACTGCGCAAAAACGGCGACTCGATCAGGTTACCGTTGTTCGGAATTCCCGCAGCTATCTATGTTTTATCGACACTTGGCCTCGCCGTCCTGTACGGCATAAATGATCCAAAACCGGCAATCGCAAGTGCTATCACGCTCGCAGTTGGATTGGTCCTTTACCCGTTGTTTCGAAACAGAATTTGCGATCAAACCAGCACCGACTCGAAGCTACAAACGGACGCCATGCAACAGGGCACAGACAACCTTCCCGAGCTTTAATCACGTCAGAACTTTCGTCCTTCCCTTTTTCCTCCAGCGTTCTACTCCGCTTCACCAAAGGGCTCGGATGACCATCCATGCGGTCCCGTTAATCCACCCATGATGAATCGATTAGTGACGCCGGACTGGGCGTTCAATGGACTCCATGGGGAGGATTGCAAACGATATTCCCAGTCGCTCGTACTCCAATTTCAGGCAGTCGACTTGATGCCACGCTTGGTGCGGCGACTGCAGCACTTCTTGTATTTCTTACTGCTTCCACAGGGACAGGAAGTATTCCTTCCCACCCGGCGAGCCCGAGGCTTGACCACGGACAGAAAGCTCCGCGTATCCTGATGGTACATTTTCCGCATCATGCTGTAGACCTCCGGATGCCGTTGTTGCAGGATATCGGGGGCCTCAAAGAAGTATTCACTCAGGACAGCAAAATACTCTGCCTCATTTGTATAGGCATAATCATCGATTTCCTCGCGAGCTCTCGGATCGCGTTTCAGTTCCTCGGCCACCCAACCAATCCACGGCCCAGCGGCATCTCCGGCCACATTTGTTGGCAGGCCATCGACTGACCCATCGGCCTTGTCGACGAGATGAGCGAATTCATGAATTCCAACATTTCGTTTGTCCTGATGATTTCTGAATCCGGAAATCAGGTCCGGCTTTGAAAGAATCATCACCCCGCTGAGGTGATTGACTCCGATCATGCCCAACGTGTTCCTGCTTACCCCTTCATCGGTGCGATAGTCTTCGCCAAACGCCCCGGGGTAAATCAAAATTTCACCGAGTCCAGCATACTCCCAATCGTCAAATCCGAAGATTGGAATGATCGCGCTGGCGGCCACAAGTGCTCGGGTTGTGTCATCAACATCGGTTCGAATTCCGGTAATGGGTACTTCGTCGATGAACACTTTGACCAGATTCCGGAATCGCTCTTTCCCGGCCTCATCCAATGCCCGAAAAAAGACCACATTACTGAGCAACACTTCTTCCCATGCATCGGGAAGTGGCTCAGCAACGACCGCTATTCTCCGCAGCGTGCGACGACGCAACAGGTGATGGGCCCACCATGCCAATGGCAGTGCCAACAAAGCCGGATACCATTTCAACGCCGACACAGTGATAAGCACTGCCACCACGCCAGCAATGATTACAGCATGGTGCTGGTTCTTGCGATTTATTTCTTCGGTAACAAGCACTTGGACTCCTTGCCCGGTGATTTAGTCATTTAATTTGGTTGCAGATCACGAATCAAAATCTGTTTTTCAATTCGGATCCCAGCCTCGATGTCTTTGACATCGAGCGTGACCGAGGGTTTGGCACCTGTCCAATCGATACGAACCACACCGTAGTTTTCACGGTGGTAGGTACGTTCATCAGCCCGGAAGCAGTTTTCAGTGGGTGTGCCGCGAGGGTGAATCTGGTTGAAACTGCTCGACGTAAGCTCATACAGCGGATAAGGCACTTTCTGACTGAGAACGGACAACTCGGCCCAATGACGATCACCACTCAGAAAAATAACACCTGCAGCTTTTGTCTCTGTAATCAAACGGATCAGCCGCTGCTGTTCCCATGGAAGATTCCCCCATCCTTCCTGACCTCTGGCTTCTGGTAGGAATTGAATGCTCGTTCCAATCAGACGAAGTTCCGCGGGCTTTTTCAGTTCCTGCTCAAGCCATCGCCATTGTGTCTCGCCCAACATGGTTTTGGCAGGATCATTGTCGGGTACATAGGGGCCACCAATGCGTCGTTCACCACGCCGCAACGGCGAGCGAAAGTAACGTGTATCGAGCAGTATGATCTGAACGCGTTTTCCTTCGGGCCCGAATATCTTTGCGTCGTAGACACCCGGTCGCTTTCGCACGGGAGAATCTGCAGGCACCTGCCAGAATCGCAGAAATTCCTGCTCAGAAGCGACACGCTGAGGGTAGTCGGCCCCGCCATCATTGACCCCAAAATCATGATCGTCCCAGGTCGCCATGATCGGAAACCGTGATTGCAAACTGCGAAAATCAGCATTCGCATTCAGGCGATCATACTTGGTCCGCATCTCGGTCATGTCTTCGGTGTCAGCATAAATATTGTCACCAAGAAACAGAATCAGATCGGGAAACTCACCCGCCATGGTAAAAAAGATCGGCGTTGGTAAATCCTGTTGAATACAGGAACCAAAAACGATCTTGCGCAGCACCTGATCCTGTTCGGGAGGCTGCGCCGGAGTCGTCACAGGAAAATTCGAGAACGCCATCAAGGTTCCGATCAGGAAAAGGGCTGAGAGTGGGCCTACTGGCACAATCTGTTTCATGACTGCCATGCTGGTATGCTTCATTTCTTCACCATCGGGGGACGAAATCGATGTGCGCCCTGCTTGGCTGCCTGATGACTCTGCGGTGTATCCTGCTCAATACCGGGATCGCCTTGACTCAATAGCCAACGATCCAGTTCGCGGGAAAGTGTTTCTCTGATCTCTTTGCCACTATCGGTGTCAATCAGATTCTGCAGTTCGTAGGGATCGGTCGCCGTGTGGTAAAGCGATTCTGCCGGCCGATTCATATATCGCTGAACCAGACCGTAAGTTTTCGGTGAGTCCCATGAATCCCAAATCCATGTTTGCCAATAGGGATTATTCAACAGACCGTTTCCCTTGATCCCCATCAAGTGTTTTTCAATGTACAGGTTTTCGTGCAGCAGATTGCGAACGTACCGATAGGTTCCATCGCTGACCGTTCGCACAGGATAGGGCGGACCTTCAGGAACATTGTTGTGGACGCCATAGACGTACTGCCGGTGCTGACGTGACTGTCCCTTGAGAACGGAGAGAAAACTTTGTCCATCCAGGGTGTCTGTTAAATCGTCTTTACTGCCTGCCACCTCCAGCAGCGTTGGCAGAACATCGGCAAACTGAACCAACGCATCAGTCCGCCTGCCGGCAGGAACAACTCCGGGCCAACGTGCAACGAGTGCGGTATGCACACCCGTATCCCAATTGGTCCATTTATTCCCGGGAAACTGCGACCCCTGTTCGGACGAAAAAAGAACGAGCGTATCATCCGCAAGCCCCGCATGATCCAACGCATTCAACAGATCTCCTACCTGCGAATCCATGTACGTGATCTCGGCCAGATACCTCGAAAATGCTTCACGTGTCAGTTTGGTGTCGGCCAAGTTCGGTGGCATCTTCAACTTGCCCGGTGGATAGGCGGACGCATCACCCATGACCCATGGCACATGGGGCTCGACCAGAGCTACCACCAGACAGAAAGGCTGCGTCGAGTCACGCTGCATGAATTCACTCACCGCAGAGATGTCGTGAACCTGTGTCGGGTTTCTGACACAATTCGCATCAAATCCCTTCACACTCTCGAACGGAAATGCCTCCTTGGGCAACACATGAACCTTACCCGCCAATCCGACCCTGTAACCCAAGTTCCCGAGGTAGTGAGGCATGCTCCGTGTACCGGGCAAGCTGGAAGAGTGATTCCACGCACAACCATTCCGCATCGGATACAAACCTGAATAGAGTTCAGCCCTGCACGGTTGGCACATCGCTTCTGCGAGGTATGCCCGATTGAAAATCAGCCCCTCGGTTGCGAACTGTTCAAGATTAGGAGTTCGAGCATTCTGCCCTCCGTACATGCGCAGATCATTGTGTGTGCAATCATCAGCCAGAATCATCAGCATGTTTGGTGGCTGTGCCGCCTGACTCGATACGAGGATCAACAGAAGCCCGCACAGGGACGTAACAATTCGCTTCATGTACTCACTTTCACAATCATTGGAAAAACACGGTGGGCCTGCATTGTACAAACAGGCACCTGTAATTTACAGGTAATCGATCCACCGAAGCAGGCTCGCAGACAGTCACCCGATAACAAATGCCAGTCTGGGTACGATGCTGTTGTCATTGTCAAACAACATTCCGTGCTATCGAGAGAGGCTGCCGCGGGGTGCAATCTCAAAAACCGTTCCGAAGTTCCTGCAAGCCGCCCACGCCAACCAATCAGGATTTCGACCGTTAGGATCCTCGTGGCACAAGTTCGCCAGGTCTACCGGCCAGAACTCACGGACTGACGCAGGATTGCCTTGAACTCCAGAGTCATGCACTGCTTTACCCTTCGGCAGGATGATTCGGTGGCCTTAATTCGTCCATGGAACTGGCAAGCATATTCTGCAAGACGACGAATGAGTTGTCCGGCCTGAGCGTTTCCCCGATCAATTCGAGTTTGGATTCCCGCTCGATAGCGACAAGCTCAGCATAAAGGGTGACTCGCGCCTCTTCAGTTTTGCAGTCGTGTATCCGATCATGAATCACCAGCACACGTTGGTAGTACTGATCAATCTGGTCTTTTGCCTCTTTGCGGCGTAACGATGTGATTCCCGAAATGGCACTCCACCCCAACAGAATGAGCGTCAGGACAAATCCCATCGATTCGGCATGCTCTGCCAAAAACCCTGGTTCGCGTCGACGGTAATAATCGTCCGCTCCCTCATGCACTGAAAATTGCAGCCCCTTGGTTGCATTGCTCTCGCTGAGGCCAGCAATAAGAGGCAGTTGTTTGGCAAGTTCGGCTTTGTCTTTAAATAGCAGATGAGTGACCTGGCTGACGACACTTCTTGGCACATCATCCCTGCAGACAAGCACGGCTGAAATACTGAGCGTCGGCAATGCTCGAGCGGGCAAATCCCCGTACGTTTTCATCGGAACGGTGGCAGCCTCAACATAGGGATAGATGGTCCTGAATCCTTCGACGAGTTCCATCGCGGAGTTATCATCTGTGACGCCGAGTCCCACTTCAGGCATGATCGGCAACAACTGCATCGACGGATTTTTGAACAAATCCAAGAGAGACTTGGATCGCAACCCGGAAACAAAAAATGCCGCATCGATCTCACCACTCAGCAGTCCGTTCTGCGTATCGACTGTGCTCAGCGGCAACCGTTTGACCGCCAAATTGTCACCCAACGAAAAATCCAGCAGAGCATTTGCAACAGAGTATGTTCCACTGGATTCTTCGCCGACAGCCACGACCTTACCATCCAAATCTGAAAGCGTTTGAATGTTTGCCTCCTTGCGACACACCAAATGAAGCGTCTCTTCATAGAGGACAGCAATGCTTCTGATAGACCGTTGACCTGATGTGTCATTCTGAAGCAGTGCGAAGTGGCACTCACCTTCTTCGAGTCGCCGCGCATTGTCCTTGCTGCCAGCACTCTCTGTAACTTCCAAGACGATGCTTTCGTCAAAATCCTTCATCGCATCAGCAAAAAGATTACCGAAACTGTCGTACACACCTGCAGTGGACCCGGTAGCAAATCTGTACTTCCCTGGAGTTGGAAACAGAAAGTTGAACCAGATCAGGGAAGCGGCTAAAGGTACAGCGAGGGACAGAACCCCGACCAGACTTGCCAATCGCCAGTGATGGCGAGGTTGAATTGACACTGGTCCTTCAATGTCTTCCGCTTTATTTTGCGGGGAATGTACCGCAGACTTCAATTGTTTTGCGTCATTTACCATCCCCACTCACCCATGACCCGTTGTCGTGACATCAAAGACAGAGGACTGCATCGTAAACCATTCCGAGTCTACCGTGGGTAACGGACACGACTGAAAGTGCAGTCGCCTCGATGACACCAGAGGTTCAGCCTTACTGATTGCTGAAATCCAATTTCCCTCGAACCATGTGAGTGCCAGCTTGTAACAGACTGGACCATGCCGCACCAAACTGCACCATGCCCAGAGCTTTCCTGAACGAAACTGCAACGAATGGTGCTCGGCATTCAGCAATCCACAACTATCTCTGTTGTAACTCTGGTGCATTCAGTATGCCTATGCACTGAGGCGTGCTAAAACTTATTCCAGAAGTCACCCGATGAGTCTGGCAGATCGCTCAGTAGATCTAACGGTTGTGGAACTTCAACTGGCTTGGGGTGGTTGCCAGCCGTAATATTCAGTCAGTGCATCAGAGACGATCGTCGTCAATTGCGCCAGGCGAACAGGCTTGCTCAGTACATCGTATACCTGCATCCGTTGGGCTTCTCGACGAATTTCATCATTCAACTCACCGCTCATCAAAACACAGGGCGGGCTGGATGGACGTTGGTGCAAATGCCGAATTACATCAAGCCCATTCACGTTGGGCATGTGGATGTCGACCAAAGCGACATGCACCTGTGAATGCTCGATCAAGTCAAGTGCTTCGCGTCCATCGCAGGCCTCGGTCACTCGAAAACCGCGTCGTGCAAAACCTTCGCAAACAACCTTGCGAAAGGCTTTATCGTCATCCGTCACGAGGAGGTTCGGCACAACGAACATGGGCTTATCATGTGTAGCAGATCGGTCTGTCGTGGCAAAACCGTCGCGACGACAGGTGGTTTCAACAGTATGATGATAACTGCAATCACGATCGTCGTTCAGCACAACTTGAAAACGTTACGGAAGTCAGATGAGTGCCCAAGACGCCAATCCAGCCGGTTCCACCCCGAAACCTGGATCCAGTTCAGGCACGGATCCTGTTAAAAAGGCAGTAAAAAAGGGGATCGCGACACCTCCCTCACGGGTTTCGACGGACGGTAGCCCCGGCCCGCCCGTCGCCACCATTCGGACACCGGGCGAGGTCGGAGAACTGTCCAAACGTATTATTGGGAACGTCGAGCAGGCGATTGTCGGAAAACGCAAGCAATTGGTTTTGTCACTCGTCACATGGTTCAGCGGAGGCCACATTCTGCTGGAAGATGTACCCGGCGTCGCCAAAACGATGCTTGCCCGGGCCTTGGCAAAAAGTGTCGGTTGCAAATTCAAACGGGTCCAATGCACACCCGATCTGCTGCCGACGGATGTAACGGGCACCTCGATTTTCAATCAGAAAACATCGCAATTCGAGTTTCGACCGGGGCCCGTATTCACGCAAATCCTGTTGGCTGATGAGATCAACCGCGCGACACCCCGAACTCAGGCATCGCTTTTAGAAGCGATGGCGGAAGCACGTGTCACGGTTGATGGCAACACCCACTCTCTGGAACCACCCTTCGTTGTCGTGGCAACACAGAATCCGATTGATCATGAAGGCACTTTCCCACTACCAGAAGCCCAACTCGACCGTTTCATGATGCGGTTCAGCCTCGGTTATCCATCCATGCAAGAAGAATTGCGGATGCTTGATTTGCTGCAGTACTCTCATCCAGTCGATCGTATCAAGCCAGTCGCCCGAGCATCAGAGATCGTGGCTGCGCAACAAGTCATCCGCAACATTCACGTCGATCCGCGCGTACGTGAGTACCTGTTACAAATTGTTTCGCAAACCAGACAACACTCCGATCTTGCTCTGGGCGGAAGCCCAAGAGCCACCATTGCACTCTTTCGCGGTTCACAGGCGATGGCTGCGATCCGAGGTCGAGAATATGTTTTGCCGGATGACATCAAGAAGATCATTGCCCCGGTGATGAACCATCGACTCATTGTGCGACCGGAAAGTCGACTCCGTAAAATCACCGGCGAAAAGGTGATCGAGGAGATCGTGGGCGAGATCGCCGTACCCACCATCAAAGCATCGTGACGCATGTCTGACACCGGTGCCCAAGTTGCCCCCATACCCAAGTTTTCGATCATCGCGGGGATTAGCGTGCTGCTGCTGGCGGGCATGATTTCGGGAGCCGCCCTGTGGGTAATAGCGGCGATCGCTGCGGCAATCCTGCTGGTGGTCAATTCCTTCCTTGCCAATACATGGTCACGTTCCACCGTCGCGACAAGATTGGGTGGTGACCAGGAACTTAAAATGGGATCGCGATTGCCAATCGAAGTCAAATTGACCAATCGCAGTCGCATCCCGGTCCTGTGGTTGCTCGTGGAAGACCTGCTGCCTCGCTGGGCAACATACTTTGACCCGCCAACCTTGCAAGTTGAGGGTGATCGGGTTCAGGTTCTATTGCTCGGAGCTGGCGAAACCCGCTCGCTCACCTACGAGATCAAATGCAACCGCCGGGGGTACTTTCAAATCGGCCCCACGGTGATGGAAACAGGTGACATGATGGGCATGTACCGTCGTTATCGGGTTGGAACACAGCCGCAATACGTCACTGTCCTCCCCAATATCGTGGCCCTGAGTTCCTATGAGATCGGGTCGCGACGTCCGATTGGTGAGATTCGCATGCGAGACAACATCATGGACGATCCAACACGTCTGCGTGGCATCCGTCTATGGCAACCCGGTGATCCCTTGCGAAGCGTCCACTGGGCGGCAACTGCGCGAACAGGTTCACTGCACAGCAAAATCTATGAGCCGTCATCCATTGTTGGGGCAACCCTGATTTTGGATCTACACACAAGTAGCAATCCCAAGCAGAACGAACCGGTACGCTGTGATCTCGCGATCACTGCAGCTGCCTCGATTGCCAATTCACTTCATGACGCAAATGAGCCGGTAGGTCTGGCAACCAATGGCAGGGATGCCGCTGACCGAATCCGTCTGGAAGGCTGGGTGGGTGATCATCGAGTCCGAGGAGAAGCAGAAAATGCCGCATCAATGACTTCTGAGAATGAACGGCTCAGACCTGTCATTGCGACACCTGGACGGGGTCCTGTTCACTTCAAGGATATTGTGCGAACGCTCGCCCGACTGGAACGATCCGACGGGCTAACTTTGTCAGAATTGCTGGTCGAATGCGAATCACAAATATCCGCGGACACCACGCTGTTGATCCTGCTGCAGCAATGCACACCAGAATCGATGGGCGCGATGATTGGTATGCAGAGGCGGGGCAGGGCGGTCGCAGTGATCATCAACACACACGACATCAATGACTATTCACAAATCGCGGGGCCACTGATATCAGCAAAGATTCCCACCTTTCATCTTTCAACCGAGGAATCCATCGCGGAGGTCTGCCGGCAAACTCTGCTGCGATAAGACAGAAAATTGTTTCTGGGCCACGAGCGAAATTCAGATTCAGCAGCACCCACGGCAAGTCAGACGAATCGCAACAGTGCGTAGTTCTTCTTGCCCTTTCTCAGGACCATCACGGTTTCGCTCGCCAGATTTGACACATCGAGACACTGTTTTTCATCGTTTGCTCGGATGTTATTGACGTACACCCCGCCTTCCTTGACGGCTCGACGTCCCTCACCACCGCTTGCAACCAACCCAGCATCCTGCAGTGCTTCGACGATCCAGTAACCTTCACCATCCAGCTTTTCACGGGACACTTCTCGACTGGGAACATCAGCAAAAATCTCACCAAGACTAGCGTCCGACTGGACACCAATCTCACCACCGAACAGCATCTTCGAGGCTCTGAGCGCATTTGCCAAACCATCCTCGCCATGCACAAATTCAGTCAACCACTCGGCAAGTCGATTTTGTGCGACACGTCGCCCGGGGTCAGCTTGGGTTGCCTCGGCCAACTCTTCGTACTCAACACGCTGGATCTCAGTCAGATAAGCGATGCAACGCATCACATCAGCATCATCGACGTTGCGCCAATACTGATAGAACTGGTAGGGGCTGGTTCGAGCCGGATCGAGCCAAATTGCTCCACTCTCGGTCTTGCCCATCTTGCGACCATCGCTGGTCGTCAACA
>Ga0315334_10001970_pt1 | contig 12800 bp, 9 predicted proteins | sample M150034915metaG_FD_205555 | JGI IMG/M metagenome (GOLD analysis project Ga0315334, IMG submission 205555) | Ammonia-oxidizing marine archaeal communities from Monterey Bay, California, United States - M1 500m 34915 | ecosystem: Environmental > Aquatic > Marine > Intertidal zone | place: USA... | reverse complement strand
GGAAAAGAGGTAGAATTATTTGAAAATGAATTTTGTGAATTTATGGGCTTACCAAAAGGTCATGCAGCTGCGGTTTCAAGTGGGACCGCAGCACTTTTTTTAGCATTAGTTATGTTAGGAGGATCAGAAAAAAATGTTGGATCACCCGGATATGTTTGCTCAGCGCTTAGAAATGCTGTGGATATGTCAGAGGGTAAAAATGTCTTAGTTGATGTTGGACATAATTCCCCTAATATTGATCTTGGAAAGCTTTCTGAAGAAAATCCTCAAATCGCCATAGTTCCACATATGTTTGGTATTCCGATCAATATTTCTAATTTGAAAAAAATTCCAATTATTGAGGACTGCGCTCATGCTTTGGGTGCAAGAGTAAATGGAAAACCTGTTGGGTTAGAGGGTGAGTTTGGTATTTTTTCATTTTATGCAACAAAAATGATAACATCTGGTGGTTTTGGTGGTATGTTAATTTCAAAAAATAAAAAACATGTTGATGAGGTGATAGACTATATTGTATATGATAAAAAGAATGATAACAATAGAAGATTTAATTTTCAAATGGGTGATTTGCAAGCTGCGATAGGTCGAGAGCAACTCCGTAAATTACCAAATTTTCTTGAAAGAAGAGAAAAGATTTTCAGGAAATACAAAGATGCTGGTCTTGATGTTTTGGATGTGCCAACAGAGGATAGCCAAGTTTTACGGCCTGTTAGATATAGAGCTGTAATGAAAACCAAAAACCAGATTAAAACTATAAAATCATTAAAAGATAATGGTATAATTACTGAAATTCTTAATAATGAATGGATACTTTCTCAAAACCCTACAAAATTCCCAAATTCATTAAATATGGTACACAATACCATTTCATTACCAATTTATCCATCATTATCTGATGAGAATGTTGAAAAAATTATTGCGGCATTACTGTAGCTATTCGAATTCCTATCATGAACAGGGTTCATTTGAAATATGGGTTAAAGAGAAATTAAAGAGGTAAAGAAATGTCAGTTCAAGTTTCTTACAAAAAACAAGCCATATTTGGAATTATTGGGATAATCCTATTGCTTTTAGTTATTGAAGCTATAGCAAATGTTTGGTGGATAACACAAGTTCACTGTGAATTTGAAGATAATGAAATATTTCAAAATATTGATGAAGTAGAGAAAAGGCAACTTTGTTTGGAATTTTATGGGATTAAAACATTAGGTGGTGAATTAATTCCTAATCAAAAAACCGAATCAATAACAATTAACAATCTGGGCTTCCGCGGAGACGAATTTTCTAATGTTAAACCTCCAAATACATACAGGATTTTCATGGTTGGCGGTTCAACAATGTTTGGAGCCGGTTCAACCTCAGATGAAACAACTATACCTGGATTCATGCAAAAATTTTTGGCCGAAAAAGATTTTGACTTTGATATAGAAGTGATTAATTCTGGAATTCAAGGGGCTGACTCTAATACAGAATTAAAACTTGTAAAACAAAAGCTGGTGACATTTTCACCTGATTTAATTATAATGTATGATGGCTGGAATGATTTACGTGCAAATAATTCTCCAAATGAACTAAAGGAAAACTTGGAAGCAATTTGTGAATTTGGGAATGAAAATAATTTCGACACTATTATTTCACTGCAACCAATTGCTGGATTTGGAAACAAAATTTTAACTAAGCAAGAATCAGAATATGCAAAAACAGGAGAAAACTATTCTGAAAAACCGTTGATAGAATCATTGCCGGTCTATCAGAATTATGCAAAAAATCTATCGGAAATTAAGACCTGTGCAAAAACTGTTGACCTAAGAGACGTTTTTGACAATGAAAGTGGGGCAATTTATTGGGATCAGGGGCATGTCTCTGACCAAGGAAATGCTATTGTCGCAAAATCATTATACGGCACTATCCTTCCCATTGTTTTAAAAAATAAAGACTTCAATATCTTTGAAAATGAAAAATTCGTTGACAATATCTCATCAGCAATGTATGAAGGCAAAGAAATTGCAGTTAATCTAGAATTGTTACCATCAACTGAGCTGGATAATAAAAAGATCAAAATTAACACATATGACAATACCAATAATGAATACGTACAAAATGTAACGTACTTTCTTTCCATATCAAAAAATAATGAAAATTTATTGAGAGAGTATTTTTTTGCTCAGGATGGTGTTTTGATCATAGATATCCAACCTAATGATGATAAGATAATAAAAATAATAGGAGAAAAACAATACGCGCATAACGCGTACGTTACATTGGGTTCTGAATACAGCCCTGATGTATCAGGTCATAACTTAACAAGTGTTACACCTCTTCAGTTAACTGGTCCAATCTTTAACGGTAGTGAAATTTACACTTTTGATATTGAACTAAGAACTGTGTATGATACTAATAATTGGGTTTACACACTAACTGGTTTCCATTACGAAATTAATTTTAAAAAAGATTCCATGTATGAAGAATCTTTTAAAAATAATCTATCTTCTGGGCAAATAGAAGTTATCATTCGTGATATTCTTTCAAATTACAAGACGCCGATTTTACTAAATGAGGTTTTCAATTGGTAATAATTAATCCAAGAATCGTTTATTTGTTGTAGTATTGATAATGCTTCAATGAGTAATATGCTTCCCTTTTTGATAATTTTCCTAATTGGGATTATTGTAACACCCAATGCGTTTGCGGAAACAGCCAATGTTCCAGCCTGGATTAAGAACAACGCCGGCTGGTGGGCGTCAGATATGATTGACGACTCATCATTCCTGCAGGGAATACAGTATCTTATCAAGGAGGGGATAATGGTAATACCGTCAACAGGATCTTCCGCTAGCTCGCAAACCGAGCAATCAGTTCCCGCGTGGGTAAAAAATACGGCAGGCTGGTGGGCTGACGACCTAATTTCAGAAACGGAGTTTGTAAACAGCTTGCAATATCTAATCGAGGTCGGCATCATTGTTGTACCACAAGCTGAAAAGGCAGAGACCACTCTGAAAATACCTGGCTATCCAGACTGGCTGATCAACAATCCAAGCTGGCAGACAGCAAGGGAAGTTACTAATTCAGATTTTACTAGTTTTGATACTAAATACAGGAATCAAAGTATTTCTAAATGCACTGAATGTGTTGACAGTATAAACAATCATGGATTCAGAGGAAAAGATTTTTCCAAAGAAAAACTGGATAACACCTATAGAATATTTGCAGTTGGTGGCTCAACAACATTTGGAAGTGGTGTTAGTGACAATGAAACTTGGCCTATACACCTCCAAAAGAAATTTGAGAAGGTTGATTTTGGTTTTGAAGTTGAGGTAATTAATGCTGGAGTTCCAAAAGCAAATTCTAGTCATGAACTACAATTAATCAAAGAGAAAATAGTAAATTTTGAGCCTGATTTAGTAATAATGTATGACGGTGTGAATGATTCTGATGAACGGGATGGACCACCAATTTATGAAACAGTTCAAAACTGGAAATCTGCTTGTCAGCTTGGAAATGAAAGAGGTTTTAAAACAATTATCATAGTCCAGGCGGATTCATCTACGGGAAATAGAGTTCTTACAATTAGTGAGCTGATTTATTATTCTACATATACAGATGAACTCTTACAAAAACCCGAAACCCTTGCTACAAAAAATAAATTACATAAATATCCAGAAAAACTTGTAGGGTTAACAGAATGTACAGGCACTGCAAATTTTGCGGGCGTGTTTGATTATTCTATGAGACCGATATATTTTGATATAACCCATACTGATTCCGCGGGTAACCAAATCATAGCCAATAAAATATTTCAAACAATCATATCACATATAGGAAACCTGCCTTCTGATGAAAGCAAAGAACAAACTTATGATAATTACAAATCTGGTGAATTGGTAATATATGCTGCAGGTTCAAACTTTTCTGAAAAAAACTTTGAAAGTTTAGATTTAAAGAATGCCATATTTTACAAATCTAATCTTACCAGAGCAAATTTTGTAAATACAAATCTTGAAAACGCAGACTTTCGTCTGGCAAACCTTAATGGTGTAAATTTTAAAGGTGCTAATTTAGAAAATGCATTATTCCATTTTGCAAAATTTGATAATGTCGATATTTCTCAAGGTAGCTTGTCAAAAATAGATTTAAGATATACAGATCTTTCTGGTGCAATTCTCACAAACACTGATTTATCAGACAAGGACCTTACACGTACAAACCTTTCTGGTCAGGATGTTTCTGGACATGACTTAACAAACACAATACTCGCTAAGGCAAACCTATCTAATACAAAATTACCGGATAGTGGATTAGCTGGCAAGGATTTAACTAATATAATTTTTAACGGTGCAGATTTGTCAGGAAAAGATTTGTCAAATTCAGATTTTAGCAATTCAAAACTTGATGGTGCAAACATGAAAAATGCAGATCTAACTGGTGCCATGTTTGTAGACGTAGATTTTACCAAGATTAAAAATAAAAGTTTAGCCGGGGCTGATTTGACCTTCACGTCCCTTGCATACTCTAATCTGTCTGGTGTCAGCCTAGACGGGGCTATTCTGTCAGAAAATAATTTCCAGAAAGCAAATTTCTCGGGTACTGACTTTACCGCTGTATCTAATGCATCAATTTATGGATCAATATTCCATCAGGCTGATTTGTCAAATGCAAACTTTGAAGGTATGAGTTTATTTGATAACAAAGTTTGGGTGCAATCCTGTCAAATCGGTGGGGGCAACTGTCAGGCAGATTGGGCTGACAAAAGTAATTATGAATTGACGCAGATTCTTTATAGTTCATTTGAAAACAAAATTGTAATAGGAAAAGAAATTGTTGGGAATGAGCTAGTAATCAGAATAATTTTTGTCAATAACTTCAATTCGGCTGATTTGAATGGTGCTAATTTCTCTAGCACTAACTTGTCAGTGATGCAATTATCTAATGCAAACCTAAGAAATGCTGACCTCAGAAATGCTGATCTTACAAATGCTAACCTAACAAATGCTGACCTCAGAAATGCTGATCTTACTGAAGCGAATTTACAAAATACCATTGTTGACGGGGTTAAACTTGATGGTGCAATCTTAAAGTGTAAAAACAACCCTATCTGTGTAAATTAGGGAAAAATAGATTGTTGCTAGAAGATTTTCATTCTAACATATTCATTATTTCTTACATGGAAAATAGTCATAGTTTGTAGTATATTTTTTATAAGTTGAATAGGCTCGAATAAGAGTAAATGTTACAATCTGAGATTTTGAGGAAAAAATTAGAATCTAAATCTATAGTGAAGGTCGGAGGGGCATTTGACTCCATGTCAGCCAAGCTAGTTGAAGTACACGGTTTTGATGCAGTTTGGGCTGGAAGTTTTGCAATCTCTGCGACCCGAGCAGTTCCGGATGCAAGTATTTTAACTATGACTGAATTTTTCGATGCTGCATCAAACATGGCTGAAACTTGCGAAATTCCCGTAATCGCCGATTGTGATACGGGATATGGTGGTCCTACCAATGTCAGCCATATGGTCAAAAAATATGAAAATGCAGGAATTGCTGGAGTATGTATTGAAGATAAAACTTTTCCAAAACAAAATAGCTTGCTTGAAAATGGAAAGAATGAACTGTTATCTGAAAAAGATTTTGTATCAAAAATTCTTGCCGCTAAAAAAGCTAAACAAAATAATGCCTTTATGGTAATAGCTAGAGTTGAGGCTCTTATTTCAGGAAAAGGAATGGCGGAAGCTATGAAACGGGCTACAGCATATGAAGAATCTGGTGCCGATGCAATCTTAATACACTCTAAGAAAAAAACTCCAGAAGAAATTTTTGAATTTTCTGAAAAATGGAATGGAAATGTTCCAATAGTTGTTGTACCAACAACTTATGATTCAGTTGGAATTGACGAGTTAATTGCTCATAAAATTAAGATGGTAATTCATGCAAACCAAACCTTACGAGTTGCACATTATTATATGTCAAAAATTTTAAAAAAAATGAATGCTGCAAATAGTCTGAGTGACATTAAGGAACCAATGTCATCTATGGAGGATATATTTGAAATCCAGGAAATGTATGACATCGAGTCTAAGGAAAAAGAAATTGAAGAAGAATTAAAAAAACTTGGATACATAAGTTGAAAGAATTAATTCAGCGCCGAATGTTTGATTATCTTTTAACAAATGGGGTCAAAAATTTTGTTGGTGTACCAGACTCTACGTTTAAGCATTTTTTATACCATGGTCTTAAGAAAAATAAAATAAGAATAGCTACTAGAGAAGAAGAAGCGATAGGAATAGCTGCTGGTATGGTTTTATCAAATCAAACTTCCTTAGTGTTTATGCAAAATGCTGGCTTCGCAAATTCGATATCTACTATTACTTCTTTAATTCAACTTTATGAAATTCCATTAATTTTTTTGATAGGATGGCGAGGTTATCTCAAGGATGATGCGCCTGAACATTATAAAATTGGAAAAATTCAGCTGCAATTAATAAAATCGCTTGGTTTGAATTTTAAAATTATAAGTGAATCTAATTGGAAAAAACACTGTAAATGGGCGTTACAAAATGTTAGAAAAGGCACACCTTGTGCTTTAATCATAAGGAGATTATATCATGATTAGAAAAGAGGCTATCAAATTAGCATCACGCATAATTGGAAATGCCCACATAATTTCGGCAAATGGTTACATCAGCAGAGATCTCTTTGAAACAGATGACAAAGAAACAAATTTTTACATGCTTGGGTCGATGGGGCTAGCGTCTTCTATAGGGCTAGGAATTGCACTATCAAATCCAAAATTTCGAGTTTTTGTTTTTGATGGAGATGGAAATATTCTAATGAATTTAGGTTCCCTTACAACCATAGGAACACTTTCTCCAAAAAACCTTGTTCATTTAATATTTGATAATAGTAGCCATGAATCTACTGGGGGGCAACCTACTCATACGAAAAAAATGAATGTTGGTCGAATTGCTCAAGCAACTAATTATCGTGTTTTTCAAACTAGCACAAAGATAGGTCTAACTAAAATACTGGGTAAAATAAAAACCATTTCCGGACCAATTATGATTGTGATAAAAATTAAACCAAGTAAGCATGTCAGTAAACGAATAGAAATTGAACCTAAGTTAATACGAAAAAGATTTTGTTACACATTGACAAAAAAAGCAGATTAAAAATTTATTTTATATATATCCTGATTTTTTCAACTCTTCTTCAATCTTATGAAGTTCGTCGTCAGGTATTTCCTCAATAGTATCTTGTTCCCCATGATTCTGAATTGAAAATAAAATTTTTTCTAATTTATTAATAATATCGGGATTTTGTTTTGTAATGTTGTTGTTTTCTTTGGGATCCATATCTAAATCGTAAAGATGTACATCTTTTTTTGAATCATCACTATTTCTAAAATATTTGTACTTGCCTGTTCTTAAACCAACTCTATCATATGGTGAAACTTTGACATATGGAATAGTATGAAGATAAATTGGTTTTTCCTCAAGATTTTTTTCTTTTATAGCTGGTACTAAACTTCTCCCATCTGTTTTTACATCATTATTTAATTTACATAGATCATAAATGGTTGGAAATGTATCTATCAGACAAACTTGTTTATCTATAATCTTTGCAGGTAATCCACACCCAGAAAAAATTAATGGAATCCGAAGTATCTCATCATATAACGATAGTTTGTGATTTGGTTCCCTTGAACGTTTTTCATATGAACTAAGTATTTTGTTTGCATTTTCCTTTTTGTAGTTGCCAATTGTTTTTCGAGCTTTGTTGAGTAATCTGCCAGCAGTTTTATGAGAAAATTTGGGTAAATTTGTTTTACCAAATTTCACTAATGAGTTAAATTCCGGTTCAAAATCAACATCACGCACGCCGTCAAATGGTATTCTTTCGCCATGATCTGCCGTTAAAATAGTAAGTGTTTTTGAACTACTAACATTTTTTAAAATTTTATCTAACCAAGTATCCACAGTTTGAACTACCTCTTCATACACTCCTTCACGGAATGGGTGCAAATCAGAAATGTGAACATAATAAAACCACGGCTCGATCATTTTTTTAGAATTTAAAAATTCTATAATTTTCTGGCCCAAGCCTTTTGATAACACTTCCGTTGGTGGTCCGTGCTCATACATATTTTCATTATTTTCAAAACTTTTGCTTAATGGATTAAACGACGTCAAATTAGGTATTAATCCATAGATATGATAACCGTTGGTTTTCAAAATTTCCAAAAAATTATTTTTTGCTAGGATTATTTTTTGTGCTCTATTTTCAGTTCTAAATGAGAACTTGCCACTAAATAGACTATTTAATGAAAGAAAAGTGCCGTCATTAGATGCTATTGCTTGTTTGAAATAAACTCCATTTTCAATTAATGAGTTAATCGCCGGAGTCTTTGTTTTATTACCATAACATTGATCAGCTCTAAGCGCATCGATAAGAAGAAAAAGTACATTTGGCGGTTTATCCATCGATAAATTTGTTAATTATGCATATTAATGCATTAAGAATAATTCATGATTATTCATATTCTAAAAAGAAAGTTGTAGATTAATGCTTAACTAGATTTACTCAGCAAAGTTTTAATTTTATTTAGATATCGAGAAAATGATTTATGTCAGATCAAAATGGTATCGCTATAATTTTTCAAGGAGCTGGAAAACCGCTAGAAAAGGTCGTATATGAACTTCCAGAAAAAATAGAGGCTGATGAGATATTAGTAAAAATATCCTTATCCACTGTTTGTGGTTCCGATCTACATACTTGGCTTGGGCAACGAGCATTTCCTACTCACTGTATACTTGGTCATGAAATTGTAGGAACGATTGTTAACATAGGTGAGAAAGTAAAGGAAGATTACATTGGAAACCAGTTAACAACTGGTGATAGAATTACTTGGTCAATGACAGTTGGCTGTAATGACTGCTTTTTTTGTAATATAGGATTGCCTCAAAAATGTCATGAGATGTTCAAATATGGTCATGTTTCAAGTGAGGATTCCCCTCACTTTACTGGAGGCTTTGCACAATATATTATTCTTAAAAAAGGCACTTACGTTTTCAAAATACCTACTTCGTTATCTGATAAAGAAGTAGCACCACTAATGTGTGCTGGAGCAACTGTAACAAGTGGATTATCGGTTTCCAATTTCCAACCATGTGATTTTGTAGTAGTACAAGGTGTCGGTGCATTAGGATTGTATGCATGTGCATTTACAAAACAGTTGGGGGCAAAAACTGTAATAGCCATTGATACTATAGATGAAAGACTTGAACTTGCAAAACAATTTGGTGCAGATTTTATAATAAACATAAATTCTAATTTTGATCCGGTTAAAGAGATACTTAAAATCACTTCTGAGCAAGGAGCTGATTTTGTAATTGAAATGACTGGTGATCCTGCTGTGGTCAAACAGGGTCTTGAAATGTTAAGAGTTGGTGGCAAGTATATTTTACTTGGTGCAATTTATCCTGATAGTAATATAACAATAGATGTTTCCCAGATCATGTTAAAGTGTATTCAGATTTATGGTATGCATAATTATCATCCGACTAATCTTAAGAAAGCAATAGAATTGGTTAATGCAAGCAAGAAAAAATTTCCCTATGAAAAATTAGTTGGACCAAACTTTCAACTTTCCGTTCAAGGTGTTGAAGATGCTTTAGCATCTCTTAACTCTAAAAAATCTATTCGACCAGCAATAATTAATAACTAAATAGACATACCTAAATTACTTAAGAAAAAAATTCCTTTGAATGTGTGGAATATGTGGCATTTCGTGGAACGACGAGAATCTTATCAGAATAATGGGTCATGCGTGTAAACACCGAGGACCCGAGCAAGAAGGTTTCTATGTTGACGACTTTGTTTCACTTTGTTGTGAAAGATTGAAAATACAAGATCTTTCTGATAGTGCAAAACAACCATTACACAACGAAGATGAAACAATTTGGGTTATACTGAATGGCGAAATCTATAATTTTAGGGAAATTAGAACTCAGTTAGAAAAAAAACACCAGTTTTACACTAATTCTGATACCGAGGTAATACTACACGCATATGAGGAATATGGTGAAGCATGTATTGACAAACTTGATGGAATGTTTAGTTTCGCTATTTATGATACTAAAAAGAAAATAATCCTGCTTGCAAGAGATAGAATTGGAGTAAAACCTCTCTATTACTATTTTAATAATGGAAGACTGAGTTTTGCATCAGAAATAAAATCAATTTTACAAGATGAAGAAATTAGAAGGGAGCTCAATAATGATGCTTTATCCCAATTTTTAATCTATGCATACACTATAGATGGTCAAACTTTGTTTAAGGACATTAGGGAGCTACCTCCTGGTCATAAGCTTGTTTATTATTTTTCAGATAAGAAAATTCAAACAAGTCAATATTGGAATCTAGAGTTGAATGAAAATACTTTTGATGAAAAGAAAAATTTGGAAATATTAGAAAAATTATTAACAAATGCAATTAACAAAAGGCAGGTTAGTGATGCTCCATTAGGAGCGCTACTTTCTGGTGGTCTTGATTCAAGTGTTATGGTAGCAATATTGAGTAGACTATCAGAAAAACCAGTAAAGACTTTCACGACCGGTTTTGGCCACAATTTGGATGAATTTGATGAGGCAAGATTAGTTGCAGAACATTGTGGAACAGATCATAAAGAAATCATGCTAGATTATTCAGATTTGATAAAAACCCTACCGAGTATTCTTTGGCACATGGAATTTCCTTTTGGAAGACCATCTATACTATCAAATTTCCTGGTTGCAAGGGATATCAAAAAATATGTTACTGTTGCATATACTGGAGAGGGTTCTGATGAACTGTTTGGGGGCTATAACAGATATCTGATTTACACGCAGGAAAAAAACAAATCAACTTTAGCTGAAAAAATCAAATCTATCCCATCCGGATTTTTTAGGGATAAAAATACAATTGAAAAGTTTTTTTCAAAAACAATCTCTGGTTATTTTGAAGGTCCTAACAATCCATCAAACGCGTTCGGAAATATAGTAAGATCCTCCAGTGCGAGCCTTCTAAATAAGGCATTATTTTTTGAAATTAAAACAGAGATACCTGGTGCGCAAACATGGAGAATTGATAGAGCAGGTTCGGCCCATGCAGTGGAATTACGGGAACCATTTCTAGACCATAAATTAGTAGAATTTTGTGTTACAATTCCTTCTCAGTTAAAGATCGATCCATCAGGATTAGGAAAAAAAGTTATATTACAAAAATTAGCCACCGGTTTATTACCAGAGAAGATAGTGAAAAGAAAAAAGTTTCCATGGGGAATACCATTCTATGATTTTTTCAAAAATGAATTTCTTCCTATGGCAGAGGCTTTACTCGAGAAATCCTACTCTCATAGAAGATCATATCTTAATATTGATAATTCGTATGTAAAAAAAATCTGTGAGAAAGCATCTCAAGTAAGAAATGAACAATCTAAAAACACGGAAATTGATGACAATGTTCTAAGACAAATTCTATTTCTTTTTAATCTTGAACTTTGGGATCAACTATTTATTAATAATAATGATCTTAGAAACCCCAACCTATCCCTAGATAGATTCCTTTGATTATAATAAAAAATTCTAGAATGTGGTACTAGATATAAAATCTCGAAAAACAGTTTTTGCAGCAGAAAGTTCGTCAATAGTATCAATATCTATCCATGGATATCCCGCAGTGTAAGCATAATTGATTAGCCTGCCTTTACTTATCAGATTTTCAATAGCACTAGTATAATATGACTGCTGACTACCAGTCTGAATTAATTCATTAATTTCATCAAACAGAAATTTTTTTTCGTCTTTACTGAACTTTGCCATTCCAATGAAATTACCATCGGCATTACCAAATGGAATGAGTTTATTTACTTGAGTTATTTGATTGTCATGAATCTTTACTCTCATAGTTTCTTCCCTCGTTTTTTTTTCTACCATTAAACATACATTACTTTGAGAATCTATGCAATTTTTTAGTATGTCTTTGTGAAACAACAAGTCACTGTAAATACATATAAAATCATCATTTATAGATCTACGAGCTTCCCACATTGAATAAAGATTATTTGTTGTTCTATAATTCAAATTGCTAACATACTTTACATTCGTTCCAACCCGTTCTTTAATCATATCAGAATTGAAACCAACAACCATAACAATATCATTTATGCCAAACTCTTTGAAACATTGAAGTTGATATTCAATTATCGAAAGACCTCCCAGGTTTAGTAGACATTTTGGAGTAGTACTGTTTTCCATTCGTGTTCCAGCACCTGCCGCTAAAATTAAACCCATCATATTGATTCACTATTTCACAGTAATTCCAATATTTGTTTTAAACTATATCCGGAGTAAGTTTTGTTTTTATTTGAAGAGTTTTTAGATGGTCTAAAAGTCTGTTTTTAAATTCTATGACATCTTGTGAGTTTTCATCATGAATGTTGTTTGCTTCTTGAGGATCATTTTTCAAATCATAAAATTCCCATGTTTCTGGGGTATCATTATAAATTAATTTTTTATTATTTTTTCTAACACAAAACACATTATGCCGTTTTGGTGAAGGCCAAGGTCCATGTAATCCCCCTGTTTCAACAAAAACTTCTCTATCATTATTTTCTGAACCATGAATAAAATTAAAGAGTGATTTTCCAAGAACATCACTACAATCATCACCCAAGTCTAATCCCGCAATTTCTGCGATAGTAGGAAAAATATCAATTGAACTGCATTGATTTTGTACTATCCGCGGAGTTTCATTTGGAATGTACATGGTACA
>Ga0315334_10001968_pt1 | contig 12802 bp, 16 predicted proteins | sample M150034915metaG_FD_205555 | JGI IMG/M metagenome (GOLD analysis project Ga0315334, IMG submission 205555) | Ammonia-oxidizing marine archaeal communities from Monterey Bay, California, United States - M1 500m 34915 | ecosystem: Environmental > Aquatic > Marine > Intertidal zone | place: USA... | reverse complement strand
GCTACTCTTGATGATGAATGTTTTGAAGGTGTCCATAAGAAATTTGGCTACCCTTATAAAAAGTATGTTGATATCCAAGCAACAGAAGAAGTTGACAATGGTCAACCTCAATACAGAACAGCAAGTATTAAGTGGGAGATTAACGAGCAACCTACATTAACAGAATAACTTATCTCACAATAAGTTAAACATGAAACGTGGCGAGAAATCGCCACGTTTTAATATCGTGTCAAGATAAATCTTATAATATCCTATGCTATTATTGCATACCTCTTGAGGTTGTGCTATTCGGGGCGGGCCCACCCGTACCCTTACACCCCCACCCCCCTCCCACAATCCCGGGCTCGGGAGGGGGGTGGGACATACAACCAGTAGGACCCATTGCAGAAACTGCATAGGTGGATTCGGGGAGGGCCCACCCCCCTTAAAGAAAAAATAGGGGTCCCAACTTTACCCTTTATTGCTTAATTCAGACTCTCATGGTAAGACTTTTAAAAACGATGATTCATATGAACGATGACATAAATTTTATAAAAAAATTACCAATAGATGAGCAAAAAGAGTACTTAAAAGCATACTTAAAAGCAGATCAACTAGAGACCCAAACTAGAGTTAAAGGGGATTTTTTAGAATTTATAAAATATATTTGGCCTGCGTTTATTAGTGGCGAGCATCATAAAATTATTTCTAAAAAATTTAATGATATCGCTAACGGTAAAATTAAACGACTTATTGTGAATATGCCACCCAGGCACACAAAATCCGAATTTGCATCAAACTATCTACCGGCTTGGATGATTGGAAAAAATCCAGATTTAAAAATAATTCAAGCTACCCACACAGCAGAACTTGCTATACGGTTTGGTCGTAAAGCTAAACATGTTATCGATTCTCCTGAATATCAAGAAATTTTTGATACGACCCTGCAAGAAGATAGTAAGGCAGCAGGTCGCTGGGAAACTTCACAAGGCGGTGAGTATTTTGCAGTCGGGGTTGGAGGCGCCATGACGGGAAGAGGGGCTGATCTTCTGATCATTGATGACCCACACAAAGAAAAAGATTTATTAAGTAGAGACTCTTTTGATAAAGCATATGAGTGGTACACTTCTGGACCTCGTCAGCGTTTACAGCCCGGAGGCCGGATTATTTTAGTTATGACTCGTTGGTCTACAAGAGATCTAACGGGCGCATTACTCAAGGCTCAGGGAGAAGTCAAAGGAGATCAATGGGAAGTAGTCGAATTTCCAGCTATCCTACCAAACGAGAAACCTGTTTGGCCAGAATACTGGAATCTAGATGAATTAGAATCTGTAAAAGCTTCTATTAGCGTTGGTAAATGGAACGCTCAATACATGCAAACTCCAACTGCTGAAGAAGGGGCCCTTATTAAACGAGGCTGGTGGAAAAATTGGGAAGATGAGAAGCCTCCTAAAACAAGTTTTATTATTCAGTCCTACGACACAGCTTTTATGAAAAAAGAAACGGCCGATTTTTCGGCCATTACGACTTGGGGAGTTTTTGAGAAAGAAGGAAGTGGTCAACATGCAATTTTACTTGATGCGTTCAAAGGTCGATATGAATTTCCGGAATTAAGGCGCTTAGCTCATGAAGAGTATTTACACTGGCGTCCTGATATTGTTTTGATCGAGGCCAAGGCATCAGGAATTCCACTTACTCATGAACTTCGAAACATAGGAATCCCAGTTATTAACTTTACGCCGTCAAAAGGAAATGATAAGCATGTAAGAGTGAATTCAATCTCTCCGCTTTTTGAAGCAGGGAAGATTTGGGCCCCGATGCATGAACATTTTGCCCAGGAAGTGGTGGAAGAGTGCGCAGCATTCCCGCATGGTGATCATGACGACTATGTGGACTCTACAACGCAGGCAATTATGCGTTTAAGAGGCGGAATGTTTGTAACTCATCCTGAAGACTATAAGGAAGAGAAAATTGAGAGAACCGGACTAAATTATTATGGCTAAACAACTCGTATTACAGAATTTAATGAAATTGGCTCAAGGGATTGGAGCAAATCCCGGTAAGTTTATGGGGACTCGAACCAATATTAGTTTTTTAGGCAAAGGACCCACAAAGAATCCCTTGTTCCAGGGCCCTTTACGAGGAATAGAGTCGGCAACTGAAGCGCAGCTAGGACCACGAGAAACAATCATTGAAGCAGTTGAAGATGCTATGGGTTTTGCAACCGCTAACAAATTAAACAGTATTCAAATCAGAGCCTTAGAGCTTAACCTTGAAGGTCTTAACAAAATTTATAATCCACCCCCATTACCGAGTGCAAGCGTAACGAATATTGGAGCAGGAATCGAGGGCCTAAGAAGATTTCCAAAAGAAACTCATAAATTTATGGGTCGTCCTCTAAAGGATAAAGACTTTGCAGCAATCGACAAACTCGTTCAGGAAGGAAAACTACCTCCTGCACCACCAATGATGGGAGCTGTTGACATTCCTCAAAAAACTGCAGCGGCACGAGCGACGATGCTCAAACTTTTAGACGTCTCGGCGGGAGGACAAGAAGGTGTAGGTATAACGCTAAGAGAAATTATGTCTCCGCAAGAATTAAAATGGCTTATGGAAGGTGGAGGCGGAGCTAAAGGAGATCCAATCACTCTTTTTACAAAATTTTATGGAAATGCTGCAACTAGAAGTCTTCCAACTGAAGGAACACCTGCCGTTATCGATGCATTTGCTAGAAGACTCATTCAGGCGAAAGATACTATGGGAAGAAGAGTAGACGATCCATTTTTTAACCCAGATGATGCTGTTTTTGCTCATGGTGGTCTAGCTAGGATCTTGGAGGTATAATGGCTATTAAAATAGTTTTAACTAAAGACAAATTTATTGAAATCTTAACTGAGTATAAAGGTAAAAAATCTTTTGCTGAAATTGCAGAAATTATAAATAAAAATTATACCACAGCAGATGGTAGACCATTTACGGCTCAAATTATTAGAGACAGGGCTAGGGATGCAGGATTAAAGGGTTATTCAAAAATAAGTACTAAACCTTTAGCGATTAAAGAACTAAAAAAACTTTCTTCGAAAGCAAATATTAAACTTTATAACAAAGGTGACATTAGTTTAGATCTTTTTAGACAAAGAGCTGTTGGCAGAAAATCTGATGCACGAAGAGGTCCTGAAGTAAAACTAAGAAGATCTAAAGCGGAAACAGCAAGATATTATGCCGACATGGCTACTGAAGAAGGAAGAGCTAAACGTAAAGTATGGCGTGTGACTGCCAAAGCTATAGATTATGCAAAACATGGAATGGATCCTCCTCCTAATACAGCAACAGAGGCATTATGGAAAGATATTGTTGAGACGGCTAAAAAAAATATAGGTCAAGGAAGGTTTACGCTTAAAGGTCATAAAAAAAGTATGAATAGAGCAACTTTCTTTAGTGACAAGATAAAGATAACAGATAGCGTTACTGGAGAGACCTTTACCTTTGGTGAAAACATTGAGTCTAAAGGAAATAAATTAAAAAATTTTATAAATAAAAATGCTAAGTCTTTTGGGATTGCTAACTTTCAAGAAGCAGTTAGACCTCACCAACAGAAATATTGGATCAATGCTCAACCTAATTTAAGAAATAGTATTAATGAACAATTAATTCCTGGTTGGACAAAAAAAAGTAAACGAAACGCTTTTGAAGTTCATCATAGTTCAGGCAGACAAATAAATCCGCTTAAAACATCTTTAACATTTTGGGATGCAAATCGAGACGAATGGAGACCTAGAGAGGCGTTTAATAAGGCATGGAAAGAAAATATTAAACTTTCTGATACCGGAAAAATTAAAGTTACGCCTGGAATAAAAGAAGCGTTAAAAACATATAAAACAAAAATAGGTGAACTTGGTGTGATGTCCCAACCAGAAGTTGCAACCAGAGCTACTCGAGCTCCTATCGGAACTTCTTTTCTTTTAGATGAAATATTACGAGGAGCAAAAGCTAAAGGTGCAGTTCTACCAAAAGGAGTTCTTAAACAAGCTGCTGGATTTGAAAAGGTACTTTTAGATTATGCAAAAACTAATAAAGGAAATGTTTGTCAACTTTTTTTAAACAAAGGTGGACGAGCTGGTTTTGCTGCTGGCAGTAATTGTGTTCTTAAAATGAGCGATGCATTGGAGAGAGATCCAATTGGAGTTACTCGACAAATAACTAAACTATCCGGCAACAAAACTATTAACACAGTTAAAACTGCAGCTAGGGGAGTTTTAGGAACTTTGGGTAGATTCGGCGTGAGAGCGGCGCCGTTAGCAGCACTTGCTGCAGTAGGTGCAGGGATAGAACCGTTAGTGAAACAATTTGTAGCGGATGACCCTTCAACTTATTTAACAAATGAAAATCAAATGAAAGGAATGCTCCTTGCAACAATTGAAGGAGAAACTCCAAAAGTTGATGAAGAAATTTTAAAATGGCAGTACCCGGGTTTGGCTGCAGCAACTGTTGCAGGCGCGGTTCCTGGTGCCCGAGAATTGTATAAAACACGAAGAGGAGTAGGACCCACAGGACCTATACCAGGAGTCGGCAAAACTCGAGCGGCTTTAGGTTTAAGTGGAGTTTTAGGAAAAGCTTTAGGAGCTTCTTTTTCTCCTTTAGCAGGGGTTGCAACTTTACCTATAAGTATCACAGCTCAAAGAAAAGGAGGAACTGACTGGGGAGATATTGCAACAGATCCTATGAATTGGATGACACCTGCATTTGCATCAGAAGGAGCAAGGTTGGCAACTAAAGGTATGAACCCAACTGGTATTATGGCGCAAGCTATTCGATTAGGAATGAAACCGTCTACAATAAAAATGATATCAACTAAATTCGGATGGCCAGGACTGATGATCGCTGGAGGAATGTGGGGCTACGATAAATGGAAAAATAGAGGAGTCAATGACCCAGAAGATTAAAAGGTTGACTTTAACAATTCCACCTTTAAGAGGACCTAACCCACAAGGGTTGAATGTTCCTTTCAAACAAGTTAAAAGTGTGTTAAAATCGGAGAAAATAAATGGCAGACAAAGACAATATAGACAAGGCTCTACCGAACGTAGATCCAGAAGTCGTATTACCTGAAGAGGAAATCGTTGTAACTGAAGAAGATAAACTATCGGAGGTAACTCCTGATGGTGCTGAAGTTGTTATGGACGAAGAAGGTGGAGCGGAAGTTAATTTCGATCCGATGTCCCAACAACAGATGACGGAGGATCATTTTGCCAATATAGCTGAATTACTTCCAGATGATATTTTAGGTCCGATTGGTTCAGAATTAAATGAAAATTACATGCAATATAAAACTTCCCGTAAAGAGTGGGAAGATACTTATATCAAAGGTTTAGATTTATTAGGATTTAAATATACCAACCCAACTCAACCCTTCCAGGGAGCATCCGGTGCAACTCACCCAGTTCTTGCAGAAGCAGTAACACAGTTTCAAGCGCAAGCTTATAAAGAATTACTTCCATCAATGGGTCCGGTTAGAACCCAGATTCTAGGAAGACCTAGCAGACAAAAAGAAGAACAGTCTCAAAGAGTAAAAAATTTCATGAACTATCAAATTATGGATGTTATGAAAGAGTACGAACCAGAGTTCGATCAAATGCTCTTTTATCTACCGTTAGCAGGTTCAGCTTTCAAAAAAGTTTATTACGATGAACTTTTAGGAAGAGCTGTATCTAAATTTGTACAAGCTGACGATTTAATTGTCCCGTATACAGCTACCTCATTAGCTGATGCGGAGGCGGTTATGCACGTTATCAAAATGTCTGAGAATGATCTCAGAAAAAAACAAGTTGCAGGTTTCTATCGAGATATCGAAGTGAAACCTGGCTACGATCAAGAAACTGAAGTTGAAAAAAAAGAAAGACAGCTTGAAGGAATTAGAAAAACAAGAGACGAAGATGTATTTACTATTCTTGAATGTCACGTGAACTTAGATATTGAAGGGTTCGAAGATATGAAAGAAGGAGAACCTACAGGGATTAAACTTCCTTATATCGTGACAATTGAAGAAGGCTCACGACAAGTTTTATCTATCAGAAGAAATTATAAACAAGAAGATCCGATGAAATTAAAAATACAATATTTTGTTCATTTCAGATTTTTACCTGGAATGGGTTTTTATGGATTTGGATTAATCCATATGATTGGCGGTTTATCAAGAACAGCAACAACTGCTCTACGTCAATTACTAGATGCAGGAACATTAAGTAATCTTCCTGCAGGTTTTAAACAAAGAGGAATACGTGTAAGAGACGAGGCCCAAGCAATACAGCCCGGCGAATTTAGAGATGTAGATGCACCTGGTGGAAACATCAAGGATGCTTTTATGACTTTACCTTTCAAAGAACCATCACAGACATTACTGTCGTTGATGGGAATTGTTGTCCAAGCAGGACAAAGATTTGCCGCCATCGCTGATATGCAGGTCGGAGACGGCAACCAGCAGGCCGCTGTTGGTACGACTATCGCTCTCTTAGAACGTGGTTCAAGAGTCATGTCAGCGATCCACAAACGAGTGTTTGGGGCGCTTAAACAAGAATTTAATTTGTTAGCGGGCGTTTTTAAAACTTATCTCCCTCCAGAATATCCTTATGATGTGGTAGGAGCACAACGAAATGTAAAAGTTACGGACTTTGATGACAAAATAGATATTATTCCAGTTGCAGATCCAAATATTTTTTCTCAATCTCAAAGAATTTCTATGGCGCAAACAGAATTACAATTAGCTCAAGCGAATCCGCAGATGCATAATATGTATGAAGCGTTTTATGCCATGTACAGTGCGATCGGAGTAAAAGAAATTGATAAAATTTTACCTCCTCCACCTCAACCAACACCTTTAGATCCGGCAGTAGAGAATATCATGGCTTTAAGTAGCAAACCTTTTCAAGCTTTTAAAGGTCAAAACCATCAAGCACACATAACTTCACATTTAAACTTCATTTCTACGAATTTAGCTCGAAATAACCCGATGATTTTGGGTGCTTTGGAAAAAAACTGCTTTGAACACATTTCAATGATGGCTCAAGAGCAGGTTGAAATTGAATTTAGAGAAGAAATAATGCAATTACAACAAATGCAACAAATGGCACAACAAAATGCAGCTATGCAGCAAAATCCTCAGTTTCAACAACAGCTGATGCAGATTTCAATGAAAGTTGAAGCTAGAAAAGCAACTTTAATTGCTGAAATGATGCAAGAATTTAAAGATGAAGAGAATAAAATCATGGGTCAGTTCGGAAATGATCCAATTGCTAAATTAAAAGCAAGAGAACTGGATTTAAAAGCAATGGATAACGAGAAAAAACGAGAACAGGACCAAGAAAAGATTAATATGGATAGATCTAAACAATTGATGGGTCAAACACAGTTTGATGAAAAATTAGAGCAGAATGAAGACTTAGCTGAACTAAGAGCTGAAACATCTTTGGTTAAACAAGAAATGTCCAATGATGCTAAGATGAGACAAGATAGAATGAAACAAAGAGACGTTAAAATCTTGAAAGGTCCAAGAAGATAATGTACTATTAAACAAGGAGAAAAATATGGCAAAAACAGAAGTAGGATATCCAGAAGGTGGCAAAAAGTACAAGGGGCCGGCTGACAACGTTGGACAAGACCCTAGAGCCAATATTGTAACTAATGCATTTGTTCCCGGACAAAAAATAGACAAAGGAACAAAAGTTAAGGTTCAAGGTACTGGAGCAATGCTGAAATCTAAAAACAAAACAGCTACTTGGTTCTAATATGTGGTTTGGAGCAATTAAGTTAGCGCTTAACGCTGGAACTCATATTTATAAAAAGCGTCAGGAGACAAAGATGGCTATGGCTGATGCGCAGCACATGCACGCCGTTAAGATGTCTCGCGGCGAGGAAGCTTACCAGGGAAAACTTTTAGAATCCCGAGACAAAGATTATAAGGACGAGGTCGTTTTAGCGATTCTCACATTGCCCATAATTGTGTTGGCCTACGGGGTTTGGTCAGACGATCCGGCGGCTATGGACAAGATAAAAGTGTTTTTTGAGCATTTCCAGGCGCTCCCGTCATGGTTCACAAATCTCTGGATTCTTGTATGCGCGTCAATATTTGGTATAAAGGGAACACAGATATTTAGGAATGGTAAGAAGAAATAGACTTGCATTTAATAATTATGTATAATAATAATCAATAAGGAGAATATTATGGCAAAAAAGAAATGGAAAAAAAGATTAAAGAAAATAGCTAAGGCTGCCATTATCGGTGGTGCACTTTATGCTGGTGCTAAAGCTTTAAAAGGAAGAGGTAAAGGTGCAGTTTCGACAGCAGGACAACCTGTTGGAGTAAAGCGTGAAATGCCAACATCACAATACATTACTAAAAAAGTTAAACCAGTTGTTACTGAATCAAAACCAAAAATAGATTATTCAAAAGGAAATTGGAAAGGTTTCGGACATCCTCTTATTCAAGGAAATGTTCAGAAAAAGAAAGCATTTATCGAAAAGATGACTACACCAGGTTATGGATCAGCAGTTGCTTCGCCAGGTCAGTTAAATCCTTATAACAAATATCAAAACATAAAAGGAAGATTGGGTGATAGGAAAGCAAAAGGTGGAAGAGTTGCCGCTAAAACAGGTGGCCGAATACGTAAACAATTTGGTGGTGGATTACCAGTAAGTGGTACCGCACGAAGAGACATGCGTTCAGGATATTATCCTAGTGACATGGGAATGCGTGGTGGACCAATGTACAAAAAAGGTGGTCGCGTTAAATCCATGGGTATAGCTAAAAGAGGCGGCGGAGCCGCAAAAAGATAATGAGAAACGATTTTGGAACAAGACCTTACAAGCCAAGATTTCCTTATAGCACAGGAATGAAAAAAGGTGGCAAAGCGAAGAAGCAAGGATACAAAGATAGAAAAGATGAATCCATTGCAATGAGAATTAAAAAGAAAAGAACCCCTAAACAATTAAAAGCAAGCCGTGATGAGTCTTATGGAAAATGGGGCAGCGGTAAGGGTAAAGGAAAAATTAATAAATAATCTAGTGCCTCAATATTTCGATTCAACAGCAAGCCGTCCAATGGACACTAAAAAAAGAATTTATGCCGCTAAAGGTGGATGGATTCAAAAAGCTACAGCTTCAATTAAGAAAAGAGGAACTAAAGGAAAATGTACACCGATTACAAAACCAGGATGTACAGGAAGAGCTAAAGCATTAGCTAAAACATTTAAAAAAATGGGAAGAGAAAGAAAGGAAGCGTAATGAGTATAAACGGAAAAGTAAAATGGTTTAATCCAACCAAAGGATTTGGATTTATTGAAAGAGAAGATAAACAAAAAGATGTATTTGTTCATGTATCTGCAATAAAAAAATCAGGGATGAATGGTCTTGAGGAAGGCCAGACACTAACTTTTGAAGTTGAGGAAGGACCTAAGGGTCCAAACGCAGTTAATCTGCAGAAACCCTCTTAATGCCTTTTAAATCAGAAAAACAAAGACGCTATTTATGGAAGAATGAGCCCAAGATCGCGCGTGAATGGACAAAGGCTTATGGAAGTAAACCCGTTAAAAAGAAGAAAAAATCAAAAAGGAGAAAAAAATAATGGAAGATTTCGTATTTGTAGAGAAAATTAGAAGAATTATTAAAATGCGTCATGATGATGTTGTGGCAGCCATGGTTTCAGGTGGTATTGACAATATGGAAAAATATCAGTATATGTTAGGACAGATACGAACATATCAGTATCTGAGTCAGGAAATATCCACCCTGCTTGAAAAAAAGGAGCAAAAAAATAGTGACGGAACAGTTATCAGTATCAAAGGAAACCCCAAAAATCCAACTCCCAAATAAAAAATTAGTTGGAGTTAAACCTTCAAAAAAAGAAAAAGATTTAACATCTGAAACAGCTAAGTTGCCAATTCCTACAGGATGGCGATTATTGGTTCTTCCCTTCAAGCATAAACAAAAAACTAAAGGTGGAATTATTATAACTGATGACGCTTTAGAACGAGCTCAAGTAGCCTCAACTTGTGGTCTTGTTTTATCCGTTGGGCCAGATGCCTATAAAGATACAGAAAGATATCCTAAAGGACCTTGGTGTAAAAAAGGCAGTTGGGTTATTTTTGCAAGATATGCAGGATCTAGAATTAAAATAGAGGGGGGTGAAGTTAGACTTCTGAATGATGATGAAGTTCTAGCGACCGTGGATGACCCCGAAGAAATATTCCATGAAATGTAACCATAGGAGAAACTATGCCAGAAGATAAAAAAAAAGAAGAACTAACAGTTGATATTGACTCTTCCGGTCCAGATACCGAAGTCGAAATCAAAGAAGAAAAAACTGAAGGAGAAGAACATGCAGAAATTGATAATAAAGACAGTGATAAGTCCGATGATTCATCTGAGAAATCTGGTGAGCAGTTGGATGCTACGTCGAGCGAATCAGAAACTGAGAAAAAAACTTCGGAAGAAGTAAAAGAAGAACCGACAGAACAAAAGAAAGAAATGGAAGAGTATAGCGAAGGCGTTCAAAAACGTATCGCTAAACTTACTAAAAAAATGCGTGAAGCAGAAAGACAGAAAGAAGAAGCTGTTTCTTATGCTAGACGTGTTATGAGAGAAAGAGATGAATTGGGAAAACAGGCAACTGATTTAGATCAGGGATATACTTCTGAAATGGAGGGAAGAATTAAATCTTCTCTTGCAGCAGCTCAGGCTAAATTATCAGTTTCACGTGATACGGATGATAAAAAAGCTGAGGTAGAAGCATTAACTGCAATTTCTCAATTGGGATATGAGCAAGCTAAACTTGCAGAAATGAAAAGCAGGCAACAAATGGAAGAAACTGCTAGAGAGAATGCAAGAAAACAAGGACCTGCAGCTCAATATCCAACTCAACGAACACCACCACCAGATCCAAAAGCAGAGGATTGGGCGGAAAAAAATAACTGGTTTGGTAAAGATAATGCCATGACCTACACAGCTTTTGATCTACACAGGAAGCTTACTGAAGAAGAAGGATTTGATCCAAAGTCAGATTCTTATTATGAGGAAATTGATAAAAGAATAAAGCTTGAATTCCCCCACAAATTTGGTAAGGTAGAACAACAGACTAGTAAACCTACACAAAACGTTGCTTCTGCAACGCGTAGTACAAAGACTGGTCGCAAAACTGTGAAACTCACATCCTCACAGGTAGCAATCGCTAAAAAATTGCGTGTGCCACTAGAAGAGTATGCAAGACAATTAAGACTCACGGAGGGAGAATAGCATATGAAAAAAGAAGAAAATAAAACTTCCCGTGCGAGCCAAACTAGAGAAAAAAAATTACGTAAAAAAGTTTGGACTCCACCATCGTACTTAGATACGCCCAACGCGCCAGCGGGATTCAGACACAGATGGGTCAGGGTAGAAATCTTAGGGTACGTCGACACGAAAAACATACAAGGACGCTTAAGGTCCGGATATGAATTAGTAAGAGCCGACGAATATCCAGAAGATGACTACGCAACAATGCCGGATGGCAAGTATAAAGGGATTATCGGGCACGGAGGCCTTGTGCTAACAAGGGTACCTGAAGAAATCGCGCGACAACGTGCAGACTATTTTAAAAAATTATCGTCTGAACAGATTGAAGCAGTAGATAACGATTTATTGAAGGAACAGCATAAGAGCATGCCGATCGAAATTGATCGACAGACTCGCACAACCTTCGGTGGAAGAAAACGTTAATTTTTTAACATTCAACCAACGAAATTTATATAAACCGTGACTGGAGGTCCTTAACGGGACAGGTCACATAAGGAGAACCAACATGGCAAATCAAGACGCAGCATTTGGCTATAGAGCTATTGGCGGCATGGGATCAAGCTATGAAACACAAGGTACTTCAAAGTATCAAATCAATGACAACTGGACTAACGCTATATTTCAAGGCGATCTAGTTGCCGCTGGAGATGGTATTGTAACTGACAGAGCAGGAACTACATCTGTAAAAGGATATATTTTCGGGTCAATTGCAGCTAGCACTCTTCAAATTGGTGTTTTCAACGGCTGTTTCTATATCGATCCAACCACTTCTAAGCCAACATGGAAAAACTATTATCCAGCCTTGACGAATATCACGACTGGAACAATAGACGCGTATTGTTATGATAACCCACAACAATTGTATGTGGCGCAAACCGCTGGTACTTGGACTCAGACAGACGCATGTAGTCTGGCTGATCAAGATACTTATGCAGCAGGTTCAACGATTAACGGACAATCCGCTTGCGAATTAGCAGCAACTACAAAGGTCACAACTGGCCAATGGAGAGTTATCCGTATATCCGAAGACCCAAGCAACAGCGATACAGGTTCGGCAAATAGTAACTGGGTGGTTAGATTGAATGAATCAATCTACTATAACTCAGCTATACTATCTTAATAGGAGCATAGAAAAAAATGGCTATATCACGTAATCAGCTAGTTAAAGAACTAGAGCCAGGTTTGAATGCACTATTCGGCCTGGAATATAAACAATACGAAAATCAGTCGGCTGAAATATACACGACTGAATCATCTGACAGAGCTTTTGAAGAAGAAGTTATGTTGTCAGGTTTTGCAAACGCATCAGTTAAACCAGAAGGACAAGGGGTAACTTATGACGATGCACAAGAAACTTTCACAGCAAGATACACTAACGAGACAATTGCTCTCGCTTTTGCTATCACTGAGGAAGCTATTGAAGATAACCTGTATGACAAACTTGCTTCTAGATACACAAAAGCACTAGCAAGATCGATGGCAAACACTAAACAAGTGAAAG
>Ga0315334_10001966_pt1 | contig 12805 bp, 12 predicted proteins | sample M150034915metaG_FD_205555 | JGI IMG/M metagenome (GOLD analysis project Ga0315334, IMG submission 205555) | Ammonia-oxidizing marine archaeal communities from Monterey Bay, California, United States - M1 500m 34915 | ecosystem: Environmental > Aquatic > Marine > Intertidal zone | place: USA... | reverse complement strand
TAACTAGAGGAGATACTGGTCATGCAGAAAGTATAGAGATTAAATTTAATAGCAAAGAACTAACCTATAAAGACTTACTTTTTCGCTTCTTTAAAATGCATAATCCTACAACTATCAACCAGCAAGGTAATGATAAAGGAACTCAATATAGGTCTTCAATATTTTATACCAATGAGGAACAGAAAAATATCGCGCACCAAACAATTAATGTAGTTAATAAATCTAAGGAATGGGAAAATCCGGTTATAACTGAAATTATAGCTTTTACTAACTTTTATCCTGCTGAAGAATCACACCAAAAATATATTTTAAAAAATCCAGATGGCTATAATTGTCACTTTGTAAGAAATTTTGATTTCACTAAATAAATACTATTTTCTACATCTTTACAAAATCACGCTTACCTAAATTAACTCCGTTAGCTCTTAAAATATCGTAAGTAGTTGTCATATGGAAAAAGAAATGAGGAATAATCCAATCACTTAAATAAGCATGCCCATTTTTAAATTTAAAAACTCGTTTACGTATTGAGAATTCAATTTTTATCAATTCAGAACCATCCATTTGTTTAGATTTAATTTTATTTAAAAATGAAATAGTTTTTTGAATTCTTTTCTGTAGATCAGAGAATGTAGTTTCATTATCCTTAAATGACGGGGCTTTTACGCCTGCTAATCTCCCAATACCTAATCTAACCATATCAGTTCCAATTTGAATTTGTTTTGTTAGTGGCAACATATCTGGAGCCAGTCTTGCATTAATGAATACTGATTTATCAATTTTTCTTTTCTCAATATCTTTTTCAGCCTTTAGTAAGATTTGTGAAAGAATATTGAAATTATGAATAAACATAGGTATTGAAATTTCATACATCGATAAAGCCATTTAAATTCTCCGAAGTTAGACAAGCATAAATATTGTACTAAAAAATACTATCAGATAATCTTTTAAATAAAAATTTTAAATACAAAATTAGAAGTCCAGCAACCTTATCAATAAGTTATAATATCGCTCACGCGCCCGTAGCTCAGCTGGATAGAGTACTTGGCTACGAACCAAGGGGTCAGGAGTTCGAATCTTCTCGGGCGCGCCAATTATTTGTGTTTTTGCGCCCGTAGCTCAGCTGGATAGAGTACTTGGCTTCGAACCAAGGGGTCAGGAGTTCGAATCTTCTCGGGCGCGCCAATTTTATTTAAATTAGGCTAGACCTTCATCGATCTTAGATATTAGATTTACTATTTCATTAAACTCCCGTTTGTCTTTTTGCTTAATAGTAATTTCAGTTAACTCAATTAAAGAATCTAAGTGCATATCATTTAACATATATATTTCGACAATCTAGATTCATATAAATTCATACAAAACAGCAAATCAATAAGGCTTAGAAATAAGTTTATGCAATAAAAGGGGCTATGTTTACATAGCCTTTTTTAATTACTTTAATAAGCTATCTAATTTTTTTCTTTTTCTGCCATCGTTTCGGCAAGTTGATTTAGGGTTTCTTTGAGCTCATTAAAGTCTTTAGTTTTAAGGTGTGTCTTACAAGCAACTTTATTTTGAATGTCAGCCACCTGACTTTCTAAATCTATACCAGTTTTTGTAAGAAAGACTAACACTACTCTTTCATCTTTATCAGAACGTACTCTCTTAACTAAATCCATTTTTTCTAATTTTTGAACAATAGGTGTAATTGTGGGTGAATCCAATTTTAAAACTTTAGCAATTTCTTTTATGCTACAATTTTTTGATTCCCAAAGCACCAATAAAACCAGATACTGTGTGTAAGTTATGCCTATCTCATTAAGGTAAATACGATAGTAGCGAATAATAGAGTTTGTAGCGGCATAAAGTGCAAAACAAAGCTGATTATTTAGTAATAAATTTGTGTGTTGAGTCATAGTGTTTTTTGTTTGTATGTTAATTATTCATACATTATTTAAACATATTTTTAGGAAATCTGCAGAATGAATCCACAGATTTAATTTAAAAATAAATTGGTAGGGTGTAGGAGGATCGAACTCCTGACCATCGGATTAAAAGTCCGGTGCTCTACCAGCTGAGCTAACACCCCATTATTGGAAACCGGAATTATCCAGTAATATTAGAACTTGGTCAATGGCATTGTGAATTTAAATTAGTTCATACCAGGAAATCGACCAGTTAAGCCTCTCATCATCTTACCAACCCCACCTTTAGAAAACATTTTCATCATTTTTTGCATTTCCTCAAATTGCTTAAGAAGGCGATTAACATCTTGCACTTGAACCCCAGAACCATTTGCAATTCTTATTTTCCTTTTTGCTTTAATTACATCAGGATTTTTTCTTTCTTGAAAAGTCATTGAGCTAATAATTGCCTCAATCTGAACTAAAGACTTGTCTCCATCCTCTGGGTTAATTTTTGAAGCAGCACCTGATATTTGTGAAGGCATTTTATCCATCATTGCTCCGACTCCACCCATTTTCTTCATCTGAGAAATCTGATTTTTAAAATCATCCAAATCAAAATTTTTCCCTGATGTGACTTTTTCAGCAAGCTTCTCTGCTTCTTTTGTATCAACATTTTTTTGTGCTTTCTCAACTAAACCAACAATATCACCCATTCCAAGAATCCTAGAAGCCATTCGCTCTGGGTGAAAAGCCTCTAATCCATTCGTTTTTTCACTTACCCCGATATATTTAATTGGTTTATCGGTGATATACCTTACTGAAAGAGCTGCTCCCCCTCTTGAATCACCATCTAACTTAGATAAAACTACTCCTGTTAAAGGTAATGCTTCTCCAAATGCTTTGGCTGTGTTCACTGCATCTTGACCCTGCATCGCATCAACAACAAATAAAGTTTCTATTGGCATTAGTATCTTATGTAATTGCTTTATCTCTTTCATCATAATTTCGTCAATACCTAATCGACCTGCGGTATCAAAGATAACTACATCAAAGAAATATTTTTTAGCATAATCTAGGGTTGCTGAAGCAATTTTAATGGGTTTATCTTTTGGTGATGAATCAAAACAATCAACATTTAGTCCCGCTGCTAAAGTTTTTAATTGATCAATAGCTGCAGGCCTATAAACATCAGCACTTGCAACCAAAACTTTTTTCTTTTGATCAAGTAAAATTTTAGCTAATTTAGCTACCGTTGTTGTCTTTCCAGACCCCTGTAAACCAGCCATTAAGATTACTGCTGGGGGTTTTGTTGATAACTCTAATCCAACATTTTCATTACCCATCAAGCCTGTTAATTCATCTTGAACAATTTTAATAATAGCCTGACCAGGTGTTACACTCTTTAAAACCTCAGCGCCTAATACCTTTTCTTTTACACGATCAATAAAGTATTTCACAACAGGCAAAGCAACATCTGCCTCAATTAAAGCGATTCTCACCTCCCTCATGGCGTCACTTATATTTTCTTCGCTAAAACGAGACTGGCCACGTATAGTTTTTATTACTGACTGCAATCGTTCTGTTAAATTTTCAAACATTATTTAAAATTCTCAATTTAATTTAGTAATTAACGGTTATATTAGAAATCCATTATAATTGTGTTTAATTTTTTGAACAAACAATACTTATGGAATACTTAACATTACTTCTGTTTTCACTAGTTTTATACATAATTCCATGTTTGATTTTGTTTTTCAATAAAACAACAAGGAACAGCTTGGCAAGTTTTGCATTAATAACTGGCCTAATAACACACGCTTCACTTATATATATAACAACATTATCTAATGGTATTAATTTAAATTTTTCAAATTCATTACTGATAGTTAGTTGGGTAATTGTGTGTTTTTATTATTTGATAAATAGGAAAATACAATTTATTGGCTTGGAAAACCTCACCCTCACTCCAGCTATTTTAATTATGTTGTGCCATCCATTATTAAAAAATGATCAGTACATTGAAATTCAAATGTCAATAAATTCAATAATTCATATAATTATTGCAATTTTGTCTTACAGTCTCCTAACTGTAGGAGCTATATTTTCAATCTTTATTTTACTATTTGAAAATAATCTAACTAAAAAAAATAAAACTTCTGAGAATCTCACTAGTAATTTTTCATTGCTATCAATGGAAGATATTTTATTTAAAATTTATTGGTTTGGTTTTATTCTTTTATCAATAACTTTATTTACAGGTATTTTATTTGCAAACGAGATTTTTGGTACTTCAATGGTATGGAATCACAAAACTATTTTCTCTTTTATGGCATGGATAACTTATGGCTCTTTGTTATTAGGAAGAATTAAATACGGATGGAGGGGTAAAAAAGCAGTAGTAATTTCTCTTATTGCTTTTATATTTCTTATTTTATCTTATTTTGGCACAAAGTTTGTTTTAGAAATTTTACTCAATTAAAAACTTATCTTAAAGAAATTATTGGCCATTTATTCTTAACTGCTTCCTTCTCTAATACCTCGTCAGGATTTGCTGCTACTGGATTGCTAACAGCCCTAAGTAAAGGTAAATCATTTTGAGAATCGCTATAAAAGAAAATTTGTTCGAAATCTTCGAAAGTAAGTTTTTTTTGTTTTAACAATAGATTTAATCTATCGACCTTACCTTCTTTAAATGAAGGAATACCTTTAACTTTACCAGTAAATTCTCCGCCAACCTCTTCAAGATCAGTTCCAATTAAATCATCTATACCAAATAAATCGCCAATAGGTTTAGTTATATAGCTATTACTTGCGGTAATTATTAGTAATTCATCTCCATTATTTCTATGCTCGGCAACAAGATTCCTTGCCTTTTTCGTTATCATAGATGTTGCAACTTCGTCGATATAACGTGCAAGGAGTTTATCAAGTAATTTTCTTGGATTATTCTTGAAAAATCTAAATTGAAATTCAGTAAATTCATAGATATCTAATTTACCCGCATTATAGTCAGCATAAAATTTCTTATTAGAATCCTCATGATTTTTTTTATCAACCAGTCCTTCCTGAATTAAGAAAAGGCCCCAATTATAATCAGAATCTCCATCAAGGAGGGTATTATCTAGGTCAAAAATAGCTAAATTCAAAAAATATCTCTTCTATACTTGAGGGTGAGCACGTTCATATTTCGAGTGTAATTTATTAAGCGCACTTATATAAGCTTTTGCAGATGCGATAACAATATCTGTATCTGAGCCTTGACCATTTACTATTCTTCCACCTCTTGATAAACGAACAGTAACCTCTCCTTGAGAGTCTGTTCCAGAAGTTATATTATTTACTGAAAATAATAATAGTTCTGCTTGTGATTTAACAATTGATTCAATAGCTTTAAATGTTGCATCAACAGAACCACTTCCTTCCGCACTAGATTTATGATTTTTTCCATCCATCATCATCTTAATTTCAGAAATAGGCGTCTTACCTGATTCTGATGCGGTCTTTAGTCCAATTAATTTGTATAAGTCATACGATTTTTCGACATACTCCTCGCTAACTAAAGCATGAATATCTTCATCAAAAATTTCTGATTTTTTATCGGCTAGCAATTTAAATCGATCGAATGTGGCGTTAAATATTTCTTCAGATTCAATTTCAATGCCTAATTCAATGAGTCTACTTTTAAACGCATTTCTTCCTGAAAGTTTTCCGAGGCTAATTTTATTAGTTCCCCAACCAACATCTTGAGCAAGCATTATTTCGTATGTTTCTCTATGTTTTAAAACACCATCCTGATGAATTCCTGATTCATGAGCAAATGCATTTGCTCCAACTACTGCCTTATTGGGCTGAACTGGATAGCCTGTAATCGTAGAAACTAATCGAGATGTTGGCACAATTTGCTGAGTGTTAATCTGTGATTCAAGATTAAAAATATCTTTTCTTGTTTTAACAGCCATAACAATTTCTTCTAAACTAGCATTTCCTGCTCTCTCTCCAAGTCCATTAATTGTGCATTCAACTTGTCTAGCCCCATTTAAAACAGCTGATAGTGAATTGGCTACAGCCATCCCAAGATCATTATGACAATGCGTTGACCATACCACTTTATCTGAATTGGGTACCTTCTCTATTAATGTTTTCATACGTTTCCCCCACACATCTGGGACAGAGTAACCGACCGTATCTGGAACATTGATTGTTTTAGCTCCTGCCTGAATCACAGCGTCAAACACTTCAACAAGAAAATCTATATCTGACCTAACAGCATCTTCAGCAGAAAATTCTACATCCTCTGTATAAGAGAGAGCCCATTGAACAGATTTTACAGCCTGATTAAGAACTTGATCTGGCTTCATTCTTAATTTATTTTCCATATGAATCTTACTTGTTGCAATAAAAGTGTGGATTCGCTTATTAGCTGCCGGCTCGATAGCCATTCCAGCTTTCTGGATATCAGATTCAAGTGCCCTCGCTAAAGAACAAACAGTTGATTTTTTTATTATTTTTGCTACAGCCATAATAGCCTCATAGTCCCCAGGGCTTGCTGCTGCAAAACCAGCCTCGATCACATTGACACCTAATTTTTCAAGCTGTTTTGCAATCCTAACTTTTTCTTCTTGAGTCATTGATGCGCCAGGACTTTGTTCGCCATCACGCAATGTAGTATCAAATATTATTAATTTATTTTTCATCGAATATATCAACATCTAAAAGCTTATTACTAGCTTTAAATTTTACTCTCATTAAATTAAAGTATCCAGATAACGCGTATCCAAAGGCGATTATAAAAATAATCTCTGCTGGATTATGAGATATTAAACCAAATACGAATGCTATCAGAAGAATTACAACAAAAGGTTGGCTATTCCTAAGGTTTATATCTTTACCACTATAAAAATCAATATCTGCCGTCATTGATAATGCAACAAAAAGAGTTATTATCAATGCAAACCATTGCATCTGAAAGAAACCTAGAAATATTTCATTTCCACTTATTCCATTATCAAAAGAAATCCAAATAAAACTAGCCAGCAATGTTGCTGCTGCTGGGGAAGGTAGTCCAGAAAAATATTTTTTATTATCGATATCTAATTTAATATTAAATCTAGCAAGTCTAACTGCGGCGCACGTACAGTATATAAATGAAACGATCCAGCCTAGTTTGCCAAGAGGCTGTAATGCCCAAACATATATTACAAGTGCTGGAGCAACCCCAAAAGAAACCATATCCGATAAACTATCAAATTCGGAACCAAATGCACTTTGTGTGTTTGTCAGTCTTGCAACCCTACCATCTAAACCATCTAGAATTAAGGCAATAAAAATAGCAATGGCTGCATGATCATATCGGCCATTCATTGCTTGAACAATAGAATAAAATCCAGCAAATAACGATCCTGTCGTAAATAAGTTAGGAAGGAGATAAAATTTATTTTTTACCTCGGCATCTTTTTTTAAATTTTCTTTTTTTATAGTCATATTTATTTAAAATTTTATCCTAGAATTGCTTAATATTCATCGTTATTAATAGATATTCTATTTATAATGATAATAAATCAAATTTACCTATTTACCCACTAAACATGAAATTTAAACTTATCTCTCAAGACGGAAATGCAAGATCAGGTCTATTAAAACTTTCATATGGTGAAGTTAATACGCCTGTCTTTATGCCAGTTGGTACCTACGGCGCTGTAAAATCAATTAGCCCTCATGAGTTAGAAGAAATGGATTTTGAAATTATTCTAGGGAATACTTTTCATCTCTGGCTTCGTCCAGGATTGGAGATTATAAAAAAACATAAAGGGCTTCATCAATTTATTAATTGGAAAAGGCCTATGCTCACAGATTCTGGCGGCTTCCAAGTGTGGAGCTTGGGTAAAATGAGAAAAATTACTGAGAAAGGGGTTACTTTTAAATCCCCAATCAACGGCAATAAATGTTTTCTTGGTCCTGAAGAATCTATTGAGATTCAAAAAAAACTTAATGCTGATATAGCAATGATATTTGATGAATGCACTCCTTACCCGACAACATATGAGGAAGCCAAAAGCTCAATGCTACTCAGCCAAGAATGGGCTTATCGAAGTAAAGAAAGCTTTTTAGGCAGTAAAAATGCACTATTTGGAATAATACAAGGTGGAATGTATGAGGACTTAAGAGAAGACTCATTAACACAACTCTCAAATATTGGTTTTGATGGTTATGCAATAGGTGGGCTATCTGTAGGAGAGCCGAAAACTGAGATGAAGAAGATTACTGCCTTTATAACTCCAAAAATGCCACAAGATAAACCACGATACCTAATGGGTGTTGGGACGCCTGAAGATATAATGCATGCAATTGGGCATGGTATTGACATGTTTGATTGTGTTATGCCCACTAGAAATGCAAGAAATGGTTGGCTTTTTACTAGATTTGGCGACATTAAGTTAAAAAATACCCGATACAAAGATGATTTATTGCCTATTGATAAATCTTGCAAATGTTATACCTGTCAGAATTTTTCTCGGTCTTATCTTCACTATCTTTTTAAAATTGGAGAAATGTTGGGATTAAGACTAAATACAATTCATAATTTATTTTTTTATAAAACATTCATGAAAGAAGCATCAAATGCAATTAAAAATAAAAAGTTTAAAGAATACCAAATTGACTTCTTAAAAATACGAAAGGCTAATGAATAGATGCATGACTTATGATAGAATCATGCTTTTTTTAAAGGATAAAATACTGTGGATGGACTAGCTAGTTTTCTCCCTTTTATAATAATTTTTGTTTTGTTTTATTTTATGTTAATTCGGCCACAAATGAAGCAGGCTAAAGAGCATAAAGCTCTATTAGATGCGCTTAAAGCTGGTGATGAAATCGTATCAAATAGTGGTATTTTAGGCAAAATCACTAAGCTGAATAACCAATTTGCAATCATAGAGGTATCTACGAATGTGGAAGTAAAAATACAGAAACAAACTATCCAAACTCTATTACCTAAAGGTACAATTAAATCAATTTAAGAATTTTGATACTAATTCAAATTAAATGAACCAATCACCGCGCTGGAAATATCTCTTAATCTTAACAACAATCTTGTTAAGTATAATTTTTGTCATGCCAAATTTTTATGGTGAATCTCCTGCTATCCAAATAATGCCAATTAAAGCGGGTGAAAAAATTGATACATCCCTTTTACAAACAATCGAAAAAACACTAGAAAAATCTGCAATAGAAAATACTGGATTAATTCTAGAAAACTTTCATATTAAAGTTAAATTCAAAACAGCCGAAGAGCAATTAAAAGCAAAAAGTCTTATTCAAAAGGCTTTAGGAAGTCAATATGTAGTAGCTTTGAATTTAATCTCAAATTCGCCTAAGTGGCTATCCAATATGGGTGCTCTTCCAATGTATTTAGGCCTTGATTTAAGAGGTGGGGTTCACTTTCTTATGCAAGTTGATTTATCAAAAGCTCTTGAAAAAACAACTGCTAGTTATTTAAGTGAATTTAGAACTCAATTAAGAAAAGAAAAAATTGGTTATTACGATGCCACTAAAAATAACGACATCATGCAAATCAAATTTAAATCTAAAAATGAATTAAAGAAGGGTAAAAATATAATTAGGGACATCAACAATAATTTTGATTTTCAAGAATTTTTTGTTAATGATGAAATTATTCTTAAAGTAATTATTAGTGAGCAAACAAAAAAATCAATCACTGAATTCGCAATTAAACAAAATTTAGAAACTTTAAATAATAGAGTAAATGAATTGGGGGTGGCAGAGCCATTAATTCAACAACAAGGACTTGATAGAATAGTTATCCAGCTTCCTGGAGTTCAAGATACAGCAAAAGCTAAAGAAATTTTAGGTCGAACAGCAACACTTGAAATGAGAATGGTTAATGAGGACAACTTCAATAAAGATATTTTTAAAGATGGGAATGAGGATCAAATACCAATAAATTCAGAAATTTTTGATGATCGATTTGGTAATGGCATATTAGTTAAAAAACAAGTGATTCTTACTGGTGAACGAATTACTAACGCAGCCCCCGGCGTTGATCAACAAACAGGCCAATCGGTTGTTTCAATAACACTTGATGGAAAGGGTGCTAGTATTTTTAAACAAGTTACACGTGAGAATGTAGGCAAAAGAATGGCACTCCTCTTAATTGAAAAGAATCTAACAGAAGTAGTTACAGCGCCTGTTATAAAATCTGAAATAGGCGGGGGGCGTGTACAAATTACTGGGATGAATAATACTCAAGAAGCGACTGATATTGCATTACTTTTAAGAGCTGGTTCGTTAGCGGCGCCAATGGAAATTATTGAAGAAAGGACAGTTGGGCCGAGCATGGGCAAAGAAAATATTTCTCGTGGAGTTCAATCAACAATTTGGGGTTTTATTGCAATTATTACTATGATGGCTATTTACTATATGGTTTTTGGTGTTATCTCTGTCATTACACTATCTGTTAATTTATTTTTTTTAGTAGCATTGCTTTCTGCGCTCCAAGCTACATTAACCCTTCCAGGTTTAGCTGCTATCGCATTGACATTAGGTATGGCTATTGATTCTAGTGTTCTTATTAATGAAAGAATTCGTGATGAAATAAGAAATGAAAATACTCCGCAAGCTAGTATTAGTAGGGGTTATGAAATGGCTTGGGGAACGATACTAGACTCCAACATAACAACTATGATTGCTGGATTAGCTCTCTTCATGTTTGGTTCTGGTCCTATTAAAGGTTTTGCAGTAGTCCTTGTATTGGGAATTTTAACTTCTATGTATAGCGCAATTTTTGTATCGCGCGCCATAGTTAACTATATTTATGGTAACAAGCGCCAAAAAATTAAATTATCAATTGGTGAAATATTTAAAGTGGATAACAACTAAAGATATGGAAATTTTTAGAGTTAAAAAAGACATACCTTTTATGAAATACAGCAAAATATCTGCAGTAATATCAGTTGCTACATTTATTTTAGCAGTTTTCTTTATTATTTTACGCGGTCTAAATCTTGGGGTAGATTTTACTGGCGGGACTATGATGGAAGTTAGTTACCCCGAAGCTGCTAATATCGAAAATATTCGTGAAGCTTTACACAAGATAGATTTAGAAGATGCTCAAGTTCAAAATTTTGGTACCGAGGAAGATGTTTTAATTCGCTTACCTATTAGAAAAGATTTATCTATTGCAGAGCTATCAGAAAAAGTTTCAACTACTCTGAAATTATCGAGCAACACAATGGAAGTTAAAAGGGTTGAGTCCGTAGGCTCTCAAGTTGGAGATGAGTTGTATGAAAATGGTGCGCTAGCAGTTCTTTTTGTTTGTATAGGCATTATGCTTTATCTTACACTTAGATTTGAATGGAGATTTGCGATAGCAGCTATTATTGCAAATATGCATGACGTTGTTATTATTTTAGGTTTTTTTGCCTTTTTCCAATGGGAATTCAATTTAACTGTTCTCGCAGCAGTATTGGCTGTTTTAGGCTATTCAGTAAATGAGTCTGTTGTTGTATTTGATCGGGTCCGAGAAAACTTCAGAAAAATGAGAAAAGCAAATGTTGCCGAAGTGATAAACAACGCAATAACACGAACTATGTCACGAACCATCATGACCCACTTATCAACACAAACTGTTGTAATTTCAATGTTAATCTTTGGAGGTGAAATACTGCATAATTTTGCATTAGCCTTAACCATAGGTATATTATTTGGTATTTACTCTTCAATTATGGTGGGCTGTCCTATGGCGATGTGGCTTGGAACCAATCAAACTAATTTAGCAATTTCTAATCCAGAAAGAAAGCAGAAAAACCCAGAATTATAAATACTCACAGTGTTTAATTTCTCACTTACAAATCAAATTATTCTCTTAGCTATACTCTTAATAGTATCGGCCTTTTTCTCTATTTCTGAAACAAGTCTAATGTCTATAAACAGATATCGTCTAAAACACTTAGCCAAAAGTGGTAATACTGGTGCAAAACTGGCCACAAAACTTCTTCAAGAAACAGACAAATTATTAAGTGTAATTTTACTATGCAATAACTTTTCGAATGCGGCCGCTGCAACTTTGGTAACTGTAATTGCTGTTCAATTATATGGAGATCAAGAAATTATTATCATGATAGGTACATTAATCACAACATTTTTAATTTTAATTTTTAGTGAGATTTCTCCAAAAGTCATTGCTGCCGCACACCCGGAAAGATTAGCGTTATCATGCAGCTTTTTACTTTACCCTCTATTAAAAGTTCTCTACCCAATAGTTCTTTTTGTTAATATATTTGTTCTAGGCATATTAAAAATTTTTAATATTAAAATGAATTTTACTCAAAATAATTTAATAACCATGGATGAATTAAAAAGTATTATCAGTGATTCAGGACAATTCATACCAAATAAAAATAAGTCTTTATTATTAAATTTAATAGACCTTGAAAAAGTGGCTATTGATGAGATTATGATGCCGCATACAAATATTGAATCTATTAACTTAGGTCAATCTATTGAAGATATTTTAGAAAAAATAGAAAACTTTCCTCACAATAGAATTCTAGTTAAAAAGGAGGGTAATGAAGAAATACATGGTGTTTTAGATATCAACAAATTATTTAAGCTATATATTAAAGAGAACATGCAGGCTTTAAAGCAAGATGAATTATTTGCTCTAATAGATCCACCTTATTTTATTCCATCAGGAACTACAATATATAAGCAAATGCAAAAATTTCAGGATAACCAAGAAAAAATTGGGTTAATTGTAAATGAGCATGGGGAATTTATAGGTTTAGTTACTCTTGAAGATATTCTTGAAGAAATTATTGGAGAATTTAATATTGAATTACCTTCAAAATCATCAAAAATAATTTTTGATGAAAATGGTTGGATTGTAGATGGAGGAATTT